>Ga0310786_10009791_pt1 | contig 12120 bp, 9 predicted proteins | sample AusTroGonzalo_MG_FD_203881 | JGI IMG/M metagenome (GOLD analysis project Ga0310786, IMG submission 203881) | Bovine rumen microbial communities from tropical cattle in Woodstock, Queensland, Australia - Gonzalo_03 (v2) (version 2) | ecosystem: Host-associated > Mammals > Digestive system >...
AACCCGGTTCCTTGCAGCGGTCGAGGACGGCAATCTTCTTGACAGTCTTCGGGAGAGCGGCAACGACAGCTTCCATCGGGAACGGACGGTAGAGGCGGATGTTGACGAGACCGACCTTTTCGCCCTTGGAGTTGAGGTACTTGACGGTATCACCGATGGTGCAGGTCGAAGAGCCCATGGAGATGATCACGCGTTCTGCATCGGCAGCACCGACGTAGTCCACGATGTGGTACTGACGGCCAGTGAAGCTTGCAACCTTGTCCATGTACTTCTGGACAATTTCCGGAACCTTGGCGTAGAACGGGTTCACGGTTTCACGACCCTGGAAGTAAACGTCCGGGTTCTGTGCGGTACCGCGCATGGTCGGACGATCCGGAGTCATAGCGCGTTCGCGGCAAGCCTTAACATACTTGTCGTCGATAACGTCGCGGATGACGTTTTCTTCGAGAGCTTCGATCTTCATGACTTCGTGAGAAGTGCGGAAGCCGTCAAAGAAGTGCATGAACGGGACGCGGCTTTCGAGCGTAGAAGCGTGGGCCACGAGAGCGAGGTCCTGGCATTCCTGAACGCAAGAAGAAGCGAGCATGGCAAAACCGGTCTGGCGGCAAGCCATAACGTCGGAGTGGTCACCGAAAATAGAAAGACCCTGCATAGCAAGAGCGCGGGCGGTCACATGGAAGACTGCGGGTGTCAGTTCGCCAGCAATCTTGTACATGTTCGGGATCATCAAGAGAAGACCCTGGGAAGCCGTGAACGTAGTGGTCAGGGCACCAGTCTGCAAAGCACCGTGGACGGTACCAGCGGCACCACCTTCGGACTGCATTTCAAATACGCGAGGAACTTGACCCCAAATATTCTTCTGACCCTTGGCACTCCAGTTGTCGGAATGTTCAGCCATCGGGCTAGACGGAGTAATGGGATAAATTGCAATAACTTCGCTCAACTTGTGGGCTACGTTAGCGGTTGCTTCGTTACCATCAACCGCAATCATCTTTTTTGCCATGGACTATCTCCATTTTTTAGGTTTTTTCAAAAAAATCTGATAATATACACCTATGGCGTGTGGCACACGCATAAGGGCAAAAATCCACGCTTAAAATTAAATAAGATTAAGCGAAACGGACAATAAACTTTTGAAAAAAGTGAGAAATAATTGTGTTTTTTGGTTTTGTTAGCCAAATAACTTCTGATTGATTTCAATTTCAAGCCCTGCATAGGCGGGTCCGAACTTCTGGCGGAGTGTCGTCGTGAGTCCGTCGGACTTGCCGAGATACGGATAGTTCCTGCGGACACGGAGTGTCGGCTCGCGTTCAAGGATGTTCTTGATAAAGATTTCGGCAAGTTTTGTTTCGGCAGGGCGGCTCGGGTCATAAAGGATCCCGACGTCGGCATCGCGCTCGACTCCGTTCAAGACGGGGGTAAAGCTATGGATTCCCAAGTGGATGACCTTAAGAGGAACATCCTTGTCGGACTTGCGCATTTTTTCGGGAATCACTTTTGCGACAAAATTCTCGATTTTTTCGCGGTATTTTTGCCAGAGGCTCATCATGTGACGTTTGATGGTCTTGGGCAAAACGGAGGTGTATTCCGAAAAGAAGGTCTTGCTGTTGACGCTGCGGTTCATGTCGACGACGAGCCGTGAGAACCGTCCCGAACAGTGAAAGTCGGGTTTCAGGCGCTTGACCAGATTGGAAAATACTTTGTACGCACCGATGTCATAGCCACGGTGGGTGGCGAGCACTTCGTCGGGAATGCCGTAAACTTCGCACGATTCAACACCGCGACGGCTAGCTTCTTCAAGGTTGCATTCGCGAAACGCCCGCATGAGAAAATCCGGCAGAGCGTTGCTCGCGTGTTCGCAGGTAATCATCAGAGCCGGATTCTTCATCATTTTTTCTCCACGACAAGAATATTGCCGTCATAAGTCATGACGCCCAGCAAAATGCTGTGGACCAGACGGAACTTGTCTACTTTATAGTAAGGGCCGTTGTTCATGGGGTTAGCGCAGTCGGGGTCGGCCACCAGGAACTGCTTTTTTTCGTCAAGACCATAAAGCACGACAAAGTGACCCATCGGATCACCGTGAATATCGTCAAAGACGGATTCGTTGTTCTCGTTCGTGTATTCGCGGGGGGAGCGGTAAAGGTAGGTCGCGCTGAGTCCGCAAAGTACAGGGATTCCACGTTTAAAGTAACCTTCGAACATGCTTGCGCGAAGGGCCGCCATGGCGACGGTTCCGCCCAAGTCGATGAAACGGATGTAGGCGTCAATCGCCTTCTTGAGTTTCGGGGCGTGCTTTGCCTTGTGCAATGCGACAAGCTTTTCGCGAAGCTCGGGCATCTTGAGGTTGCTCCACGTGGGGTCAAAAATCTTTAGATTGTATGAATAAATGGTAGCCTTGAATCCGCGCTTGAGGGCATCTATGCCAAGGAAAACACCCAAGGTTCCGCCTTCTTCCAAAAACTCGATTTCGGAGATGAGCTTTTTCAGGGGTATCTTATAGCCAAGATACGAATAGACTGCGTGTAGGCTAGTGGGTCCGCACGTAACATCGTCTGGCTGAGGAAGTATTTTTAAATCCATCTGTTGGCCTCGTATAGGAAACGTGGCGGTTTGTTCATCAAATCGTCAATTTGCGATTAAATATAAGTAATTTAAATATTTGTGAATCTTACAAAAAAATATTTAAGAATGCGAGTTTATTCGATTTATATTATATAGAGTTATATGATACACCTTGAATCGATTTTTTAGCTTCCGTTTATAATTTTATTTTTTCATTTCTCATTTTTCGTCCTTCAATTTTAGTTTTAAATCCTTTTTTTTAACCGTATTTTTTAATTTTTGCACATGCGACTTTGGCTTGTTACTTGTCCTGATAATTTTGCAGCAGAATACGACGATATTGAAGAGATGTTCCGTCGTGGGCTTACACGCTTGATTTTAGATAAACGTGGCCGTGGCGGGAATCCGCAGGCGACTCCTGACGATTATGAACGTTGGCTGTTGAGTTTGCCGATGGAATTCCGTGACCGTATTTGGGTCCGCGGAACGCCAGATGTTGCCGAACAGTTGGACGTACGCGGTTGCGTTTGCGAAGCGCAAAGTTTGATGGGCGAGGTACCCGAAAGCTGGAAACGCGTGAACTGTGTCGCTTTTTGCCGTAGCGTGGAACAGGTCGAAAATCTCCCGGAATGGGTGGCTGGAGCGCTCTTGGGACCGGTTTTGCAGCCGCAATCCGCGCTCGAAGTCGTCGAAACGCTCGGGACTTCGCTGACTCTTCAAGCAAAAACCGCCACCATCTTGTGGGGCGGTGTCGATACGGATACAATCGAGGATTTCAAGAAAATGTCACCGGCAGGGGTCGCGACTCTTGGCGGTATCTGGAATTACGCCGACCCCGTCAATGCGTTTATAAAGCTGAATAGAGTGGTCGCGGGGTTCTAAACCGCGACTGGATCCTTCACGGTTGCACCGTTCAGGATGACGTATTAGCCGTCACTTCACCACGTACATGCTGTTGCGGGGTTTGCCGGGGAGTCTGTTGCCGAGCAAGTCAAAGTAAATCGGCGCTCTCTTGAGGCGTAAATCCTTGCGGATGTTGCGCACATCCCTGATGGCGGTCGTCGAGGAATCTTCTACGTACGGCTTGTCCGGATCGTCCACGACAAGCTTGATTTTCGAAACCGTCTTGCAGCCCGTTTCGTTCGTGTACGTGACGGAGTAAAAGCCGCTCTTGGAACCGTCGACGTTCTTGAGCGTATTTTCACGGGTGGTCGACTTGAATCCGTCCGGGCCCGTCCAATCCCAAATCTTGCCGTCCCACGGATGCGGGCCGAATTGTACGGTAGCGCCCTTTGCGACCTTGAGGTCTGTTGTTTCGCTCCAGCCGTTATCGTCGACTTTCACGTAAGGGACAATCTTTGTGCCGGAGCAGGGGGCGACCACCTTTTTGCCATCGCTCACGCCGACAGAATCGGGAATGTCGATGACTCTCGGTTCAAAGTCCGGAGTGGGGAAGGCCTTCATCAATGCGGCCGTTTCATTGGCGGTAATCGGAATGATGGTGCCGTGACGGGGCGTGAAGGCTCCGCTTGTCTTTGTATCTTGCACGAACTTGAACGTGCTCAAGTCGCTGCTAGAGGTAAACTGGTAATGACCATCCATGTAGCAGTCGTACATCAAAATCCAGGAATTCTGGTTGATCAGCTTGAAAACGCCAGCGCCTTCGACGGCTTCTTTCGTCTGCTGGAGTGTTCCGCTCGGCTTGCTCCACTGACTACCGGCAGCACCGCCCTTTTGAGGCAAAAGCGTACTTGAAGTCACCTTGCAGATTCCGCCTTCGCCTTCGTTTTTGTAGAACGCATGGTAGAGTCCGTCCACTGGATTATAGACGATATCCATGTCGATTGTTGCAGAACCGCGGTCGTAGAAATAGACTGGTTCGTCGAGCAGGTCGGTAAAATCGTCGTTGGCGTAAGCATAGAACACCTTGTCGTAAGGAACCTTGCCATCGTTCGTCAAGATGGAAAAGTAGACCATCAGGCGGCCTTTGCTCCCGTCTTTGTTCTGGTAATCGCTGTCCCAGATGGTTTCCGGAGCCCATACGCGGGTGACATTTGCAAAGTACGTTCCTTTGAAACGGTCCGGGAAGTGCACTGTGCTGTGCTTCCAGTTGATCAGGTCCTTGGACTTCATCAGCACCATGCCGCGGTTGCTGGCCCAGCCTTCGGCGCTTTTCATATCGGTATTCACCATGTAGAACCAGCCGTCCGGAGCACGCAAGATATGTGGGTCGCGGAGCCCTTTCTTGATGCTGACCGTATCCGAGGCGACGACGCGGTTGCCTTTATTCATCGGCGTGTAATTGTACCCGTCGTTACTGAGCGCATAGTAAATGTTTTCGTTATTGTTGGCCGGAAAATAGACGAAAAGGTAGTTGGAATAAGGTTCGTACCCGTGAATAGAGACGTCGAACGTCTTGGATTTGACTATAGAAGAATGGGTATCATGCAGGTATGCCGTCAAAACGACTTTCTTGTTTTCGCCGACAAGTCGCCCTGCAATTTGCCCTTTGTGTGTCAAAAACAGCGTATCGCTACTTTCCCAGGTCACGGGGAAGGGCTCGAAAAGATTAATGGTGTCGGGGAGTGCCAAATCCGTATAAAGGTCATTCAGGTCGCCTTTGAGGCTGAGACTGTTCAAAGTTTTCCAAAAAGGCGTAACATCTTCTTGAGCGAAGGTGTAGCTTGCCAAAAGACCCAAAAATGTCGAAACCATTATTTTTTTCATTTAATGCCCCGTTATTACCGTTTTTAATATAATTTCTCTCGCAAACAAAAAACATGCCAATTCTATGGATTCCTTGAAAAATAATCCATAAGAAAGTAAGTCAAATTTATGCTCTTAGTTGCATTAAAATGAGTTGTTATATTTTGATTTAATAGCTTATATTAGGAATATGGAACGTACGCGTTTAAAGATTTTAGTTGTAGATGACACCAAGACGAATATTGAGGTCTTGGAAGGCATTCTGTCGCATGATTATGATGTTTGTGTCGCTTTGAATGGAAAAAAAGCCATTGAACTCACAGAAAAGATCAAACCCGACCTGATTTTGCTCGATGTGATGATGCCCGAAATGGATGGCTACGAAACTCTGCGGATCATGCGCGAGAAGAATATTCTGCATGGCATCCCGGTCATTTTCTTGACGGCCAAGGCCGATAGCAAGAGCGAACAGACGGGCCTCGATCTCGGGGCCGTCGATTACATCACCAAGCCGTTCAACCCGGCGCTGGTGACGCTTCGCATCAAGAACCAGCTCCAGCTCAAGTTGCAGCGCGACCATCTGCATGAACTGGTCGACGAACGTACTGCCGATTTACGCAAGACTTTGAAGGTGATGCTCACGAGTCTGGGTTCGCTTGCCGAATATCGTGATCCCGAAACGGGCGAGCACATCAAGCGCACGCAAGTGATTGTGCAGCTCCTCGCCGAAGAACTTCAGAAGAACCCGAAGTACGAAAACATCATCACTTCGGAGTTCATCGAAAACATCACGACGGCAGCTCCGCTCCATGACATTGGTAAGGTGGGCATCAACGACCGCATTTTGCGCAAGCCGGGAACGCTTACGCAAGAAGAACGTGAAATCATGATGCAGCATTCGAAGATCGGTTACGACGTTCTTCGCGAAGCGACCTCGGAATTGCACGACGATTCGATGGTCAGCATGGCGGCCGAAATGGCGCTGGGTCATCATGAATACTGGAATGGCGAAGGCTATCCGAACCACAGAAAGCAAGACGAAATCCCTATCGGGGCTCGCATCATGGCGGTGGCCGACGTCTATGACGCCCTTGTTTCGCGTAGGCCTTACAAGGAACCGTACCCGCACGAAGTTGCCGTCAAGGAAATCGTCAACGGTCGCGGAACGCAGTTCGACCCTGATATCGTCGATGCATTTTTGGCGATTGCCGACCGCTTGCCCGAGATTTACGAAAAGTTCAAAGACAAATCCTCCGAGGATCATAAGGCTTGACGCGTAGTCCGCTAAATGAAAAGCAGCGCCACCTCAGTTGGCGCATTTCGATTGTATATGCCATACCGATGCTAGTCTTTACCATCGCGTTGGTATTTGTATTTTCGAATTATCTCAAGTCGACATTGATTTCTGCGTCTTACAGTTCTTCGGAATCGAAGTTCCAGGACAAGGTCGTAGCCGACTTGGAGCTTTTCTTTTCCAAGTTCGAAAAACAGTTTAGGCCGCTTCCGCAGATGCTCCAGCATACTAAGGAAAATGACATCAAGAAGGTCTTGAAAAAGCATTCGATGTCGTCGCCGTACATTGTCGATACGTACTATGGCGGCAAGAACGGTAAGTTTTTTTCGGCCAAGGATTTTAATCTTAGCGAAGACAAGAAGGAATTTAGAACCAGGACTTGGTATCTAGAAGCTTCGAGACACAAGGGGCTCGCCATTACGGGGCCGGTCATCAACGAGAATGCCAAAAAGCGTGTCTTGACGTATTCGTACCCGCTATGGGATAAGAACCGCAAGTTCTTGGGCGCTGTGGCAGACGATATTGACTTGCACAAGGTGCGTCAGTTGATGGGGGAGTTTGCAAAGGCCGAAGGCGGAATCACTATGCTCGTGAGTTCCGAGAACGACAGCTTGTTTACGTATTATCCGTACGAAACGAACCTCCACAAGATTGTCGTGGATACGGTTTCGAACCTTTTGAATCTTGTCTTGGATGATCTTCAGCAAGAAAATCTTTCTCCCGATGCCGTCTCCCGTTTTGAAAAAATGGATTTGGGAAACCGCAAGTTGATTTTCATGGTGATGCCGTTAAAGAACGCTCCGTTTTATGCGGTCCATGTTATCCAGAAAAACAAGGTTGTCGCCAAGGTCCAAGAGAACTTGAAGGCCATTATTTTGGTGGTGGCGCTTGTCGTTTTAGTGCTCATGATCATCACGTCGGTGATCGTTCATTTCCTCTTCAAGTTCTTTATCCAGAAGCCGTTGAACGAAAGCGTCAGTTCCAGTACGATGTTCGAGACGCTTTTGGGTAGCGACAATTTTAGGATTATCTTGACGAACGATACGTTCGATATCCTCCATGCAAGCGCGTACGTCACGGACTTCCTCAACAATGGCGTCGACATCCGTGGCGAAATCCTTTGGCGATTCTTCCATTCCGAACAGTTCAAGAAGTTTGTGTACAAGGTGTCGAAGGGCGGAAAGATGCACTCCAGCGAACGCCAAATCGTTATCCCGGTCAAGAGTTTTTCGGGCGAAGAATCGTGGTGGAAAATCATCTTCCAGTTCCTGGTCGAAGACGATGGTTCCATCCGTTATCTGTTCATCATTTCCGATGAAACGAGCGGCATCCAGAAGGATACGATTCTCGATACCATCATGCTTTCGGCGGGTAATTCCATCCTCGTCATTTTTGACAAGAATCGCCGCGTCAAGTACATGTCGAGACAGCTAAAGGATTACCTTGTCGCGGACTGGAAAGACGTGATCGGCCAACCGCTTAAAAACTTGACCAAGTGCGGGATGCCCGAAAAGGTCGTGGAATCTTTGAAGAAGGCGTTCGACGATCAAGGCGTGTGGAACGAATCGTTCATGCTCCAGAGCAACGATACGCATTCCGAAACGTGGTTCCGTGGCGAAGCCAGTACGCTCAAGGTTCAAGATTCTGTTGTGGGCTACATGCTTTCGATGATCGACATTTCGGAAGTGGTCGAGGCCCGTGAAATTGCGGAACAGGCGACGCAGGCGAAGAGTGAATTTTTGGCCAACATGAGTCATGAAATCCGCACGCCGATGAACGCCATTATCGGTATGGCGCACCTGCTCCAAGAAACGCAACTGGATGAACGCCAGAACGGTTTCATCGAACGCATTAGTCATGCGGCAACGTCACTTTTGGGAATCATCAACGACATTCTGGATTTCTCGAAGATCGAAGCGAAGAAGCAGGAACTCGAGATTATGCCGCTGATTTTGCAAGACGTCATCAACGAAGTGACGATGCTTGCCGAAGTGCGTATCGCCCAGAGGCCGATTGAATTGATCGTGGACATGGATCCGGAAATTCCGGAATTCTTGATGGGCGACCCGTTGCGTTTGTCGCAGATCTTTACGAACCTGATCAATAATGCGACCAAGTTTACCGAAAGCGGAAGCATTACGCTGCAGATCAAGCAAGAACAAGTCATCGGCAATAACATCAAGCTTTCGTTCAGCGTGATCGATACGGGTATCGGTATGACGGCCGAGCAGTTGAACAACTTGTTCCATGCGTTCACGCAGGCGAACGGTTCCATCACGCGCAAGTATGGCGGAACGGGGCTTGGGCTTGTGATTTCGAAGTCCCTTGTAGAATTGATGGGCGGAGAATTGCAGGTCGAAAGTGAATATGGCAAGGGCTCCAGGTTCTTCTTTACGATTACGCTCCCGATGGCTCCACAGGCGACGGTGCCTAAGTGGAAGTCCGTTTCGACGTTCAGGAACAAGAACGTGTTGCTCGTGGACGATTGCGGCAAGCTTCGCGATGTGCTCAGGCATTACTTGACCAAGTTGCGCTGCGTGGTCGAAGAAGCGGGCTCCGTCGAAGAAGCTTTGGAACTGATCCAGGCGCACGATGAAGCGGGCGAGAATCCGTACGATCTCTTTATTGTCGATTACCAGATGCCGCTATTGACCGGGTTTGATTTTGTGCAAAAACTTCCGGTCAAGATGATCGATATTCCGAAGGTCTTGATTCACCCGATCCATTTTGACGAAAAGAACTACCATATTGCCGAAGAACTTGGCTTTAACAGTTTTGCCGCAAAGCCTTTGCAGATCAGCTCGCTCTTGACGGCCATGCAAGAAGCCTACGGTGAGAAGCCGACGTACCAAAAGACGGTCAAGACCGAAAAGAACAAGATATTCTTCAAGGAAGCGAAAGTCCTCCTCGTTGAAGACAACGAAATGAACCAGGAACTCGAAGTCTCGCTCTTGAACAGCGTGGGGCTTACGACGATGGTGGCCGGGAACGGTAAGATTGCGCTTGAACTCCTTAAGAAAGATGCTTTTGACTTGGTGCTGATGGACATCCAGATGCCGGAAATGAACGGTCTTGAAGCGACGATTGCCATCCGTAACCGCATTGAAGAATATTACCACAACGTACCGATTATCGCCATGAGTGCAAGGGCGTTCCAGAAGGATAAGGACGATTGCATCAAGGCTGGCATGAACTCCTACATTTCAAAGCCGATCGACCCGAAGCTGCTTTACGAAGAACTTTCGAAGTATTTGCTGTTGGCGGACAAGACGACGATTCCTGCCTCTGCTGAGATCGAAACAAAGTCTAGCGATAGCGACGACAATACTGTTTCGCTGTTCCAGAAGGTCCGCAATTTCGATGTTTCGTTGGGACTTTATCATGCCAACGAGAACCGAATCCTTTACTTTAAGATTCTGCAAAACTTTGTCCGTGACTATGATGGAACCATGCAAAAGCTCAAGACGGCTTATGAAAGCGCGTCCTTCGAAGAAGCGGCTCGCATTGTCCATACGCTCAAGGGCCTTTGCGGAACGATTGGCTCCAATCATGTGCAGACGCTTGGACTTGTACTAGAAAACTCGCTCATCCGTAAGGAACGCAACAATGGCGAATACTATGCGTTCGTAAAGGCGTTGGATGAATTGGTCGAAGACTTGAATATTGTTTTGCAGAACATTGCATCAGAACAGATTAATACGGCCGTCGTCATCAAACGTGTCGATCCTGAATCTGAAATGAAACTGAAAAATGCGATTGAAGAACTCAAGCCCGCGATTGAATCGTGCTCTTCGACTCTCTGCAAACGAATCTTGGAATCGCTCGACGAAATCATGTTCAGCACGGAACAAGACGAAATTTTGCAGAAGTTGCGCAATCAAATCGAGGACTATGACTTTACTGAAGCCGAAGTTAGCCTCAAGCGCTTAGAAAAAACGTTAAATAGTTAAAGAATCATCGCCGCCATAAACGCAAGCGCCACGATGAGGGCGACTGCAATACCGAGCGGGCTTGCTTTCTTCTTCTTTTCACCGAATTCGTTCTCGATGATTTCGTCGTAGTCGGGGAGTTCAAGGTCGGAATTCTCCGCACCTTCTTTCCAGCCGGTGTTCTTGTCGCTCCCGCAATGGGGGCAGAAGGTTGCGCCTTGTTTCAGTTCAGCGCCGCAATGGGGACAAATCATGATTATTTCTCTGTTGCTTCTAGAACTTTAATTTCGCTAAACATGTCTGGGGCTTTTTCACGAATTTCTTTTTCGAGATTGTCGAGATCATCGCTCTTTGCGTTAAAACTCGATATTAAATTGCCCGTTGACGTATGATACAGTTCTACGCCTATCGTGATTTTAGAACCATAAGTATTTATACGTGCTTGTGCAACATATTCGGCGGAAATATTTCTCCCAGTTTCAACGATACACCCTCCTTCACATTCTTCAATGGACTTGTCAGGTGGCAACATCGCTAAAATGTTTTCTCTTGTCATTATCAAATAATTTGCTTTGGTGGGTAAAACTCTTCTTGCTACTTCACGAAGAACATCTGTTAGATATAAGTTCTCGTTTTGTTTTATCACGCCATGTGAGACCGTCTCTAGAACGGCGACATATATAGTGTGTTTGGTGGTAGTTTTTTCTTGAGATTCTGAAACTGTTGAGACTGTCTTTTTTTCTGAAAATTTAAGAATGTCTGCGGATCCACGATAACAGGTACTATAGTCACTAGGTGCTTTTATATTCTTTATCTGAACGGCGTCGCCACCAATTTTACGACATTCTTTTGTAAATGTCTCCATCATGTCCGTAGAATCGCAAATGAAAGTCTTTCCCGTATCGTCAAATTCAATAGATCCAATAACCTGAAATTCATTATTGGGTTTTTCTGATTTTGAATATGTTTTAACGGCTTGTGAATCCGGAATAGGAGGATATTCTTTTATGATTTTTCTTGAAATTTTGGCGTAACTTTCGTCTGTAACAAATTTGATTATATTGGCAGATCCTCGGTAACAGGAAGTTAAATCAGGTTCCTGCATTTCTGTGATCATAACAGCATCGCCTCCAATATAACGGCATGCATCTACAAAATATCCGGTCATTTCTGAATAATCACATATGAATGTTTCCTCGTCCTTATTGAACGATGCCGTACCTATAACAAGATATTCTTGTTCAGGTTTTTCTGTTGGGGAATAAATTAAAATTTTTTGCGATTCAGGTGTAGATGGGAGGGTCTTGTATTTTTGGTAGCTAGTTGTCGTCGCGCAATTTGTAAGAATTAAGGCGCTTAAAATAAAGAATATTTTTTTCATGCGCGTAAATATAAAAAACACCCCGGAAAAATCCGAGGTGTCTTAAAGCTTTTTGGTTAGGCAAGCTCACCGACCTTGAAGGTCCCTGAGCCTGTCGAAGAGCAAACATTAAAGCTTATCGTTAGAACCAAGAACGTCAACGATCTTGTGTTCGTACATCTTCTGCATGTTTTCACGAGCCGGCTTGAGGTACTGGCGCGGGTCGAAGTGTTCCGGATGTTCGTCGAAATACTTACGGATAGCGG
>Ga0310786_10009792_pt1 | contig 12119 bp, 9 predicted proteins | sample AusTroGonzalo_MG_FD_203881 | JGI IMG/M metagenome (GOLD analysis project Ga0310786, IMG submission 203881) | Bovine rumen microbial communities from tropical cattle in Woodstock, Queensland, Australia - Gonzalo_03 (v2) (version 2) | ecosystem: Host-associated > Mammals > Digestive system >...
GCCATAGCTGCCACTTGCACCAATAATTAAATCTGTTTCTAATCTATCTTCTTTGCTACATTGTCCAATATCAAATCTGGATTGCCAACCGTTTGGTATAGCAAATGTTCCCTGAGATATTAAAACAACACTGGCCTGACGAGATATAAATTCTTGCAATGTTTTTGTGTTTATTTCTGGGCTAACAATCAAAGCACGTCCTACTACACCAGGTATTGACATACGAATATTTTTCTCGCCAAATGCAGGCAACATATTCATCCATATAATTGGATTGTCTGTTTTTGGATACACACGATACACATCTATATCCCATGCCAAAACATATTTTTTCGAAGCAATATCGTTTATCAACTTTGCCACTTCACGTTCAGTTTGATAATCACCTTCGAAAACAACTGTTTTATCCTGCCAATTGACCAATAAATTCAAAACATCTGCCCCGCGCATAGCGTCCAACATAGCCATTATCATAGTTTCATCTTTTGGCATTTTTATCATCCATTTACCATGACCACTTAAATGAATTTCACCAAAATCAGCATCATATGAATAATACACGCGCCCCAATTTGGTTATTAAATCAACAGCATCAGCCAAAGAACCATTTGATATCGACCCTGTAATTTTCTCTAATATTGGCAAATCTTCTATGACAGATATATCCGTATCTTGTAATAATTTATCCAAAACATCTTTGACCGACATTTTCTTAAACTCAAAATCAGACACCCTTAGATCTGGCAAAGGCGCACCTGTATCTAAACGTACAATTTCTACTTTTTCTTCTGGGACCACAGAAACTATACTTTGATTATTCCAATCAACAGTGCATCTTTTTGGTAAATCCAGTGCAAAACGTTGTGCTGTATCAGTTGTCAAAGCTGCTTTCTTTGGAAAAATCGGCACAGACTGTTCGCTTACCACCAAGTTTTCAACAACATTTATAGTATCATATTGTTGTTCTTCTGGATTCTGTTGTGTCGCACAACCTGTCATAAACCCAACACAAACCGACAGGCATAAAAACATCCATATTTTTAACTTATTTTGTGCCATTTTTTCCTTCCTTTTTATTATTTTACTTTATTTATACTATATATTCATAATTTTTTCAAATTCTTCCAGCGTCATTTCATATATAGGTTTCTGGTTTGGGGTTACTAAATGTTTAACCGTTTCAAATTGTTTTTCAAACAAATTCATCACGGATTGTATTTCTTTATCTATTGCCACCCCAGATTTTTTTAGCCGATTTCCATATTCAACAATATACTCTAAAACATCCGCCGCAAAGAAACGTCCGACATAATTTTCCAGCGCAACACCACCTTTGGTCACACAAATTGCGGACAACACCCGAGCCATTTCATTATAGAAATTTGCCAGTTTTACATAGTTTTGTATCGTTATCGCCATAATATTTCCCCTGTCCCATTTTTTACATTATAAAAACTATTGCCACCCGAACGCAATTAAATTATAATATAAAATATGAGAATGAAATATTTATCTTTATTTTTGGTTTTAACCGCCTGCGCATCTGTCAACAAAGGGTCAATTGACGATGCAACTATTTTGAATTGGGAAAACGATGCGGTGACCACAGAACAGTTTGTCCGTGACCACAAAGCATGCCTGGGGATAAAAAGTACAAGTTACGAACCCAGATCCCGCGTTGCTAAGCTGCTATCTCCAAATCAAAGCGCACAAATGCCGGATTGGGATGGACTTTGGGTGACATTTCAATCAAACGAATACCAAGATGTCGGACAACGCGCCCTTTTGTCTGTACCACCAAACACAACATCGAAATCCACTGGATATTATCGTAAATGTATGTTGCGTCGCGGGTATTTGTTACGCGGAAAATAAAATATAGTATTATTGGCTATTTTATAAAATATATGATATAATTAGTTCCATGAAAAAATCATTATTATTTTGGCTGTATTTTGTATTGTCCATTGGGTTGGCTATATATTTTGCGACCCGTATTATAACCAGTCATATTGGCCGTGGCCCGATATCAACCGTTAAACATATCGAAATAACCAGTAACACCCGCGATATAGATTTGGAACCTGTTGGTGTGGCAATTGGTGTGCGACATGGGACCACATTGCGTTCTTTGGATTTACACCAAATAAACAACCGTGTTATGTCTGTTCCTGGGGTAAAAAATGCAGCGACTCGACGTTTGCCAAATGGTAATTTGATAATAAAAACAGAATATCATAACGCAGTAGCTATGTGGACAGATGGAAATTTATACTATCCCCTTTCTGACGATGGTACAAAAATAGATACACCTTTTGAAAAACCAGATGCCGATACAGTTGTATTCCGTGGCGACATCCCAGAAAACGTGGCCGAGATATTAAATTCTGTTTCTGCGTTATCTGAATACATAGATTATGTAAGTATGGTTGAATCCAGACGTTTAAACATACACACAAAAAACGGCACAACTATATATTTACCCGAAGATAACCCAAACATCGCAATAAACAAAATAAACACATTAAACCAAAAACATAAAATATTATTGCGCAATCTGGAAATCATAGATATGCGTGACGAAGCAAGAGTTCTGGTAAAAACGAAAAAATGAATCTTTCGAATTCATATTATCTTTGTCTAGATATCGGCACATACGGAGTCCGCGGATTTGCACACCATATTCGAAATGCGAAAATTGTTCGTTCTGCAACACATTTTGTAAAAAACCAAAACACCATATATGCTTTGAAAATGGTCATTGATGAATTGGAACAACAACTAAACACTCATTTTGATTCGGCCTTTGTAACCGGAAATTTTGGAGAGGCTGATTTCAAAACAGTATCAAATACTATCGCATGGAATAACGAACACAAAATATCTGAATTAGATTTACGTCATCAAATTGCAAAAATAAATACACCAGATGATTTTTATGCAATGCATATAATTCCCATATTTTATGGTACACCAAATATAAAAAATATAAAAAACACACCGGTTGGACATATATCAACACAATTAAAATCTATATACAGTGTTATTTCATACGAAGAAGAAAAAACAAAATATATATCCGACATAATGCGCCGTACGCATATACAATCGGCTGGTTTTTTTGATTCATCATTTTTACAAAACGCTGTTTACAGAAATGAAAATGAACGCGTTATGTTCATTGATTTAGGTGCTGAATTTACAACAGTATCAATATGGTCTGATCGTGGTCCGCTTTATTTTGAAAAAATACACTGCGGCCAACGCGACATAACACGCGCATTATCTGATGGTTTAGATATAACTTTAAATGAAGCTGATGAATTAAAGATATCTATTTCAAATGCTTTGGTTAACGAAATGGACCGTTTTACACCCGCATCATCATCTGAAAAATTTTCAAAATTTTCCCGTGCAGATGTAAACGATATTTTTATTCCTGAATTGAAAAACATTATGAACCAGGTTTATACAAATTCACAAAAATATATCGAACAATATAAACCTGAAAAAATAATTTTAACGGGTGGTGGCACAGCAATCGCAAACATAGATACATTTATCGAACGTATGTTTAATATACCTGTGAACAATCAAACCGAAACCGCCACTATAAATGCATTGTCCGAATATATTTGGCAATTACGTTTACCTGAACGCAACGCGTATTTACAAAAGAAAGAAAAAATAAAAAATACTTTGAACAAATTTACAAAAATCTTTCAAAAGAAAAAAAATGTAAAAAAGAAAAAATTTGTTCCAATTTTACCCAGCACTCTTTGTTTTGACATGAACGATTATACGACATATACAATGTTCGCTTCGGCTGGAATTTCAATGATACACGTTGATATTATGGACGGACTTTATGTTGATAAAATTGCGGGTGGAATTGATGAATTAATACAAATTCGCGCAAAAACAAATTCTCACCTGCACGTTCATTTAATGACAGAAAGCCCATCTGTATGGGCGGCAGACGCCATAAATGCAGGCGCAGATACAGTTATTATTTCAACAAATACTTCTGGCGTTCGCGATGCGATTACCATTATAAAAAAAGCCGGTAAACGTTGTGGAATCGCATTAAATCCTGAATCTAATGTTGAAATTTTAGTTCCAATTTTGAAAGACATAGATGAAATTATGATTATGGCAGTAAAACCTGGTGCAGCTGGCCAAGAATTTAATCCAACAGTTTTACAAAAAATAAAAGCACTGGATTACACACGTAAAAAACATGGGTTAAAATATATTATCAGTGTTGATGGTGGAATAACACCCGAAACCGCAAAATTATGTTGGGATGCAGGTGCAAATTTACTAGTCAGCGGCTCTTATCTTGCCAACGCATCCGATTTTCCATTGGCTGTCCAAAGTTTATTGCATCACTAATTTTCTTCCACTTCCATTTTGAGTAATAAAAATATGAATTGTATTTTTTGGTAATCTGTCCAGTGCAATTTCTGGCCATTCAATTAAAGTAATATCGTTATCAATCGCATATTGCAAACCAATTTCTTCTAGTTCAGATTTATCACCTATTCTGTATAAATCAAAATGTGAAATGCCATCATAATTTTGAACCAAAGTAAAAGTAGGACTTGGTACCACAGTATCTTCACCACGCAGAGTTTTAATTATCACACGCGCAATTTCAGATTTTCCCATACCCAAATCCCCGTGTAACGCAACAGTCTGTGGTGCATGCAAAGTTTTTGCAAATTCACGTGCAAAATCGTGCATATCTTTTAATGTGTCCAACATATAAATTTTTTCACTCATTTTTTACTCCAATAATAACAAATCATCTTGCATTTTATGAATCACATCACGTAATTCAGCAGCTTCTTCGAACTCTAAATTTTCAGCATGTTTATGCATTTTCTGGGTCAAAGTTTTTATCTCTTTGCGAAGTGTTTCTGCATCCATAACACCATCTTTGCTGTAAACAAACTTTCTAGTTTTATCTGTCTTTTCAGCAACATCTTTGACTTCTTCAAACACAGATTTAGATACAGTCTTTGGTGTGATACCATGTTCACGATTATATTTTTCTTGTTTTTCACGACGACGCGCAGTTTCAGTCAACGCTTCCTGCATTGAATCTGTTATTTTATCAGCATATAAAATAACATGTCCTTTGGCATTTCGCGCAGCACGACCAATCGTCTGAACCAACGAACGTGTTGATCGCAAAAATCCTTCTTTGTCGGCATCCATAATTGCAACCAATTCACATTCGGGAACATCTAATCCCTCTCTTAATAAATTGATCCCGACCAACACATCATATTTACCAAGGCGCAAATCACGCAACAAATCAATACGTTCCAATGTTTCAATATCTGAATGTAAATACCGCGCACGAACACCGTTTTCAACAAAATAATCAGTCAATTGTTCCGCCATCTTTTTCGTCAAAGTTGTCACAATGGTGCGCCCTGTTGTCTTTTTAACTTCATCCAGTAAATCATCAACCTGATGTTCAGTTGGACGAACCTCACAAATCGGATCTAATAATCCAGTTGGACGAATAACCTGTTCCGAAACAATACCATTAGCCTGTTCTAATTCCCACGTGGCAGGCGTAGCAGAAACAAATATAGTTTGTGGTCGCAACTCATCCCATTCATCAAAAGTCAAAGGTCTGTTATCAACACATGACGGCAAACGAAATCCATATTGCGCCAAAGTTTCTTTGCGCGCCCTGTCCCCACGCGACATAGCACCAATTTGTGGAACGCTGACATGGCTTTCATCAACAAACAAAATTGCATCTTTTGGTAAATATTCAAACAAAGTTGGTGGTGGTTGCCCCGGCAAACGCCCAGTTAAATATCTTGAATAATTTTCAATTCCACGACATGTTCCGGTTGATTCCATCATTTCAATATCAAAATTTACACGTTCCCGTAATCTTTGCTCTTCTACATATTTCATATTGTCATGAAAATATTTCAATCGTTCATCTAAATCAATTCTGATTTGGTTTAATGCCTGTAACACAGACGGCATAGGCGTTGCATAGTGCGTATTTGGATATACAACAATTCGATCCAATTTACGTAACTTTGCGCCCGTCAAAGTATCAAATTCCCAAATCTCGTCAATTTCATCGCCAAAGAACGACAATTTCCATCCCCTGTCTTGGGAATGTGATGGGAATATATCCAAAGTATCACCACGAACACGAAAATCACCACGCGCAAAAGCAATGTCATTCCGTTTATATTGAATATCAACTAAATATCGCATAATATCTTTTTCCGAAATTTTGTCACCAATCTTCAAAACTAACTTCATTTCACAATATTGTTCAGGTGACCCAATACCATAAATCGACGACACAGACGAAACAACTATAACATCACGCTCTTCCAGCATAGCGCGCGTTGCACTGTGACGCATACGGTCTAACTGTTCGTTGATAGCAGCATCTTTATCAATATATGTGTCAGTGGTTGGAACATAAGCTTCTGGTTGATAATAATCATAGAAAGATACAAAATATTCAACATGATTTCGTGGAAAAAACGCCTTCATTTCAGTATATAATTGAGCTGCCAGTATCTTATTTGGTGCCATTATCATCGCTGGGCGCCCTAAATTTTGAATAACATTAGCCATTGTAAAGGTTTTACCAGACCCAGTAACCCCCAATAAAACCTGAGATTTCCGTCCGTCCAAAACACCGTCCACCAATTCAGATATGGCCACTGGCTGATCACCCATTGGCGCATAATCAGATTCCAACGAAAAAATATCTTTGTTTTTGTTCATAGTTATTTTTTTGTTCACATACACTAATATAATTCATTATAATAAAAAAACAAGGAAAGAGAATATGCGATTTAAACCCCGTCACAAACGAAGAATTATGTGGTCTGTTATATCAGTAATTGGTGCGATATTTTTCGCGATTATTATTGTGCCACCTATGATTCATATAAATTCGTTAAAAACCAAGATTGAAAACATTATTTTCAAAGAAACGGGTATCCCTGCACAAATTCACGGCAATATAAATTTTAGTTTACTGGGAAAGACTACTATTGTTGCCCACGATATAGCTTTACCAAACGGCGTCGTATCATCATGTGAATTTTCGGTTCCATTACGTAGTATATTTGATATGAAAAACGCAGATATTTCGACAAACATGATTATATCTGGTGCTGATTTATTGATTGAAAAAATTGTTCCTTTTGATATGAATACTAATATCGTTCTGCGTAATTCAAACATCAAATTTCTGAACAAAAATTATCATATAGTATGGGCCGATTTATCCAAGGAAAAATCACACATAAATATGAGAACTGACCAACACTCATACAAAATCACAACTGTTGGTAACAAATTTGAAGTAAAAAATAAAAATAATGAATTAAGTATTTCTGGAACGCTGGCCCAGGACGGAAGCGCGAACGCGCACATGGACATCACAGCACAAAATATCAATCAATGGTTTGAATTTGAAAAACCAAAAATAAATGGTCGTTTTCCAATCACATCTGATGTGAAATGGAACGGAAAATATGGTTTTGAATTTTCAGATATATCTGCAAATGGAGTAAATGGTTCTATCATTTTACAAGATGATGGATATAAAATTATAAAGTTAAAATCAAACAAAATGAATTATGATTTATCTTTTATATTGGAAGATTCATATCTTTTGAAAAATGTTAGTTTAGACTTAGATTTTTACGGAAACATAAAATTTGCGAATGAACAATTCAAACATCTTTATGTAAATGCTGTTGGCACACAAAATGAAATACAAATCAAAGAAATCGTTGCAGACGATTTGAAAATAAAAAATGGAACAATTAATAAAGATGGCGCACATAATTTATATGTATCTCTTCCAAGAAATGGCGTAAAAACAACTTGTACTTTCAGTGGAACACCAAACGATTGGTCATGCAGTGAATTTTCATATAACAATGAAATATTTGGTAATTTATCTGTAAATCGAAACGAGTTTTTCGCAGACATAAAATCAAACAAGACTGTTGCTGACATAAATACAATTATAAAATCATCAAAACAATTTGGAAATGTTGGCACTATAAAGTTTGATTTTCCAGATATGGCTGGTGTTATAAAAATAACAAAGCGAAATACATCTGTGGAATACAATTTTGCCAAGAATAAAACTTTAACTTGGGCAAAAACAGATTTGCCATTTTTACCAGAATTTATGTTAAAAGAAACTGGTGATTTTGTATGGGATAATGGAACCATGCTTTTTGTTCCAAAATCAAAAACTTGGAATTTATCCACGAACAAAGATTATTTTTATATTTCTGGAATAAACTTCAAACAATGGTTTCCAAATATAGATTTGAAACCTGTAAACGATTTACCCTATATAATTTCAGGTAATTATAAAAATAATACTATTTCAAATTTAACAATAGAGATAGCAAACCATAAATTTATTGGTTCTGCATCTGGTAATTCAATCACATTAAAAACAAATTTATTAAATGCGGATTCATTTTTATCTCAAAAGTATATAGATAATATTGAACAAAATTCATTTTTTTATCCTGCTCCGATTACAATTCCATTTGATATAAATACAAATATTGCTTTGTCTGCGAATTCATTGATTTATCGTGGTCAGAAATATAATAACTTTGTGTATTCGTTGCATCCGGACATTCAAACTTTTTCCATCACAGATTCAGATCGTGGAAATATATTGGCAACCATGACACGTAACCACACAAATTACGACATAAATATCCAGCTGAATAAATTTGTATGGGATGAAAAATTATTGCCACAAAATATGCCATTAAACATTTCAAATTCTTCTATCACAGCTGAAATAAAATTAAAAACATCCGGAAAAATAGCACGCGATGTATACGACAATTTACATGGTACATTTGACGCATCGTTTAACGGCGGAACTTTATATGGTCTGGGGTTTGAAGAATTTTACGCATCGGCACCAAAGATAAATCTTTTGAACGCAGAATACGCCCTTGCCCGTGCATTATCTGGTGGCACAACACCACTAAAACAAATGAGAATAATTGGGACATATAACATGGGCGACATAAAAACAACACGTCCTTTGGTTTTGTCGCTTCGTCATATTGATGCAGTTGGCGATTTTAAAATCCAAGATTCAAAAATGGTTACATCATTAAAATTGATATTACGCGGAACATCGCCGAACCCAAGCCCTATTGAATTAAGTGTATATGATGATGGTTATCGTGATTATTATTTATATGAAATTATGAATAATTTTGATGCAGACTATATGCGCAATTTTGTTCAATCACATGAAAAATTTTAACAAAAAAACACCCGCGATATGCGGGTATTTTTTATATATCGAATTAAATTAATTCTTTTTTCTTACTTGAATATGAACATCGCGTAATTGCTGTTCAGTAACTTCATTCGGTGATCCCATCAATAAATCTTGACCGCGTTGGTTGGCTGGGAAAGCAACACTTTCACGAACACTGTCACCATCGCCCAAGATTTCTGAAACCAATCTGTCGATTCCGAACGCACATCCACCATGTGGTGGCGCACCGTATTTGAATGCAGTATAAAGTGCATTAAAATTCTTTTCAACGGCTTCGATTGGATACCCAGCAATATCAAAACATTTTTTCATAACTTCTGGGTTATAATTACGCAATCCACCGCTGCAAATTTCAAGCCCATTCACAACCATATCAAACTGTGCCGCTTTGATAGTAAACGGATCACGTGTTGATAATTCTTCCAATGTTGCCATTGGGTATGAAAATGGATTATGTGTGAACATAGGCGCTCCGCCGCGTTCTTCATCTGGTTCAAAGAACGGGAAATTATCAACCCAACAAAACGCGAAATCACGCGGATTGACTAATCCCAAATCTTCACCCAATTTGTTACGCAAACGACCTGCCGCTTTGGCTGCGTTATCGACAGTATCACATACAAAGAACAAAGATGAATTATCACCAGCAATTTCATGTAACTTTGCGATACGATCTGCGTCTAATTTTTTAGCAACTGGACCTTTGGCTTCATCGGCAAAAACGATATAACCTAAACCACCCAATCCTAATTCTTTCACTGCGTATTCACCCAGTTTATCGAACCAAGAACGCGGTTTATCGGCAGAATTTGGTGCAGGTATCGCACGAACAACACTGCCATTTTCAATTGCATTTGCGAAAATACCAAATTCAGAACCACGGAAAATTTCTGTCACATCACTGATTAAAATTGGGTTACGCATATCAGGTTTATCACAACCATATTTCAACATAGCATCATCAAATGATATATGTGGAATTTCTGGATATACATTTGCGTCTGGCGCAAACGTGCGAACCAATTCAGGAATTACAATTTCACCAACCTTTTGAATATCTGGCAAATCGACAAATGACATTTCGATATCCAATTGATAAAATTCCAGCAATCTGTCTGCACGTAAATCTTCGTCACGAAAACATGGCGCGATTTGGAAATATCTGTCAAAGCCCGACACTTGCAATAATTGTTTAAACATTTGTGGAGCCTGAGGCAAAGCATAAAATTTTCCATGATGCAAACGCGATGGAACTAAGAAACAACGGGCACCCTCTGGGCTATCCGCAGTCAAAAGCGGTGTTTGGAATTCAGAAAATCCCAATTCCCACATTTTATCGCGCAACCATTTAATCATTTTATTGCGCATCAAAATATTGTGATGCAATCTTTCACGACGCAAATCCAAGAAACGGTATTGATAACGCAATTCTTCACTTGTGTCATCATCACCAAACACTTGGAAAGGCAAAACTTCGGCAGCGGTCAAAACATTCCAAGATTCCACAGCAATTTCGATTTGCCCAGTTGGAATTTTATCATTCACTTGGGACGCGTCACGCGCAACGACTTTACCAGTAACTTGTAACACAGATTCTGGACGCACCCGTTCCAAATCTTCGTTTCCACCATCAATAACAATCTGGGTAATACCATAATTATCACGCAAATCGATAAACAAAAGCGAACCATGATCGCGTTTACGATGAACCCATCCGGCCAAAGTGACCGTTTCCCCAACATTAGACGCATTTAATTCACCACAAGTATGCGTTCTGTATTTAGATTTCAAAGACAACATTTTTACACCTTTTTCTTGTTTCGGTGCAGATAAAAAAAGATTATCGGCACCAATTCGAATCTTAAAACTCGGGGGCGCTAAGATTTTTTCGCGCGGTGCCACCCCGATTTTATAACTCTACCGATTTCGCATAATATTCCACGGTTGTTAGTCGCATCAACACATTAAACGAAACCTTTTGCATGTAAGATTTTATAACCAAAAAAACAAACTTGCAACAAAATATATTAAATTCCGAACAAAATAACGCCAGTTAAAAAAGATATCAAATTAGTCAAAAATACAGATATTGCCATCTTTTTAGTATATCGCGTTATCAATCCCAAACATAAAATTTCAAACACAACCACACCAGATTCCAATAATAAAATTTCAACCCATTGCGGTATATTACAACAAATACTTTGATAAACAACATTGACACAAAAATTAGAAACCAAATTTATTATAAAAAAATAACCCAATACAACAAACCTGGTGTACCCAACCAAACGAAGACATATCGTTTCAATAATCGCGGTTAAAAACATAGCATACAAATAAATCATCAACGACAAAAATGTCCGTCTTGTTTTTTATTACATTTTTCACAACCACTCTGTACAACATCCCATTTACCAACCGCATCACACGCAGCACATTCGCCACTAAACATCAACACAGGTTTATCATCTGGACATTGATTTTGCGATTTTGAAGGGATTACGTTTTCAGTTTTTATTTCATTTGATTGTTTATTATCTGTATTGACAAATTCTATAATTTTTTCTTCTTTCTCAACTTTTTCACCAGATGAACACTTTTCCCAACCAGATAATATTTTGATTCCTATTACTGTTTTCGCAATATCACATTTGTAACAATTTCCCGTTGATGCTAAAACAGGGTAATCATCTGGACACTTTTGATAACAATTACCATCAATAAATTTTCTGTTTGGACATTTTTCACATCCCAAAACACCTACCCCAGACAT
>Ga0310786_10009793_pt1 | contig 12119 bp, 12 predicted proteins | sample AusTroGonzalo_MG_FD_203881 | JGI IMG/M metagenome (GOLD analysis project Ga0310786, IMG submission 203881) | Bovine rumen microbial communities from tropical cattle in Woodstock, Queensland, Australia - Gonzalo_03 (v2) (version 2) | ecosystem: Host-associated > Mammals > Digestive system >...
TACGCATAATATTTCAAATTGCAACAGATTCCAACAAAAATATTACGTATTAACGCAAAACACATTTGTTTCTTATAATAATGCAAACAAACACAGCCTATTGCAATACAATTTGCAATTCACAATGCCCCTACTACGACCTAATAATCTCTAATAAAAATTTTCAGCGTATCATCCACCACTTTAAATAAATCATCACGGGTTATCTTCTTTTTTTCAGTTGCAATATAGGGTGCAATATCAGACTCTTTTATGCCTTTTTTTATCCAGTCTTTATAAGTGGTAGCATAGAATTGTTGCACACGGCCACTTCCAAACATAACGACAGCTGGCTGACCATTATCTGCCCATATTTCTACTATTGCTGAAAAATTATATTTCAGATTCTCTATTGAAGGGTCATACAGAAATGTAACGGTATAATATTTCCTGCCAAACAACTTCTTGTCTTTTAGGACTGGGTCATCTTTAAATGTTTCCTTAATTGTATTTATGTCGGAAATAACCGGCTCCTTGTAATCCCTGTAATAATCTGGACCAAAGGCCATAATAACCTCTTTAGCTTTTTCTATCAGGTATTCATTACGTTTTGACTCCTGTTTCCTGTCCAGACGCCTCATTTTGGAACAGCAGGGGGTACACAACGACAACAATATCAAAGCTACACATAAATGCCTCATACCCTATCAATGTAATCCTGCTTATTTTTATAGCTCTCCACACAGAAAGCCACAAAATAGAGTATGTCTGCATCACGCTTGCTCATATCGCAAAAATACACAATAATAAAAGCCACTCACGTAACAAAAACGTTTTTTATGTCATGTTTTACGAGCTATGACTCAAAGCCAGGCGTTTGCGGTACAGACGGATAAAGCAGAAGCATAACGCAAGGGCTGCGATTATGGCCAGCGCTGTCCAGATTAAGGCTGTGGTGTCATCGCCGGCACCTGCTTCATTTGTGTAGGTTTTTGTAGCCTTTAGGGTGTCAATTATTCCGTCCTTGTTGGGGATAGAATCTGCAACGCCTTTATTCACTACAGAATCTACCGATGCAGAATCAACAGCCGGAGTGTAATTGATCACAGCAGAGTCAGCGTTGAACCTGAAATCGGGCGTATTGAACAAGCCCCTTTGCGGATTAGTCCTCCGCCAGCTTCGCTCATTCCTCATTTGATTAATAATTTCCCAATCCTCCGGGCTCATGATTATGTCTAGAAACTTAAGCATAATAATATGTATTTTAATTAGTTAATATTCAAAGTCAATAAATAAGTGCACACCAAATGGCCCAGCAATCCTATAAAGAAACTTACGGCATTGCAAAGCAAACTATATATAGACGCCTTACGTATATCCCTTATAAAGATTAGATACCACAGAGCCTCTACAATCAGCACAATCAGCTCACCTATCAGTACCGCCTTTGTGCTGTAACCCACGTGCATGACAACAAGATTCAGCGGGACATTGGTAAGCACGTTTATCACTATAGACAGAGCCAACACCTTACGCCTGCGCTCCATAAGCAGCCACAACACTCCCAATTCAATCAGGATTGTCAATGTGAGAGATAAAAGCAACTGTCCCGTCATAATTTAAATCAATTAAAGTAAAGTTGCTATCAGGTAACCCGGAATAAGCGATGCCGCCAATAGCCCGAAAGCAAGCCCTTCACGCCCCTTAAGCATCACGTTTGCCCAATAGAGAGTGATAGGCATCGTACAGTTTACCATAAAGAGTCCCGCAAGTGCAATGCCTATATGATTCCCTTTGGCTGCAAGGCATATCGTTACACCCGCAACCAGAAGAATGATTGACGTAACCATCCCCATCCATTTTACCAGCCAACCGCCAGCCATCTTACCCATCATGGTCAATGCTCCAATCAGGAGAACAACCATAGGAGTCTTGTCAATCTCTCTGCTAAAAGATTCACCCAAGAATGAACGCCCGGCTACGATCAGCATAATCAGGATCAGGACCGCCCAAACTAACGGTGTAGAGTACTCTTTTCTTTCAGTTTCAATCTCTTTTGTATCAATATAATTTGCGGTATCAATACACAAATATGCCAGAGCCAGGATGCATATTCCAAGCAGCAGGCCAAACATCAGAGCCCGTGACAGAAATACGGAACCCACAGCAAGCCCAAACGCACCAGTAGATACAAACACGCCAAGCGCCCGTATGTCATTACCGGTCCTGACAGCTGTCTCTTTCCCACCCCATACATGAAACAGAGAATTTCCTATGCCCAGCAGCACCGATAACACCACAAGCATAAAGACAGATGCCGCAGGACAAAATACTATCACGCATACGGTCTCAATAACCGCCAGAATCAACAATATTATTGAGGCCAGCAATATCCAATGACGCTGCTTTACTCTATCTGCCAGCATCCCCGTAAGCGGTTGTGTAAGAAAAGCCAGCACATTATACACAACAGAGTATCTGAGCAAATCCTGAATACCGGTAGTTACAAGATACAGACAGCAAAGACACAGCCCGTCAACACAGAAATGTAGTGCCGCCGCCAATCCCGTAAGGGTAACCGTTCTGCCGGACTGAGACTTTGCCATATAAACTATTATTCAAACTCTATGCGGTCTCTGAAGCGGCGCTTCAGTTCTTTCTTCTGGTCTGCCGATACCTTGCCTTCAATAATCAGATGGTCAATCTCCATGCTGTCCATCCAATCAGGTATCTCAACCTTATCAGTAAAACGCAGTTCCAGCATATCGTAATGCTGGACAACACGCAGCTCCTCAGGGACCTTATCTACACGCAGGATGAGCCAACTGGCCATCTGTTTAAACTTTTCCAGGTTATCTTCGGCTGCAGACTTGTTTACAGCCCAGCCCAACTGGAATGATACGCAGTCGTTCTCATCGGCCATGTATCCGGCTATGCCGCCGGAGAGTTCCAATGGGATGGTCTTTAGCACCTGCCCGGATAAGGTATCCACTTCAATGTACTTGACAGGGACCGACGCCATCTGTTTGGGGAAATCATCATAATTGTGAGGCACCTTCTTAGGTGTAGGATTGCCGTCTTTGTCATATGGCATAAGCTTGAGGAACCAGCCGTCAAGCTCGGTGGGCTCATCCAATGAGCAGGCGCCTCCACGTAGTCTTTCAGGGGTGTTCTTCATTACTATATCCTGCCAGAAAGACCTATCAGGGTTACCCTGCGCTGCCTGTACAAACTGCTTAAGTATGGGCTTGAGGTCTGCAGTCCAACTGCCTGCACCCAGTTCCTGCAAACGTGCAGTCTTATCTGCAATAGACTGCCAATCATCCACTGTGCCAGTCAATGTGATTGAGGGGAAGCCGCAACCGCCATACATAATAATGAACTCAAAGAATGCCTTGGTAGCCTCCATCAGCACAATCTCCGATGCCATACGCTCTATTGTACCGGTGGTAGAGAAATCGGCCGTAATTAGTTTGGCCACATCATTTTTGGTATTGGAATCAATCTGTTCAGCAAAGCCGTCAATGGTTGCGGTCCAGTCAAAATCAGGATCATAGAGTTGATATTTTGACTGTACAACAAGGTCTATCTTACCATCAAAATCAACGAACTTGTCACGGAACTTTTCCGGGTTGGCATTGACATCATGTGAGAATGCCTGGCTTATGAGCATCCATATCACATCGGGTGAGAGTGTTATAGGCCGATGATCGGCAAAGGCTTGGACCATTCCGTTAAAGAACGGGGCGTCAGCAACCATTAGCGGTTGATCCCAGAAACTGGCGGCAATATAGCTTCCATCAGCTCTGTAATACGATGCGTCGCCCAGGAAATTAATTCTCTCAGCCTGTGACTTGCCGTTAAAGTACGGGTTCTGGGGCTTAGGCAGATTCTCATCAACAACAAAGGTTATGCTGCCCTGTTTCTGTTCCAGAATGCGGGCCTTATCGGCACTTGCAGTTGTGGCTGCGCATAACAGCAGCATTGCCAGCCAGATTCTGATTCTACGTATCTTCATATTTCAAGCTATTGTTATTCGTTCTTTTTGAGGTATAATACTTGGATTATCATGGCCTCAGTTGTAAGACCTTCACGCCTGGGGTCTGGTAAATAAGTGCGGGCTGAACGGTCATTGCTTAACACTATGTCAACGTCATTGGGGCCGTGCCACACTGTACCTTCTAAATTGCGGGTGGGCTCGCCGTACTGACTATCTAAGGCCTCATCCAACTTAGCAAATATAATGTTGATGCTATCCTCATTTGTGGAAGCGAAATCAAAATTGACAGGAACAAGCAGATTCAGTTCCACCATATTCAAAGTGCTGTCATCCTTATCGACATATAGGAAAACATTCCAGTCAAAGCCCAGATATGGGATATTCTTGACACGGTAAACTGTTGACACTTTACGGGATGGTATGTCAACCTGAGCGTTATATCTCTCACTGAACAGGTTGACTACCTCCTGCTCACTTACGGGCCTTCCTATACGGAGGCCGAAGATGTCATCCTGCAGGGTGCTTCCAACAGCTTCCAATTGATGATTTAACCGGATTTTGCTTACAGGCTTTCCGTCTACGGTGATACTGCCATCACTTAACACCTCTACTCCAGGAAGTTTGCGGATTACTGAATCCAACGTAACACCTTCAGGCAACCTGAAGTTATCGGGACTAAATTCTGGTCCACATTCAAGTCTTTCAGGAACGGGTATAGAATCGAGTATATAAACAGGAACAACAACTGTATCCTGTGCAATTGAAGTCGCACAAACATAAAGCGTAAATAGTGACAATAACAGCTGTTTCATAAATAATAGCCGGTTACTTGAGAGGCTGGAAGAAATTGTTAGTTGCCAGGCGGTTGTGTTCTTCGGCGTCATAACTGATCACTTCGAATGTACCGTTTCTGCCTTTTGAACCCCATATTGCGACAAGGTATGCTCGGTCTGTCACCACTCTTGATGCCTTTACAGCTTTCTTTTTGACACCTAACAGTGCTGCAACCTTCTTCTTGGAGTATATGTCTTTATCCCAATCAAAAGCGGCATATTTTTCTTTATCCACCTCTACCGGGTTTCCGTCATAAATAATCAACGGAGCAAATTCTTCTCTTGACACAGGAGGCTGGACTCCGTACATGAGACGCATATGGGTACGAAGGTATTCAGTGTCCAGGCGTATAGAATCAAAAACCGCTGCGATACTGTCTGCCAACTCCGAACCATCACCACCAGACATATTCTCTTTCTCCAGAACGGGACGTGGAACGCCGTACATAAGACGAATCTCTGGTGTTTCTCTTCCCAGTCCTTGAAAATCTTCAATATTGATTACTGAAACGCCGGTCTTGGTGGAGTCAGCCGGTTCCTTGTCCTTTGATGCCTCCACCCCCTTACTGCCACCGGTCTTTTCCTTTGCTGCAGACTTTGATGATGAGCAGGAGCAAAGCAGTGACAGTACCAGGAATGATACGCTATATACAACGCGGTACCAACCGCGTGAAAGCCAGATTCTGATCCTTCTTATTTTCATATTATAATAATGTCAAAAAGCCAAATCAAGCGATTGTGATGCGGCCCAATCCTGGACCAGTTTCAGAAATTCACGTGAAAGCGATTGAACCTCAGGAAGAATATCCTGAATAATGGTGTTATCATTCATCTGTACAGCCTCTTTCATGGCTCTTGATATATCAACAAGTTGTTTAAGTTTGCCGTCCTGGGGGCTCCAACATTCGGCAGCATAACCGTTATGGAAGAAAACAGTAGTCTCACCGTCCAATCCAAGATCTGAAGCCATGGGTGAAGATGTATTGACAGCCAAACTAATCAGCTGTTTAAGGGCTGATGCCTGATTATCGGTAATAAACAGCTCTGTTTCACTGACCTTCATCTTTAAATCAACATCTTCCCATCTGACATTGTTGCGCTCAAAGCGGATACCGATCTCATTTTCTATCCTATCATACACTATATCGCGAGCCGCATACCAGATGTTTCTTTCGGCACGACGCATTACCAGTTTGTAACCCGAAGCTGTCCTTACACAGTAAACGCTTTCCTCAGCAGAGAAACTTGGTCTGGAGATGATGCCCCAGATTCGGCCATATACAAGTTCATCAAACTCTTCTTCAGTTGCCTGAGGCAGAAGCATACGCTCTACCAAACCCATATAACCACGCTTGAAATACTTGCTGGTCTGAAGCAAATCAATACGCTCTTGTGCATTTGCTACTATGGCAATGAATGTGAATGCCAGAAAAAGAAACTTTCTAATATTCATTTTTTCTTGTCTTTATACTTTTGTTGGCAAAAATAGTTCTCATATTCACAATCAACAAGGAAAAAGCGTTGCAAAAACGTTGCAATTAGGGAAAGACATTCAATCATCCAAATAGAAATCTACCGCTAAACGATATCTCACTCGCCTTGGCCTACGCATATCACTGCCGGGTTTCCACTTGGGCATATCTGATATTATACGGACAGCTTCGGCATCTATGGAAGGACATACTCCCTTAATGACGTTGGCATTGGTGATAGAACCGTCCTTTTCAATAATGAATTCCACAATAACCCTGCCTTCTATGCTGTCTTTCAAAGCATCGGCTGGATATTCTCTTGTATTAAGGTATTCTGTCAATGCCTGCCCCATTCCTCCCGGGAACTCCGGCATATTTGATACAACCACGAATGCGGAATCTGCTGCATTCAACGAGAATATATTTACTGTGTAAATAATTCCGAACATGGGCAGTGTAACAGGTTCATAGCCTTCAGCGTGCACATATATACTGTCATGAGGGTCTATGCAATTGAATGAGAAGTATCCTTTCTCATCAGTTACAGCTCCATTCAATCTTTCTCCGGATGAATTAATCTCATCTACAAAGATTCCACTTACAAATTTGGCCTCATCACTTGAGAAAACATATCCTCTGATTGGGTCACCTGATATAATTATTGGCATTTCAGGTGGAGTAATCCCTCTCAATGATCTTGATCCGCCAAAACCACCAAAACCGCCAAAGTTAAGATTGGATTCAGAAAGTGGAACATCGCCTGTAGCACCCGTTGTCATTCCTAAAGACCCATATGTTATATTGGTATTAGAAGGTTCCTTTGTCTTTTCATAAGCCGTGACTCTCTCCATCATATCGGCCGTGATACTATCCAGTTCTTCTTTGGTAATGTTATTCCGAGCTAGCATTGAGTCAACCTGTTGCCTGTAAGTTCCATGATTAAATGAAACGGTATCATTGGACATCCGTACTGTAGTTACGGATGGCGTCATTGCAACTTTATTATCAACAAGTTCCGGCTCAGCAAGAATACCACCAAGTATGACGCTGTCAGCGGGGTTGGATATGCTGTCTGTAGTAGCCAGCTGTTCCTCTTGTGGAGGTAGAGGATTGTTCTGTGCGGTTTGACCGGTGGGAGTTCTGTGTATTGGCAGCAGGAACAGCAACAGCAGGACTGCGGCTGCGGCAGGGATTGATATGGCTGCAGTCAGGAACCCGCGGCGGCGCTTTGCGGCAAGATCATGCGCGGCCTTTCTGGAAAGGAAGTCATTCCAGTCTGACTGTGGCAGCTCTGCATTGATGCCCTCCAGATAGTCTATCATTCTTTTGTCTCTCCAGTCCTTCATTGTCCTGTTGCTTTAAGGTAATCTGTAATGGCTTTCCTCACGCTGGCGCGGGCTTTGGCAAGAATGGATGTTGAACCACTCTCAGTTATGTTCAAAGCCCGGGCTATCTCCTTGTGGCTGAATCCGTCTATGTAGTACATGTTGAACACCGCACGCCTTACGGGTGAAAGTGTTGCCATTATCTGTTTCAGTACACCATCGGGTATCTCCCGCTCAGGTCCGGCATCGGAATCAGATGCATCCAGGATTTCCTTATCACTCACCTGTTCAAGAGGTATCTCCATGAATCTGCTGTTCTGCCTGAAGCGGTCAAATACCACATTTAAGGTTATTATACGGAGCCATGGATAGAGTGAACCATCGGCTTCATTGCGGAAAGACTTGATGCAGTCCATTGCCTTTATCATGGAGTCATGCATAAGGTCACGGGACTCCTCAGTATCACCTATGTATCTGAGACAGAGCGCATAGAGACGGGCTGCATAACGGACATACAACTCCTGTTGCGCATCACGGTCCTTGCGGATGCACCCCTGAACAAGTTCTTTCTCAGAAAGAAAGGGTTTACTCATCACTCTATTCTGCCTTTCCTATAATAAGACGGCAAATTACTCAAAATGCGTCTTTGAAACAATGAAAAAAATAAATTTGATTTGAAGACCTTGCAAAGATTTGGTATTGCTTTTTCTTGGGTTTAGTTTTGTGGATGATGTTGACAGCCAACTGTCGTGTCAAAAAGCGGCCAACTGTCGTGTCATATTTTTATTGAAATAATTGATTTTCAGAGAGGAATGTATTATTTTTGTTGCAAATTTTACCTTTAAAAATATGTCGGAATATTTGGATTCTGTGGCATGGAATCCAAATTATTGAAATCAAGATTGGCGGTGCAGACCTTATCAATGCCGGTGCCAAGAGTTTAAAAGATCTGTCTGACAAGATTGACACTAGCAGGATGAAGAAACCTTCTTTCCTGATGGTGCTGACCGGAATAGGAGATTATGCATACAAACGCCCCGAAGACGGCGTGCTGGTTGTACCGGTAGGCTGTTTTAAAGATTAGAGTGTGAGCAGCGGATATTAGGATTATAACCTGGTGATATGAAAACTGCCGGTGTCCGTTGTGGGCACTGGCAGTTTTGTTGCTAGAAGGAGAGATTTAATATTCAAACCTTTTGAGGTATACTAATGAAACTATCATGGCCTCGGTTGTAAGGCCTTCTTGCCTGGGGTCTGAGACAGCTATTCGGGCGGAACGGTCAACGCCTAACACAATGTCAACGTCATTGGGGCTGTGCCATGCTGTGCCACCCAAAGTGCGAGTAGGTTCTCCGTACTGACTGTCTAGAGCCTCACCTATCTTGGCAGTTACTATATTGATGCTGTCCTCTTTTGTAGGAGCGAAATCACAATTGTGCGGAACGAGCATGTGCAATCCTACTGATATCAGCGTGTTGTCATCTTTATCTACACTCAGGAAAACATCATTCCATTCAAATCCCATATACGGGATATTCTTGACATGGTAAACTATTAACGCTTCATGGGAAGGGATGTCAACCTGAGCGTTATATCTCTCGCTGAACAGCTTGACTATCTCCTGCTCACTTACGGGCATTCCTATACGGAGGCCGAAGATATCATCCTGCGCTACCGTAACAGTGTCCTGTGCAATTGAGAATGCACATGCATAAAGCGCAAAAATTGACAATAATATCTTTCTCATCAACAATCCTATTACATATAATACTTTCTTTGCCTGATAGATAAGTGAATAGCTGGATTCTTTGACAATATTCCTCTGATTATTCATTTAATTTGAGTAGGATTTCATCCATGAATTGGGTTTGAGTCCTATTAAGCGTGAAGATGTCAAAGGTGAGCGGCTCGTGGCAGATGGTACCTTTTATGACGTGTGTACCTTGGGCATCCCAGTCTTTCTGGCTAATGGCGGGGAATACCATCTGGAAATAGGTGGTAACATGGTCACCGTGGCGGTCAAAATCCTCGTCAAGCGGTACTCCATCAACGCGGATGGGCTTGAGCACCTGACCGTTGGGGAGCGTGAGCGTAAAGTCACTGCCCACATGCCCCAGGAATGAGTGTGGCTCCATGATGGCCATCTCAAAATAGAAGGTGGTCTCCTTATCAGTGAAATCGGCACGGGTAATGCTAATTACATCAGGCATATCCTCATGAATATGGACGGTCTTGAGTTTATCGGCCGCGATAATCTGTACGCTGCGTACATCACTATTGTCTGATATGTCATTGGACACCTGAAGGCCTTTGATTACGGGCTGGTTATCATCAAGGCTTATCAGATCAACGGTCTTGACATCATCAGGGATGGCAGGAAAATGCTCCGTCATAGTGTAGTAGCCGTTGGCGGGACTCCAATAATATAGTTCCTCAAAGCCTTCAAGACCTTCGGCATAGGTGTAACGATACTCCTTGCCATCGGCCACAATCTTATCATTATAGATGCGCGTGAGCCAAAGGTCTGCATACTGATGCGAACGGAACACCAGTATGAGTTCATCAGAGGTGCGGATAACATCAGTCACAAAAAAGAAACTGGAGTTGCGATTATAGAAGTTCTGGGGATTATGGATATGCAGCCCTTTGTCAAAATAGTCCGATGATATGGCGGCAATCATCTTTTCTGTTGCAGTCTTGGCATCAAGGCCTGGATATTTGGCCGTAAGACGGGTATTATCCGGTATTGGCACTATATTGTTTTCAACAATAAGCGCTATCTGGTTGATGCCGCGTTTGCGGGCTGTCTGGGCCATCTGGTCAACATCACCTACAGACATTGTTTCCGGGTGGATGGCAATGCCGTGACCGTCAAACACGGTAATCCAGCGTTTCATCAGGTCCAGATTACCTGTGGCGGACAGATTCTTGTAACGGAGTTCATATTCACTTAAAATGGATGCCATGAGGTTGTCATCCTGAGGATTGCAGTTGAGTTCAAAACGATACTGGCCGTTACCCTCATCATAGATATGGGCACGGCGGTACTCCGGCATGGTCATGGTCTTAAGCATCTCATCATTAGTGGCAATCTCTGTTTTTATGCCCACAGCATCAAGCTTTTCGGCAAACGGCAGGACATCATCAAGGGTGATGGGATACATGTAGCGGACCGACATGCGGGTGGTACGGAAGTTCTTGTACTTTTTGAGATAGCCCGGAACCTCACTTGCTTTCATGCTGGCCTCCACACCGTCAAAAGTTTTGACCTTGGCCTGCCCATCCTCAAAGATCCAGGTCATGCCGTCCTCAAACTCTGGGTAACCGTTAACGGAACTGGCCTCCATCTTGTTCTGTACCTGTTTGCTTGAACCACACTGCGTAAGACAGAACAATGCAAATACACCAATGAACAGAACCATTAGTCTGTCCAGATAATTCCTTTTATAAATACCGTTCATAATCAGTTTAGTATATTTTTTTGATTATTATTTATAAGCGCACCAACATGCGATTATTCACAGCAAAAATAATTCTCATATTCACAATCAACAAGGATTAGGCGTTGCAATATCGTTGCATTTTCACTGCATGTTGGGATCCCAGACCGGACGGATTTTGCAGTAGGCCTGTCTATTGGTTGACCAATAGTCTATCTTTTCCACATTCTTGTCCATTCCAAACAGGAATGTCTGTGCCTTATCATTATCCACAGCTTCACCACACCAATGGCTGTCATGGTCAATGAACCTGATTTCATTGTCATTACCGGCTATTATGTGTACTCGGACCTGCTTGGTGTATGTTTCACCGTATGATATGTATGTACGGTTTGTCATCTCTGACGTATGGCTGCAGTTACTCATCAGTTCCTCAACATCGGCCCTGGTGGGCATCCTCCACTTTCCGCCCAGCTTCTGCCTTGCGGCATCATACTCCGTCCCGCTTATGTTAGAGCCTATATCCTTATAACCGTTTGCATCACTCCAATGCTCATATTTGACTTCATTAGGTATCTCTGTTCCTTTCTCAGGGTCCAGATAGTATGTTATTTCCTTTAATGAGCCCCACATGAATGATGGTGCTGAGTTGTTATAGTTTGTGAACCGATAGTCACCCAGGTCACAATTGGCCCACATAATACCGCTTGGCAGCCCCAGGTCAACCCACATCTGCTCTGATGACATTGTAGAGAATGTGCTCTCAGGACCATACAGGTAATCATCATTGCCTGTCGATGATTTGTATTTTATGTATGGGCAGCAGGTATAACTCTTGTCCGGCTTTATTACGTTTAAGGTAAGGCTTACTTTGGAATCATAGCTTTCATTATATTTCACAAACATGCTGCCTGTGCCTGCTCCCGATGACTCGGTCAGCATTACGCCATATTCGCAGTTCTCTGCATCCAATGCGTTCATGCCAAACTCCAGTTCGGCGTTGGCATCGATATAATGTATGTCCTTCAGGCTGGCTGACTTTATGTCCGGCTTAAACTGAAGTGTCTTGA
>Ga0310786_10009794_pt1 | contig 12118 bp, 9 predicted proteins | sample AusTroGonzalo_MG_FD_203881 | JGI IMG/M metagenome (GOLD analysis project Ga0310786, IMG submission 203881) | Bovine rumen microbial communities from tropical cattle in Woodstock, Queensland, Australia - Gonzalo_03 (v2) (version 2) | ecosystem: Host-associated > Mammals > Digestive system >...
GCACGATGCGCATGCGGCGCGACCGCGCCTTCTCCCTTATCGATTCAATCAAACTCATGGAAACCCTCCCATACGTCCTTGCCCGAATATGCGTGAGGTTTCAGTTCGCCGCGCAGAACCCTCAGCGCCGGCAGCGCCATTGCCTCCTGCTCCATTTCGCCGGGATACTCGGCTATGGGCGCGATGAACCCGCATCTGGCGCGTATGCCGTCCCCTACGTCCCTGAAGCGCAGCAGCCCGCCCGTCAGCAGGATCGCGTCCACCTTGCCGCACAGAACGGCGGCCATGGCGCCTATCATCTTGGCGACATCGTATACCATCGTCTGCCACACGAGAACGGCCTTTCGGTCGCCCTTCTCCACGAGCGCGTGCACGGTGTCGGAATTGGACGTGCCGAGAAGATCCACGAAACCGCCGGCCCGTGAACACCGCAGCCTTACGGCGTCGGTGCCGTGCTTTTCGATGTAGTCGAGCAGCTGCAGCACCGGCACAGACCCGATGCGCGTGGGGGTGTAGGCGCCCTCGCCGTCAGCACCCATGTTGCCGTCCACCATCCTGCCGTGGTCGTGCGCGGCGACCGTTATGCCGCCGTCGATGTGCGCCACCACGAAATTGCACTCTTCGTAGCGCCTGCCTAGTTTTGCGGCATGGAATTCCGCCACGGCCTTCTGGTTGAGCACGTGCGAGTGCGACGTGCGGTACAAGCCCCTTATCCCAGTCAGCCGCGCAAGGTCGCAGAACTCGTCCACATTCGTCGGATTGAGCGTGTACGCCGGCTTTCCGAACGACTGCGACAGCTTCCACGCGAGCATAACGCCGAGCTTCGCCGGATGCTCCGAGCCGCCCACTCCGGCAACCGTGTCGTCGTATAGCCTCCTGTCCACCAGCGTTATGCCGCCCGGCTGGGTGTGCGCACTGCCGCCGCGTCCGACGAACGCGTCTATGGACGCCGGATCCACGCCCTCCGCCTCAAGCATGTCGAGTATGACGCGTTCCCTGAACGGAGCCTGGTCGTTCACGTGCGGGAACGCCAGCAGCACGTCCGCCTCGTGAAACAGGCTCTTTTCGAACACCGAACGCTCGTCTTCGAACAGACTCACCTTCGTGGAGGTAGACCCCGGGTTGATTACCAATATTTTCATTTCAAACCTCGCCTTTCCACCGTCAACCGGCGATGGATTTGCCCGCCCGGGCGCGGGAGCGCCCGAATCTGCCCTTGGACAGCGCCGCGCCGAGCATGAGAAGCGCCAGCCCGGGAATGAGGAACACCTGATACTGTTCCGCAGTTCGTTCCGATTCCTCGTTCTGCTCCTTCACCGCGACCTTCCTGAGAAAGCTGCGGTATATCGCGCCAAGAGTGGTTTCGGCCGTGCCTGCGGTGGCGAGCGGCACGTATCTGCCGTTGGACGCGGCGGCTATGGCCTTCAGGGAGCTTTCCTCGAGTTTCACCTTTACCGTTTCGCCTTTGAACTTCTGGGCCTCGCGACGCTCGCCGGGTATCTCGCTGCCGCGTTTGGGGTCGCCTATTCCGACCGTGAAGATCGGTATGCCGCGCTTCTTCGCCACCTCTGCGGCGGCAATGGCCTCTCCGCGCAGGTCGCCGCCGTCGGAAATGACGATGATGGCGTTGTGGTCGTCCGCGGCCGGATCGAGCGCCGAAAGCGACTCGCGTATCGCCGCGCCAAGGTCCGTTTCGCCGCGCGGAGCGGAATCCGGCGAAAGCGCTTCCAGCGCACTCCTGAGAAAGCCGCGGTCGGTCGTCAGCGGACATATCACGACGCCCGTCCGCCTGAACGCGACAAGCGCGCAGCGGTCGCCCGCGAGCGAATCGATGAGATCGGCGACGTCCGCCTTGGCGCGTTCGAGCCGGTTGGGCCGCACATCTTCGGCAAGCATCGAGCGCGAAACATCTATCGCCACCACCACGTTGCGGCTGCGTTCCACGTATTTCTCGGTGGACTTCCCCCACTGCGGCCGCGCCGCGGCGAAGAGCGAAAGCGCAAGTCCCGCCACCATGCACCACGCCTGCAGACCCCACAGGTTCGCGCCGGAAGGCATGAGCCTGCCCTTCAGCGACGGTGCCACGAAGCGCGACAGTGCCTTTTCGCGCCGCGCCCTGAGAAACGCCCACCACAGGCCCAAGAACGGCACGAGCGCGGCAAGCGCAAGAAATATCGGATTCGCGAATCTCATCTGTCTCTAACACCTTCCCCGTGCCACCGCTCGAAAGCCGGCACCGCGTCGATCCCGGCCGCAATGCGCTGCCTCACCGCCTCGTAGAGGAGTATGGTGGCAGCGGCCGAGACGTTGAGCGAATCGGCAATGCCCAGCATCGGTATCCTCACGCGCATATCCGCGCCGTCCATCCACTTCGCGGTGAGCCCGTACTGCTCCGCTCCGAGCGCGATCGCAACGTTCCCCGTGAGCGGAACCTCGAAATGCATCTTCTCCGCGTGCGGCGTGGCCGCGAGTATCGAGAAACCGCGGGACTTCAGGAACGAAAGCGCCTCTTCACCCGTCGCCTCCGCTATCGGCACGGAGAACATGGTGCCCGTCGAAGCCCTTACAACGTTCGGGTTGTGTATGTCGGTCGCGCGGTCGCATACAATCACCGCCGCGACGTTCGCCGCGTCGGCGGAGCGCAGAATCGTGCCGAGGTTGCCGGGCTTCTCGATCGCCTCCGTGACGACGACCAAGGCATTGTCCGGAAGCTCGAGGTCCGCCAGCCCGATTGAGACGTGCGGTCCCACCATCAGAAGTCCGTCGGGCCGCTCCCTGTAGGCGATCTTCGAAAAGCACGCCTTCGAGCAGGAATAAATCTCCGCGCCGCGCCCGGCGCATTCTTCCACGAGCGCCGGCTCGTTTTCGTTCTTGAGATACATCTCCGGACAGTGGAACACGGCCTTCGGCCTGTAGCCGCGGTCGAGCGCGCGTCTGCACTCGCGGTAGCCCTCGACGATCATCTCGCCGCTCTCCTCGCGCTCGGAACACGTGCGCAACCTTACCACGTGCTTGAGCTTCGGGTTGCTTGGACTCGTTATCTCCATTGCCGCCTATTATACCACAACGGCACGCGCGGCATCGGACTACCGGATCAGTATAAATATCCCGCAACGGTTGAGCACGTGCAGACTGCCCGTGCCGGTGCCGAACGCCGAGGCGTAGGTCTTGTCGCCGGACCCGTTCGCGCCGGAATACGTGCCCCCGGGCACGTATTCTCCGTTCAGGCAAAGGCGTCCGACGGTTACCGTGGCGCCGTCGAGGACATCTATCTTCCCGCTTTCCCCGATCGACAGATTCACTGCGGATCTGTCGCCCCCGAAAGCGGTTGGCGCTCCAGCAGCGGCAATCGTGAGCAGTCCGGCGCCTCCAATCTCCACCTTCGCTCCAGACCCGGACCAGCCAGCACCGGCGTCGATCCGCACCTCGCCGCTTTGCACGCTCAGCGTGCCCGCCGTACGCGAAATCTCGTTCGACAGCGAAAGCCTGCCGGTGCCGCAGTACTCGAGCGACACCGCGCCGGCGAAGCGGACACGGACATCGTTGCACAGCTCGGAGCCAGCAACGGAGAGAGTGGCGGGGACGGTACTCGTGACCACGCCGAACTGGTGCGGGGCGTCTCCCGCAGCCTTGCTTCCCCTCGTCGAAATGTACGTTACGGTCTGGCTGTGGCCTTTCAGGTCGAGGATGCCGATACAACGGGTTCCCCCTGGGTACCAGCCGCGCGACGAGGAGGTGTCCGTTCCAAAGACGAGACCTCCAGTCGAACAGAGCACATCGTCGCCAAGGCAGCTCGTGTAGCTTGCGTTCACGATGGCGTACGACCATTCGTTGCCGATGGCCGAAATGTCGTAGTGGCCGCCATCGTCGAAAAGGACGTTGTACGGGGTCTTGATCGCTCCCGGCCCGATGATATGCGGCTTGTGGTTTTCCGTATTATCGACGCCAAGCCATATCTTTGCTCCCGGGCTCTCTATCCCGCCGGCGGTAATTCCGTTGTGGTTGCTTATGTAGGAATTGACAGCGCTCTTGAACGTGATTTTCCCGTTCTGGACGAACCATGTGCGGTTCGGATTCATGACCCTTACCCACTGCGGGTCGTAGAAGGATTCATACACGTCTATCGGTACGTCGTTGGTGAGCGGCGCGTATGCGTTCGGCAACGCCCCCTTGCGCGTTATGATGGCGCGGGAAGGCGAACCGAGCGCGGTCGGCGAGCGGATGTCCACCTTTATGCGGTTCATTATCTCAAACGCGGGAAGAAGCGCGGCGTTGTTTCCGGAAAGGTCGAGCGTGCCGAGACCGCGCACGGCCACGCGGCTGTCAACGGAGTTCACTTCGGGAAACGCCGTCAAGTCGCCGGCGAGTACGAGCTTCGAGTCTGCCGACGAGGAGAGGCCGTCCCCGAACGCCGTGAACTCGATCGGCGGGTTCACCGTGAAGGTGACGCCGGCCGAAGACGTAGAGTTGGTGACGCATATTCCGCCGCAACCGACGCGGAGCTTCGCGTTCGCGCCCGCCGCGAGAGTGAAATTCGCCGTGCCGTCGTACACGATGCCGTACACGCAAATCTCGCCGTCCACCTGCGCCGCGGCAGGCGCGCCGAACTTCAGCACGGCGCATCCGCCTTCAAGATCGGGCGCCTCGCCGCCCACCCAGTTCGCAGGCGTGGAGAGCGACGTGCCGCTGCCGCCCGTCCACACGAATTCAACAGGAGTTGGCAGAGGCCCGAACGAGCGAGTCACCTTCACGCTGCCGCCGCCCTCGATATGCCCCTCGAACGGACCGGGGGACGCAAGCGTGTATGTGCCGGCCGGGACGTATGTGGTGCCCACCACGGCGCGGTCAACCGTCAAGGTGTCGCCGGACCCCACGGCCCCGAGCGAAAGCGTGCCGGCAGATATTTCAAGCCACGCCGATTCGTTTACCTGCGCGCCAGCGAGAATCGAAAGCGTGCCACCCGCCACGGACAATTTGGACAGAGACGGCATCTTCACGGACTCGTTCAGCACAAGCGTGCCGTTGCTCACGATCAGCGCGCCGTCCGTCGTGGACGGGTTCGACGCCTCGTTCGTGATCGTCAACGTGTTGCCGGGAGAGTCGAGCACGAAGGAAAGATGATCTTCGAGCGCCGCAGGAAGTATGCCCTTGCTGGCCAACGACTTGCCGACGACCGTCATAGTGGACGGCGAACTCGCCGATATGTACCGGTTGGAGGTGCCGGCGGCCAGGGATATGTCTGTAAAAGTCTGGTCGTATCCGTTCATGTCGAGCCGAACGTTGCTGTGAAGCCGCACCTCCACTCCATTTATCACGTTCTTCTTCTCGAATTTTATCCGCACGAAATTCCCGATTCCGCCGGCTCCGGCCTGGAAATAGGAACAGTCGCGAGAGAGCGTCGCGCCGATGTACGACGTGCCCGCATCGGCGAACACGCGCTTGCTGGGCCCGGAGAAGAACTCGCCATCTCCGACTATTCGGACGTTGTTCAGGTCTATTTCCACCGGTAGCAACGAGTCGCGGACTATGTTTCCGGTGAACGTTATCGGGTTTGTGCCATTTCCGCAAAGGCGGGTACAGCCTGCGTTCTTGCAAGATGCCGCGGTAATGACGCCGCTGTTAGTAACTCCGGGGCAGCATGCCGCTATGCCGGCATACTGGGCGAAGTTGTCATGATATATGTTGTTCGGGTAGTCGCCCGCGGCATAGAAGTCCAGTCCGCCCGAATATCCAGCCGCCTGGTCGCGCAGAAACGTCACGTCGCCGCCGTTCGCGCCGCCGAGCGCGTTCTTGTTGCGAACGTTCACCCAAGTGTTCGAGAAGTAGAACGTCCCCGAATAGGCACTGTTGTCGCTGCGTATGCCGATGCCGATGCCGGCTGTATGGCCGCAGCTGTACGCCCTGAAATCTCCCGCGCCGGAAAGCGAGAACGTCACGGGAAACGTAGTGAGCGAACTGCTGAATCCGCTGCACACGAAAACGCCGTCGAGATCGATTCCGTCAAGGGCGACGACTGTTGATGCATCGGAGCCGGACGCCGTCACGGTTTTGCCAGATGGGATCACAAGCCTGTCGCCAGCCGCCGGGGCACGTCCTGCAGGCTCGCCGCCTATCGTCCAGGTCGTGTCGGAAAACGCGCCGGACTCGCCGCCGGACCACGTCAGCGTGGCGCCGGACGCGGCGGAAACGCAGATTGACAGAATAGATGCGAATGCAACGGAAACGCGAACGGTCATAATCTACCTTTACCCCCCGTGATTATATGCACATTTGGCATTGTCGCGGTAATATTATCAAATACATTCTGAACTGTCAAAGCGTGATATGCATTTCGCAGATGCCGCAATCATGCCGCGTATTCGTGGGCCGGGGAGGATTCACGGCTGTGCACCTGACTTCTGTAAAGGGTCCACCCGTTGTTCAGCCAGAAGCTGATGCCGCAGACCCACATTGCAGGCACGAGGAGACTGTGGTTGCCCGACAGCTCCGCCACCATCACTATCGCGGCTATCGGAGTGCGGACCGCCGAGGCGAGGAAGCCCGCCATCCCCACGAGCGCAAACGCCGCGGGATGGATGCCCACCGACTGCGGCAGTATCCGCGCGAAGAACATTCCCACCGCCGCGCCGAGCGAGCCGCCGCAAACGAGCGCCGGCGCGAACACGCCGCCCGATCCACCCGAACCCACGGTGAACGAAGTGGCAACGGCCTTGGCGAAGAAAAGGCAGAGGAACCCTGCGGCGGTGACGGGTCCGCAGTTTTCGAGAAAGCCGTCGTGTCCGGCGGCGAAGCACGCCTGGATCAGCGGATAGCTCGTCCCCAGAACGTCGGGAAACACAAAACCTATCGCTCCGGTGACGAGGCCGCCGACCACCACCTTAGCCCACCCTGGCATGCGAGAATCGCCGAATCGCGTCTCGGCCGAACGGAACATCGTTATGTAGAGCCGCGCCCCGAACGTGACGGCGAGCGCGAGCGCGAAATACGGGAAAAGCCTCACGCCGGAGTCGAACGCGAGCGAAGGCGGCATGGCGAAAAGAGACCCCCAGCCGAAGAAGCACGAATACACGGTATAAGAAACCGCAGACGCGATGAAGCACGGAAGGACAGTCTCGTATTCGACGTCGCTCGACGAATAGAATATCTCGAAACCGAATATCGCACCGGCGAGCGGCGCCTGGAAAAGCGCCGAGATTCCGGCGGCAAGACCCGCCGCCATGAGGATTCGCCGCGCCCTGGCCGTAAGGTTTAGCCAACGCGCGGTCACGCTGCCGACCGACGCGCCGAGAAGCGTCACCGGCCCCTCGTAGCCTGCGCTGCCGCCGGAAGCGACGGTCAGCACCGACGCGACCGACTTCACCGGCACCACCGTGCCGGTCACGTATCCGCCGCGCTGGTGGTAGGCCCTTATGGCGCTGTCGGTGCCGCGCGCGTGCTCCAGCTTGGAGAAACGCCGTATGAGGGCGTACCCGAGCAGGGCTCCGACGGCCGGAAGGAAGAGAAGGATCAGTCGGTGCGGATCGAGAAGGCATGAAATCGAAGAAACGGACGCGAACACCTTCCCGTCGGAAAGCCCGGACATCTCGGAATGGCGCCCTATCCCCTCAAGGATGAAATGCGTGCCGAAACGTATCATGTAGCGGAAGCCCACCACAACAAATCCCGCCACAAGCCCGACAAGCATCGATTCGCCGAAATACTTCCCCGTGCGGAAGGAAAGGCCCTTTCCGCCGAGGAAGAACTTCCGGCTCGAGATGGACAGCCGGCGGATCACGCGAAGTCGGCCACCATGCCGCGCGCGACCTTGTGCGCCACCGCCTCTCCGCAGAGCGACTTGAGCGTTACGAGGGCGAACAGGATCGAACATCCCGGCCCCTGACCGGTTACGATCCCTCCGTCCTCCACGACCGGCGCCGCGGCCCACGGCCTGTCAAGCTCCATCTGCATCGACGGATAGCACGTCATGTGAACGCCGGGATCAACCACCCCCGCCGCCACGAGAACGGTCGGGGCGGCGCATACAGCCGCTATGAGCCCGCCGCGCTCCTTCTGCCGGCGAAGCATGTCTGCTATCGCGTCGCAGCGCTTCAGATTTTCCGTCCCCTCTCCGCCTCCGGGGAGGACTATCGCGTCGTATTCCCCGCCGGCGGCGTCGGCGAGCGGCATGTCGGCCTCGACCGTCACCGCATGCGCGCCCTTGACCGATTTGGCTCCGTTCACGGAAGCCGTGACAACCTCCACGCCTCCGCGCCTGAGCACGTCGACGATGGATAGCGCCTCTATCTCCTCGAATCCCTCGGCAAGCGGTACAAGAGCGGTGGCCATGGCGTCAGATGAGGTTCTTGGCTTCGTTGCACTTGATCCTGCGGCCAAGGATTTCCTTGTCGTTCAGCGCCTCGCAGGCCTTGTCCGCCTCGGCCCTCACGGGCATCTGGACAAACCCGAAGCCCTTGGACTTGTTGTTGAACCTGTTCATTATGATCCGCGCGGAATTCACCGTGCCGAACGCCTCGAATTCCTTGCGGAGCTGCTCTTCGGTCATGTCGTAGCTGAGATTGCCCACGTATATTTCAACCGAACCGTCGGCCGGCGCCGGATGGGGCTTGCGCTTCTCGAACGGCTTGTCGTCGCCGCGACGCGTCTGGACGCCGCCCTGCCTCGCGCCGCCGCAAGTCTTGCCCTTGCACGAAAGTTTCGCCGCAACGGCGGCAAGAACGGCGCCAACCGCAAAACCGGCCGCCGCCACCAGCCACCCGGCCGGCGTAGACAGCATCTTGGCCATTTCCTGCATTATCGTCTCCATGTTTCTTCCCTTTCCCTTGTCTTTCCCTGTCTTTTCCCTTTTCCTTTGTTTTCGCGCTCAGGAGTTCTTGTAGTCTCCCAGCGACTTCATTCTGCTCGGATGGCGCAGTTTGCGCAGCGCCTTCGCCTCGATCTGGCGTATGCGCTCCCGCGTCACGTTGAACAGCCATCCGACCTCCTCGAGGGTACGGCTGTACCCGTCGGTTAGGCCGAACCTGAAATCCACGACCTGTCTCTCCCTGTCCGTCAGCGTGTTGAGAATCTCCCTCAGGCGCTCCTTGAGCAGATGTCCTTCGGTGACCTCGAACGGATTCTCGCTCGAAAGATCCGGTATGAAGTCCCCGTAGTGGGCGTCGTCGTTGTCGCCGACCTTCGACTGCAGCGATATCGGCTGCTGCGCCATGCGGCGAACCGCGCGCATCTGGTCGATCGACATGCCCATCTCCTTTGCGAGATCCTTCTCCTCCGGCTCGCGCCCGAGCTTCTGTATAAGCCGCTTCTGCACGCGCATGAGCTTGTTGATCGTCTCGATCATGTGCACCGGTATGCGGATCGTCCTGGCCTGGTCCGCGATCGCGCGCGTGGCCGCCTGGCGTATCCACCACGTGGCGTACGTGGAGAACTTGTAGCCGCGCTTGTATTCGAACTTCTCCACCGCCTTCATGAGGCCGGTGTTGCCCTCCTGGATGAGGTCGAGGAAGCTGAGCCCGCGGTTCATGTACTTCTTGACGATGGATATCACGAGCCTGAGGTTCGCCTCCACCATCTTGGTGCGCGCCGCCTGGCCGGACTTCAGCACGCTCCGCAATTCCGCGAACGTCGTCATGAACTCCGACGGCGGCATGCCGAATTTCTTCTCGAGCGAGGCCATCGCGTCCCGCACCTTCTGCAGCTCGCGCTCCTGGCGCTTCGACGGCCGCTGAGTGAGAAGCGCCGCCTGGTCGGCCACGAGCTTGCGGTACGGCAGGTATATCTTCTCGTCGGCTATTGCGCAGAGGTTCTCCAGGACCTTCTGCTTGAAACTGAGCTCGGAGTAGCAGCGCTTCAGCGCCGCCCGCGCGTTCGTCAGCCGCCGCTCGGCGCCGCGGACCGACGCCGGAGTGGCCCTGCGCTTCGAGATGGTCTCGAGATACCTGGAGCTCGCCTCGGAAAGCCGCTTTTCGACTTCTGTGATCTTGCGGCGGAACTTCGGTATCAGGCTCATGTACCCGTCGCGGTTGTCGTCGAACTTGTCCGTCACTATCCTGTCGAAGCGCTCGCTCTGCCCCTCGAGCTTGTCGAGCAGCCCGAGATACATCCTGGGCGCGAAGAGGAATCTGTTGAACACGTCTCTCGCCTTCGTCTCCGCAGCCTCAATGGTCGTGCAGATCGACACCTCCTCGTCGCGCGAAAGCAGCTGCACCTGGCCCATCTGGTGCAGATACATGCGGATCGGGTCTTCGATCATGTCGCGCGGCTTCGCGTCGTTCTGCTGCGCACTCTTCGCCTCGACGTACTTCTTTACGTCCTCCTCGCGCAGAACCTGCACTCCGAGGGCCTCGAGTATCTTAAGGTACTTCTCGGACTGGATGGTGTCGACGATGTTGGACGGCAGTATCTGGTTCAGCTCCTCGTAGGTGATGTACCCTCCGTTCGCCTCGCTGCGCCGCTTCACGTCGTTTATCACGTCGTTGAGCTCCGTCTCCCGCAGTATGGACATCCCCTCCATCGAAGGGAGCACCGTGTCTCCGTCGGAGCCCTCGACATCGTCGTCGGCGAACGACGGCAGCTGCGGAGCCGACGGCTGGTCGTCGTCTTCGTCGCCGCCCTTCTCCTCCTGCTTCTCGACTTCCGCGGCAAGCGTGTCCGCGTCGATCTGGGCGGTTTCCGCCGCCACTTCCTCTTCGTCCGGCGGCATGTCGTCGTCAAGCTCGCTTGTGGCGGGCGAGAACTTCTTCTTGTCCACGGAGGGCTTCTTCGCCGCCTGCTTCTTGGCGACCGGCTTTTTGGCGGCTGACTTCTTGGCAGCTGATTTCTTCTTTGCCGTACTGCTTGTTGCGACCTTCTTGGCGGCCGCTTTCAGGGCCTTCACGACTTTGGCCATAGTCTCTCCAGTATACACCTCACCCAACTGCACTTTGTCAAGTGTCGGTGTATTGTATCAAAAATCCGGTACCGCGTAAAGGGCTGGGAAGCACCCCTACTTGCCCGTCTTTTTCATCTTGTAGCCGTTGAAGCGACTGGTGTTGTAGAGTTTCTGGGCCGGATCCACCGAAAGCCCCATGGTCTTGCGTATCGCCAGGAAGTCCTTGACCGACTTCGGGCCCACCTGCTGCACTGGAGCGCCATGCCCCGCCGCGAGCAGAAGAACCTGACAGTACGCGTCGGCGTTCTCGGCGAACCACTCGGCCTCCTCGACGTCCCTGCCGCCGCAGACGATGCCGTGGTTCTCCATGAACACGACATTCGACTTCTTGGCCGCCTCGGCGACGCTGGCGGCCACCTCGTCAGTGCCCGGCGTGCCGTACGGCGCGAGCGGTATCTGGTTCAGGAATATGTCAGCCTCCGGGTTGATGCCGTTCGGCGGCACTATCCCCGCGAAGAGGAACGCATTGCAGTGCGGCGGATGGCAGTGCATGCACGCGTTCATCCCCGTGGCCTTCATCATCGCGATGTGCACGCGCACCTCGCTCGTGCGCGGACGGTACCCGCAGAGCTGGCCGGCCTTCATGTCAACGAGGCAGATGTCCTTCGGCTCCATGAAGCCCTTGCAACAGAGAGTGGGCGTGCAGAGTATCAGGTCCTCGCCGACGCGCACGGATATGTTGCCGCCGTTGCCGTCGGTGTAGCCCTTGGCGTAGATGCGGCGGCCCATGTCGCATATCTGACGCTTCACTTTCTCGATGGGGGCGGACTTGAAGAACTTGTCGAGCTCCTTCCTCGTCTTGGGCTGAGGGCCCTTCTTCCAGTCGTACGCCCGGTTCACGAGCGGCGGGTTTATGTACAGCTTGCTGTCCATTTGTTGCCTTTCGCGATTGGGCGCATCAGCGCTTGAGGAGAACTTCCTTCTCGTACTTGGAGACGGCCTTGAACCATTCCTCGCCGGCCGGCACCTTCATGCGGCGGCAGAACTCGTCCCACACGGCCTCGAACGGGTAGTTCTTGTACTCCTCCTGCAGCACGAGCTGGGCGGTGAACTCGCCGGCGTCCTGCAGGGCCTTGAGCTGCGCGTTCGGCGTGAGCATCGCCTTCATCAGCTCCTTCTGCATGTTGCGCATGCCGAGCACCCAGGCCGCCACGCGGCAGATGGACGCGTCGAAGTAGTCGAGCGCGATGA
>Ga0310786_10009796_pt1 | contig 12116 bp, 8 predicted proteins | sample AusTroGonzalo_MG_FD_203881 | JGI IMG/M metagenome (GOLD analysis project Ga0310786, IMG submission 203881) | Bovine rumen microbial communities from tropical cattle in Woodstock, Queensland, Australia - Gonzalo_03 (v2) (version 2) | ecosystem: Host-associated > Mammals > Digestive system >...
CACAGCCACCCTCCTCGACGCCCTCGACCGCATAGCCAACGCCCTAAACTAATATTCTATAGACAATAATTATATTTTATATACAAGATATATAATATATTAAAACAATTACTTAAATACAAGAACCTAAACTTAAACTTTAAATTCTATGACTAGAAAACATTGGATTGACAACTTACGTTGGGTGACGGTACTACTAGTGCTATTGTATCACGTCATCTATTTTTACAACAACAAAGGGGTCTTCGGCGGAATTGGCGGTTTCGGAGAAGGACCTCAATATCAAGATGTAATCATGTATCTCCTCTACCCTTGGTTTATGCCATTATTATTCTTGTTGGCGGGAATCAGCGCACGCTATTCGCTAGAGCAGAAAACAGCTAAAGAATGGCTTAAATTAAGAACACGCAAATTACTGGTTCCATCTACTATAGGTTTATTTGTTTTTCATTGGATGACGGGCTATTTCAACACGCATGTCGCAGGCACCGATGTGATGGTCTCCGTCCCGCAGCCAATAAAGTTTTTCGCCTGGGCCGTCAGCGGCATAGGTCCCCTGTGGTTCATCCAGGACCTCTGGATTTTTTCACTGCTGTTGCTGCTTATCCGCAAAATAGGCTCATGGTTTTCTTGCTCGTCCGAGGGGCGTAAGTCATGTACATTATTCACGACACAGACATGGCTGGGTGTTGTCTGTTTGGTATTGCTGGGTATTTTGTTTTGGCTCGGTGAACAGACGCTCATCTTCAATCCGCGTCCCGAAAGCCTCGACGGCCTCTACAACCTCTACAAACCCCTGTTCTACCTGATTCCATTCCTGATGGGCTACTACCTCTTCTCGCGCGACGAAGTACAGGAAGCACTCGGCAAGGCCTGGATACCGCTGATGTCCATCGCTATTATCAGCGGCATTTGGCTGACTGTCACCACCTTTGGTCAGAACAATACCATCCCGCAATATATGTCCACACCCCTCAATTGCTTCTACGGCTGGATGACATGCCTTGCCCTGATGGGTTGGTTCAAAGCCAAGTTCGACAAGACCAACGGCTTTGCCAACTACATGACGCGCAGCAGCTTCGGCCTTTATATTGTACATTATCTCGTTATCGCCAGCCTCGGCTACATGATGTACCACTACACGCAGCTGCCACCCGTGGCCATGTACCTCATCCTCACCGTCGCCGTTTTCACCCTTTCTCCGCTGCTTTACGAGGGGTTGCGGCGTGTGCCGGTGGTGCGGTGGTGCCTTTTCGGCATGAAGTGAAAGGAAAGCGTCCGCCCCTGATGATGGTATCAAGGGCGGACGCTGGTTCTAATACTTGAACTACTCAGCTACATGCGGTCGGTGCATTTGTCGAGGGGCATGCGGTAGCGAGTGGAGTTGTGTCCGAAGTTGTAGATGTATCCCAGGGTGATGCTGGGGAGGCTGACGCCGTAGTAGTCGCCCGAGGGGCCGTGGCCGCCGCCGATGGAGGGCGGTATAACGACGTAGCGGCAGTCGAGATAGAGGTCGCTGTGGCGGTCAAGATAGTAGCGCATCATCACGCCGAAGTCGGCCGCCAGGTGGAACTGCGGTTTGTCGTAGCGCCAGATGGGGCCGGAGCCGAGGTAAGCCAGGGCGTTGAAGCTGACGCCGCGTCCACGCATGACGAGGCTGCTGAGGTTGAGCATAAGGTCGGTGTGGAGCGAGGAGTAGCGGTAGGAGGCCGAGGGCTCCTGGCGGACAGTGTCGTAAGGCTCGTGGGCGGTCAATCCGTTGAGGACGAAGCGCACGGACCAGTAGTTGCTGAAGTTGCGTCCCATCATGATCTCGGGGGCCACGCCCACCATCTTGAGCCCACCGCTATAAGGGTTGGAGAAGAGGTCGAAGCCCGAGTAGTTGGGGCCGATGCCGAGGCCGAAGAACCAGTCCTCGCCCAGGCCGCGGGTGTAGCGCTCGATGCGGCGGTGGTAGGGGTCGGTGCTTTGGCGCAGCAGGAGGCCGAGGCCGAAGGTGTGCATGTAGTTGTCGCCCAGCGAGCCGTCGAATCCCTGGGGGAAGAAGATGCATTTATACTGCAGGATAGCGTCGGTGTGGCTTGCGATGCGGAGGGGTGCCTGAAGCCCGAGGGCCGCGTGGAGGGCGTTGTCCACCTCGGCCTCTCCATCCCCCGCCATGGGAATGCTTTTGACGATGCCCAGGGAGAGGATGGGATAGAACGGGATGGGCGAGAGGAAGTTTTTATTGTAGAGGTGGAAGAAGGTGGCGTTTGCGTCCCACTTGAACTCGGCGGCCGCCATGAAAAAGAGGGCGTTGTAGCCAGCGGCGCTGGTGCCCAGGGCGGCATCGGCCGACAGCTGGAAGGCGAGCGGCTCGGAGACCCACACGCCGCCGGTGATGTTGGCCGCGGGGGCGCCGAAGGCGCTTTGCGCACTATGGGCATAGGAGAAGGCGCCCACGTTGAACGAGGCGTAGAAGGTGTTGGGGTACACGAGGCCGTCGTTTTCCTGGGCACGGACTCCCAGCGCTGCCACGGCGAGCAGGAGGGGCAACAGTAGCTTCTTCATAACGGTTAGTTCTGGGCGCGCTCGGCGAACTCCTTGGCCGACACTTTCTCTACCTGGGGGTTGAGCTGGGCCTTGAAGAGCTTGGCGAGGTTTTCGGCATAGAGTCGGTCCACGATTTGCTGCACGTTCTGGCGCTCGGCGGCGATGGAGCGGGCGGCTTTCTCGAGACGCTCCTCGGCCTGCTCTTTGGTTTCGCCGGAATGGTCGTTCGCTCCCTGACGGTCGCGTTCGGCCATTTCATTGCGGCGGAGGATATCCTTTACGTAGTCGACGATTTGGTTGCCGGTGGGTTCAACGGGCTGGATGGCTTCGAGCTTGCTTTCGATGAGCTCCCATTTCAACGAGGGGAGGTATTTTTCGGCCCAGTCGGCCTCGATGGTCTCGGGCGTCATGTCTTTCTCGCCGCGGGTGGCAAACCAGTGTTTGAGGAAGTTCTCGGGCAGCGGCTTGTCGAAGTTCTCGACGAGGGCCTTGCGCACCTGGTTGACAAAGAGGTAGTCGCTCTGTTCGGCGTTGGCTTTCTCGAACTCTTTCTTCATGGCCTTGGTGAAGGCGTCGGCGTCTTTGATTTTCTGGTCGGGGAAGACGAGCTTGAAGAGGTCGGCGTCGACGGCGTGGGGGATGATGCGCGAGATGCCGCTGAGGGTGAGCTCGACATCGGCCTTGAATTTCTTGGCGGCGTCGGTGTCGATGTGCAGGGCGCGCTCGATGTCGGCCACGGGGAATGCCTTGTAGAGGTTGAAGACGATTTTCTCCTCGGCTTTCTTGCCTTCGAAGAGGGAGAGCAGCTCGGGGTCTTTGAGGTTCTGGAGGTTGAGGCTCACGAAGGTGCTCGCACCGCCCTCTTTCACGTTGCCTTTCTTGTCGAGCTCGACGAGCTTGCCGTACATGATGTCGCCGGCGCCCACGGCCTCGGGGGTCTCGAATTTGCCGTAACGGTTGGTGACGTTGCTAATCTCGTTCTCAACTTCTTTGGAGGTGACTTTAATTTGGTTGTACTTCACGTCGACCTTGCTCCAGTCGATGTCGAACTCGGGGGCGATGGCCACGTCGAAGTAGAAGGTGAAGTCCTGCTGCTTGGCGAAATCCACCTCGCCGGTCTTGGCGTCGTTGGACATGGGCATGCCGAGAATGTGCAGTTTCTCGTCGTCGATATACTTAAAGAGGCTGGTGTTGAGCTCGTTCTGGACTGCGTCGCCCACAATGGCGGCTTTATACATACGCTGAATGAGCCCCATGGGAGCCATGCCTTTGCGGAATCCGGGAACGGTGGCTTTCTTCTGGTAGTCCTTCAATTGTTTGTTGACGTTTTCAATGTAGTCTTTCTCCTCGATATCAACCTTGATACAGAGTTCCAGTTCGCTTAAATTCTCTCTTGAGATGTTCATCTGTTTATTTATTTTATTGATTCTTAATTCTTATCGTTTTATTATAGATTTGCAAAAATACACAAAATTATTGATATGGCAACGGTTTTTTTCAAAAACGGGCGGCTCGGGGCCATCAGAAACCGACATTGAGTGTTTTGAGGTAGGCATAGAGGCCCGGATTGGGGGTGCCGATGGGATTCATGCTGTCGTCGGCGGGGAGCGCCTTGAAGACGTGGGTGCGGCGAGCGGCGAAGATGCCTTTGCCGCCACGGATGTTGCTGTAGGGTTCGCGGCCCTGGTCGGCTTCGGCGGCGATATTGAGCGACGAGATGTAGACGTTCAAATCCTCGGTGCAGGCGGTGAGGAAGATGTCCACCTTCATCAGGTATTGTTTCGGCAGGGTGTCGAGGTTGGACTTCAGGGCGTTCAGGAAGGCCTCGCGGGAATATTCCGTGCGGAGCGAGCCGCTGGTGTTGCCCCTGGCCACCGTGGAGCAGGGAAGGTCGATGTAGTTGGTGTCGCCATCCTGGCCATAGTAGAACCTGATGACAGGCTGGTACAGACGGGCGTTCTCCATCTCGCGCCAGACGATGCTGCAGACGGCTTTGGTGCCGTTGCGGTCGAAGAAGCCAAAGCCCTGGGTGTTGGTGGGTTTGGTGATGGGCGACACCGGAATCCCATCGGACGGCACATCGTAGGCATCGTATTTGATCAGGGCGATGGAATCGGTGGTGGCCAGCGTGGAGCCGTCGGCCACGCGAGTGACGTTCAACTTGTACCGGTAGTTGCGATTGAGCTTGCCGGTGGTGTAGTACATCGGCTGGGCGGCACTGGCGAAGTAGCCGCCATGGCGGTCGACGAGGGTGTCGCGGCAGACCAGGCTGTCGACACAGACCCCGCCGTTGTAGGCCAGCAGCGTGACACGGATGGAACCGACAGGATAGTTGATTGAGTCGCTGACAAGACCGTAATCGTGCATGTCGCCGTCGCTCAGGAAGCAGCGTTCCACCCTCACCCAGGAGGTGTCATCGTCCTGGTCGAGTACACAATAGACCACGGGCACCTCTTTCCACGGGGCGTTGGGGGTGAATTCCACCTCGCAGGAGGTGAACATGGTGAGCATTAGAATTGAAACGGCAAGAATGACACTGGCCGAACGCGCCACTTTGCTTTTTTTATCTTCCGGGAGGTTCATTTATCACTTTTGATTAGTCGTTCTTCATTTTCTCGACCACCTCGATTTCGTCCGCCAACATCCAGGGGTTGAGTCCTTTGGCGCGATGCCACGAGGGGATGGTGCCTATGGTCTGGGGTATGATTTTCAGGGTCTGGACCCCGTTTTTCTCCACCGGCACACGAATCTCGACCACCTGGGGCGTGTTCTGACCCTGGTCTGCAGGGTCGAACGGGGTACTCACCTCCAAGGTGTCGGTATAGGAGGCACCCTCTTGAGCCACAAGCACAGACACTTTGCGCGGGGCGAATATCCAGGCCGACGGCGAATGTGCATAACGGAGCGTGACATACTCCACATCGACCGGCTTCGACAGTTCGACGGTGGTGGTGACCGCCGGGCCCGAGAAGCCCAGCCACCCGCGGGAGAGGTCGTCGGCCGAGCCGCGTTCGCCGTCGAAGAGAATCGTATCGGCGCCGGTGTTGTAGGGGGTGTTGGGTTTGCGCGAGAAAAGGGTTTTGAGGATATAGTCGTAATTGAACTTGCGGACAGCCACAAACGAGGGGGGCATCTCCTTGGCATAGGCGCGTGCCTTGACCACGGTGGTGGCCGTAAGCTCGAAAGGTTGCGTGTAAAGGGGCGAGGCGTCGGTGGGCTCGCTGCCGTCGAGGGTATAGTGTATACGGGTGTCCTGAGGGGCCTGCTGCGGGACCAGCGACACCTTAAGAGGGGCGGCGAAACGGGCTTCCGAGACCTTGATGGCCGGAGGTTCCAGCATGCCGGACGCCATCTCGGGATAATCGACAGAAAGCAGGTGATGAGGGTTCTCGTTGCCGAGCGCGCGCAGATGGACGCGGAACGAGCGACAGGGCTGCGGCGTCAGCGACACGCTTTCGTCTGTGACGGTCATGGTGCAGGGCTGTCCCGTCAACCGCATATAGAGCCCGCCCACTACACACCAGCGTACCTGCTCGCGTGCGAAGGCAGTGCGCGGACGGCGGTAGACTCCGACGATACCCGAATTGCCCTCGGCGAAAAAGACCTCGCGGTCAAGGCCATACCACGCCACGCTGTCGCCCTCGCACTGCAGCCGCACCATCGGCTGCACATGGCCGCGCACCCGGTCGGCAGGGGCCAGCTGATAGTCGACCGTAGCGTCGCCAGTGCTGAAAAGCGTATGGGTGGCACGCACGTCGCAAACGGTAGCGCCAGCGGCATCGGTATAGCGTATCATATAGTCGCAACAGCGGGTACGCTCATCGGGACGGCGGTCCCTGCGGTCCACCACCTCGGGCTGCCAGTCGGGATGGCCGACAAACAGCAGTTGCGGAAGCACGGGAAGAGCCGCTGTATCGTCGGGCGAGAAGGGATCGCCATCGTTGAGCATCAGCTGTTTCCACTCTTTCCGGCTGGGCAGCGGGAACACCTCGGTGGCCACCGGCTGACCTTCGCCGGTCTGCCATTGCCGCCGTGTACCGTGACGCTGTTTCAGGTCGAAACGGATGAAAGCCTCTTCCCCACCCTGCATGTCGAGCGACGGGATGCGCATGCTCACCTTCTCGCTCTCACCGGGGCGGATAGCCACCGGCAGGTCGCCGCCGGTGATACTGCTCTGCAGGTTGGTATATATATTGTATTCCAAAGTATATTGGCTGAAATTGGCAAAATCGTTACGGTTGGTCACCAGGAATTCGCCTTCGTCGGGCGACATCTTGGAGAGACGAACCTCGAAAGGTCGGTACAGATGCTTCAACTCCACCAGCATCGCCTGCGGCAGAGGCCACTTGTCGACAAAACCGCCCTGCAACTGTCGGCGTTCCCCTACCAGTTTCCATAACTCGGCCAACTGGGCGAAACGGGGTTGGTCGACCGCAGCCAGCATCAGGCAGGGCCGTCCGCCCTGCTTCGACAGGGTCTGCTTCAACGACTGCACCTCGGGATAGCGCGGTGCAATCACATCGGTCGACTCGCCGTGGTCGGCTCCGGAGAATATCACCGGACGCGTCTTATCGAGACCCTTCAACCACTTGTAAGCCGCTGTCATACAGACACCGTTGTCGCGGGTGTTTCCCAGCGACCAAGCGATGATGCTGGGATGATTCTTGTATTTCCCATACAGATGTTCCACCCGTTGCTGGAACATGGGAATAAAGTCCTGGTCGGTGGCCACCGCATGGTGTTGCTCGGAGAGTGGCAACAGGTTGGCGTCACAGACCACATAAAGACCGTATTGGTCACATAATTCATAGAAGACGGGGTCCATCGGCGAATAGCGGGAAGTGTGCACAGCGTTGATATTGTTGCGCTTCATGGCAGCAATATCCCTTTTCATATTCTCGCGTGCCGTGTAGCCCTCGGTATGTTCAATACCGTATGTCACCCCTTTGAGGGTGATGGCACTGCCGTTGACCGTGAGCAGTCCGTCCTTCACTTCCACCCTTCGGAAGCCGAAACGGCCGCCCACCAGTTCCTCCTCTTCCATTTTCTCGTCGCGGAGGCGTACCACCGCCGTGTACAACGCAGGATGCTCGGCGCTCCAGGGCTCGACTTCCGGCCATGAACGCGTAATGTCGACCAGTTCTTCATCTTTGCCGTTGAACACCACCCACTTGCCCATACGGTCCAGTTCGTGGCCCTTGGTATCCCACAGCTCCACCTCCACATAATACTTTCCCTTGCGTTTCCCACAGAATACGCTGGCAGTCAATGTCAACGTCCCCGTATGTCCGGCGGCATCGTAATCGGCCACCAGCGACAAGTCGGAAATATTGGGGTCGTTCTTAAACAAAAGATAAGGGGTCCCGTTGAGCCCAACCTGCAAGGTGGTATCCTCCAGCATGGCCCCGCGCGAGTGTTTCATCGCCTCTATAACCAAGGTATTTTCCTTGCCGTAGCGGAGACCGGCATCCAACAGGAACTCGTTCCAGTGACGCGAATCGTCACCATAACCTATCACCTTGTTGTTGAGCAGCACACGCACAGCACGGCCACAACGGACATTCAGGTAAACCCGATAGTCACGCCATGACTTTTCCGCGTCAATCTGACGGGAGTAGAAGATGGAGGAATCCGTCTGACGCTGCCGCCAGCTGCCCGTCAACTCACGATAGTAAGGAGACTCACGATAGTTCAGTTTCTCTATCGCCGCCTCGTCGTAATAAGCCTCAATATTGGCACGTGCCGCCATCGGCTGCTGGGCCACAGCCACAGCCGTGCAGACAGTCAACAGCAACAATGCTATCAGGCTCTTGCGCATGACAGACTTCAGTTACTGAAATAGAACGACACACCGCCGCCCACCACGTTCAGCACCACCGGCGGAGCCAGCAACGAGGTGCCGTGGATGTCGGTGCGCAGCACCTTGTTGGACTGCAGCAGACGGTACGAGGCATGGAGTGCCACTGCCGTGGTACGGCTGAGAGCATAACGTCCGCCCACTTCGATACCGACATACAGACCACCCTCCTCAATCTTGTTGCCTATCGGGTTGGGGGTCGACGACATGCCTAGCGGCATCGTGTATCCCACCTGCAGCACAGTGTAGGGGGTCAGCTGACTGCGCATGTAATGGCTACGCAACTCAACAAAAAGAGGCAACTGGGTGTATGCACCCGTCGGGTCGGCCACATAACTGAAGCCCAGGCCCACACCAGCCTCTTTGCGGAACTGGTAACCCACAGTGAAAGTGGGCATGACGGCAGACAATGTGTCGCCAACCACAGCACCCTCCTCCACCGCACGGTTGAGGTTGGCACCGTAAGCCACATCGCCCACAAGATAAACACCGTGCCAACGGAACTCTATGTGGCGTTGCGCCTGGGCAACACCACACAGAGCCACGATGGCCACGATAGCAATGATTATTTTCTTCACAGCTATGATATTAAAATCTTTAAGCATTCATCGGCTTGAGGTCGGGGCTGACAATCAGCGTGGCCTCGGTGGCAGCCTGCACCTGCTCAACCGTAAATTCGGGGTTGATTTCGGTCAGGACAATACCCTTGGGGGTAATCTCCATGACACCCATCTCGGTGATAATCATGTTCACCTGGCCCTTGGCGGTGAGAGGCAGGGTGCATTTCTTCAGAATCTTAGGATTGCCCTTGGCGGTGTGTTCCATGGCGAGAATCACCTTCTTGGCACCGACGAGGAGGTCCATAGCGCCACCCATGCCGGGGGTCTTCTTGCCAGGAATCATCCAGTTGGCCAGGTCGCCTTCCTCATCCACCTGCATGGCACCCAGGACACTCACGTCCACATGGCCGCCGCGGATGATGCCGAACGAAGTGGCGCTGTCGAAAGTGCTGGCACCCTCGACGGGAGTCACAAATCCACCACCGGCATTGATGAACCAGGGGTCTTCCTTACCCTCTTCGGGGGTGGGACCCATGCCAATCATACCGTTCTCACTCTGCAGCACGACCTTCACGCCGGCAGGCAGGTAGTTGGGAATCAAGGTCGGCAGACCGATACCAAGGTTGACGACATCGCCGTCGTGCAGTTCCTGGGCCGCGCGCTTGGCGATAAAGGGTTTAATCTGTTCTTTTTCCATATTGCTAATTTTAATGTTGATTATCTTTTTTTTCTAACGGCGAATTGCTCTAATTTCTCTAAGCTACGCAGTCTTTAAATTTTAGGCTAATTACTCGAAGGCATGCGCAAGCACAATTCGAGTAATTCGCTCCAAATTGACCTGCGTAGCTTCGTATAATTCGTATAATTCGCCGTTTCCATAATGTTATCATTCGCCAGTTACTTCCAGCCGCGGGCGACCATCTCCTGAGCGATATAGGAGGCCTCGTCGTCGGCATAGGTGTTGGGACCGAAACCGGCATCATAACCCAGTTCCTTGGCCAACTCATGGCTGATACGCGGGCCGCCACAGATAAGGATAACCTTGTCACGCAAGCCCTCGGCTTCGAGCATCTCGACAAGCTCGGTGAGGTTCTTGATATGTACATCCTTCTGCGTCACCGTCTGGCTGACGATCAGGGCGTCGGCATGCAGCTCTATACCCTTGGCGATGAACTCCTCGTTGGGCACCTGGCTACCGAGGTTGTAGGCGTCAATCATGTCGTAGCGCTCCAGACCGTAGTGGCCGGCGTAGCCCTTCATGTTCATAATGGCGTCGATACCCACAGTGTGGGCGTCGGTACCCGTCGAAGCACCCACGATGACAATCTTGCGGCCGATATGCTCGCGGATATATTCGTCACATTCGTGCATGTCCATGGTGGTGCTCTCCACCTTGGGCACATGGATACTGGTGTAGTCGACCGTGTGGGTCAACGAACCGTAGCAGTTCATGAAGCAGAAGCCTTCGGTGAGCTCCTTCTGGTAGACCACCAGAGGATTCTCGAAACCCATCTTCTTGAGCAGCTGCTTGGCTGCCTCTTCGGCTTCCGCGCCCGCGGGCACCGGCAGGGTGAAACTCAACTGCACCTTGCCGTCATTCATCGTGTCGCCGTATGGCTTTATCTTGGTAAGGTCTAAGGTTTTGTCGTAATCCTTAGCCTCCATCGAATACAATCCTTCGCTCATATTACTTTTTACCTTTCATAAGTTCAACAAACGGATTAAAATAGTGTTCTCCCTTGAGGGTAACACCGTCGAGGCCCTTACCGCCGGTCTTCGGACGCTTCACGTTGGCGAAGATACCCTTCTCCAGTGCGGTGAAGAGGCCTTCGCTCTCCATGGTCTCGAGCAACTTGGTGGCGTTGTGCAGCACCTCCTGGGCACGGCGTTTGATGATGCCGCCCTCCTTAAACTCCACTTCCTCGCCGATATCCTTCATGTTGTTGAAGATATACTTGGCGTTCTCAATGGAAAGGTAACGGTCGCTCATAAAGGGGGTGTGGATAGCCTCGGTGGGCATACCCAGCAGTTGCAGACCCTGGTGCGTCCACTGTCCAATGATGTTAAACAGAGCATCCTGGATGTGGCCGCGGAAGATGTTACCAGTCATGAACTTGGTGGGAGGCATGTATTTCAGCGGGGCCTTGGGGAAGATCTCGCGAATCATCTGGGCCTGTGCCAACTCGTAAAGGAAGCCGTTCTCGAGCATGGGATCCATCTCGAAGGCGTGACCCAGACCCTGCTGTTCCTCGGGAAGGCCGGCCATGAGGGCCAGTTGCTCGTTGATAAGGTCGGAAGCCAACACGGTGTGTGCCTCCTCGTAGGCATCGGCGGTGGTCAGATAGTTGTCCTCACCAGTGTTGATGATAACACCGGCAAAGCCGTTGATAATGCGACTGAAATACTGGTCAATCAGCGTACGCTGCATGTTGATGTCGCGGAACAGGATGCCGTAGAGAGCATCGTTGAGCATCACATCGAGGCCTTCCAGTGCACCCATGGCGGCAATCTCCGGCATGCAGAGACCCGAGCAGTAGTTGCAGAGGCGGATATAGCGACCCACCTCCTCGCCTACTTCGTCGAGGGCCTTACGCATAATGCGGAAGTTCTCCTGGGTGGCGAAGGTGCCGCCGAAGCCCTCGGTAGTGGCACCGTAGGGCACGTAGTCGAGCAGAGACTGACCCGTGGTGCGAATCACGGCGATGATGTCAGCACCCTGACGGGCACCGGCCTGTGCCTGCACCACATCCTCGTAGATGTTACCCGTAGCCACGATGATGTAGAGGTAAGGCTTGCTGCCCTCGCCTATCGTCTCGATGTACTTCTCGCGGCGCAGACGGTTACCGCGCACCTTGGTGATGGTGGCATTAATGACGGGCTCCAGAGCCTTGTCGATATCCGCTTTGCTGTGGACAGGCAACTTGGTGATGTCCAGTGTACCTGCGGCGATAGCCTCAGCAATCTCCTGCGGACTCTTGCCTGTCTCCACCATGGCATTGCCCACATAGAACATCACGCCCTCGCCGAGCACACCTTTGGCCTTCAGTTCTTCGACCACCACATTGGGCATCGGCACCTCGTTGTCGTCGATACCGTCGATGCCCAGGAAACGGCACAGCGTGCGCTCCACAGCCACGGTGGTGTAGTCTTCCACGAAATCCTGCACC
>Ga0310786_10009797_pt1 | contig 12116 bp, 11 predicted proteins | sample AusTroGonzalo_MG_FD_203881 | JGI IMG/M metagenome (GOLD analysis project Ga0310786, IMG submission 203881) | Bovine rumen microbial communities from tropical cattle in Woodstock, Queensland, Australia - Gonzalo_03 (v2) (version 2) | ecosystem: Host-associated > Mammals > Digestive system >...
TACCTGAAGGACCACCAGCGTCGTCCTTGGTGGTCGTCGGCCATCCGTGGTCTCTTCAGTCTCCTTCGCAGCCAGGAAGAGGAACAGCCCGACACCATCAACACCTTCGAGCTCACGAAGGAGCAGACCAGTATTGCGAAGCTCCTCGACAAGAAAGTGTCGTGCGATGTCGACAAGAAGACCATGGTCATCACGATTAACGTGAAGGATCAGGATCCTCTGGTCTGTGCCCTGATGGCCGACAGCGTGAAGGAGCGTCTGCAGAAGTTCATCACCGACTACCGCACCCAGAAGGCCCGTGTCGATCTGGAGTATAACAAGAAGCTCGCCCGTGAGGCCCGTGAGCGCTATGTCCATGCCCGTCAGCTCTATGTCCAGTTCGTCGATGCCAACCAGGCCCTGATCCTCGAGAGTGTCCGTGCCAAGCAGACCGACCTGGAGAACGAGATGCAGCTGCAGTACAACGCCTATAACACCGCCTCAGCCCAGCTCCTTGCCGCCGAGGCGAAGGTGCAGCAGGAGACCCCCGCTTTCACCACGCTCCAGAGTGCCACGGTACCTGTCAAGAAGGCAGGGCCCCACCGTGCCAAGTTGTTGCTCATCTGGCTCTTCTTGGCCTTCCTCGGCACCTCTATTTGGATTCTCCATAAGGAAAACCAGCTCAAGCCCCTCCTTGGTCTCAGCTAAAAATGGTGGTCTCTGATTCAGAGGCATTACACGAAGGATTTGATACAGAAGCCGTCATCAAGTCTCTTCGCTTCATAGAAAGCAGTGAGGCTCCAATAGAGAATAAAACAAATCAACAAAATAGTATAAGTGTTCTGTCTGTATGTGATAGGATACGCAAGTGATTAAATGTCTGAAAGTACTGTCAATAACAAACGCATAGCCAAAAACACCGTTTTACTTTATGTTCGCACGTTACTTGTGATGCCTATATCCCTCTATACTTCTAGAGTAATTCTGAAGGCTTTGGGTGTTGAGGATTATGGTATTTTTCAAGTGATTGGTGGTTTGGTCGCTATGTTTTCAATCCTATCTAATGCTTTATCAACAGCTATCAGTCGTTTTATTACTTATGAGATTGGAAAAGGTGATAAAGAAAGACTAGGTTTGATTTTTTCCTCAAGTAGAATCATACAGTTGGGATTATCTGTGGTAGTGGTTATTGCGGCTGAAATAATAGGTGTCTGGTTCTTGGAGAATAAAATGCAAATTCCGCAGGGCAGAGAAATTGCCGCTCATTGGGTTTTACAATGTACTTTGGTCATTTTTTGTCTCAATTTAATAAGCGTTCCATATAATGCTTGCATTATTGCCCATGAACATATGCAAGCCTTTGCGTATATCAGCATCTTCGAAGCATTAGCAAGGCTGGGCGTTTGTTATTTAATTATAAAATCTCCATTTGACCGATTAATCTATTATGCGGTTCTATTGACCATTTTAGCTTTTATAATTCGATTAGTTTATGCTATTTATTGCCATCGACATTTTGAAGAAAGTCGTGCAAAATTATGTTTTGAAAAAAATATCTTTAAAGAGATGGCGGGCTTTGCAGGATGGAGTTTTTTTTCTAATTCGGCGGCATTATTCAACTCTCAGGGAGTGAATATGTTGATAAATGTTTTCTTTGGAGTTACAGCAAATGCCGCTCGTGGATTAGCCAATCAAGTCGAACATGCGGTTCTTCAATTTATTAATAACTTTACAGTTGCTATTAATCCCCAGATAACCAAAAGTTATGCTAACAGAGAAATGGACGCAATGTTTCTGTTGGTTTGTCGAGGGGCGAAGTTCTCATTTTTGGCGATGCTTTTTTTTGCGCTCCCACTTATATTTGAAACTGAAACGATTCTAAATATCTGGTTGACAACAGTTCCTCCTAATACGTTGGCTTTTGTTCGTTTATCCCTTATACTTGGATTACTGGATTGTTTGGGAAAGTCAAGTTTTACAGCCTGTATAGCCACTGGACGTCTTAAAAAGTATGCCTTGGTTATTACATCAGTTGCGATCTTGGAATTTCCATTGACATGGTTATTCTTTGCCATGGGTTTTTCTGTTATATATGCTTATTATATTTATATATTTGTAAAGGCAGGTGTTTTAATGACCAGGCTTTATATGATGAAAACAATGTTAGGTTTCAAGCCTATGAAATTTGTTAAAGAGGTTTATATGCGGATTATTCCGATTTCTGTTTTGTCTATTTTGCCTATGGCATTCATTGTTAATGTGTGTGAGGAATCCTTTATTCGCCTAATCTTATCAGTTGTTATAGGAGTACTAACCGTTTCATTCTTTACATATATTATGGGGCTGACCCAAAGCGAGCGAAAGGCAATTACCAAGAAATTGGATGTAATTCGGACAAAAATATGAAGATACTTGTTCTGGGAGGAACAGGAGCAATGGGAACACCACTCACCCGTCTTCTTGAACCTCAAAATGATGTATGGGTGACGAGTCGAAAAAAAAGAGAATCCCAAGGTAACTTACAGTATATTTTAGGAAATGGTAAGGATCTGGCCTTTCTTAATGAGATATTGCCGTTGGGTTGGGATGCTATTGTGGATTTTATTTCTCGTTCTGAGAATGAATTTCGCAGTTGCATAGATTTGTTTCTTGATAATACAAAGCAATATATATTTATTAGTTCTGCAAGGGTATACGCAGAAACAGAAAGTAAGATTACAGAAGATACTCCTCGTCTCTTAGACGTATCGAGAGATAAAGCTTTTCTTCAGACTAATGAGTATTCATTAGCAAAAGCAAGGACGGAAGATCTTTTGAAAAATAATAGCAAAAAAAAATATACGATAATACGTCCTAGCATAACCTACAATACCTATCGGTTGCAATTGGGAGTTTTGGAGAAGGAAGGATGGTTATATAGAGCGATGAAAGGGCGTTCGATTGTCTTCTCTGAAGATATGAAGAATAGATTAACCACTATGACATGTGGGATGGATGTCGCCAGAGGTATAGCTTCAGTAATAGGAAAACAAGAAGCGTTAGGTGAAGTCTTCCATATTACTAATAACAGATCTCTTACTTGGGGAGATGTTTTGACAATATATAAGAATGCTTTAGAGAAGATATTTGATCGTAGCATTAATGTTTATTGGACTCCTACCACTACAAATTTATTCTTTAAGTACCAACAATATCAGATTAAATATTGCAGGTACTATAATCGAACTTTTGACAATTCTAAGATAGGATCCTTTATAGACGTATCTTCATTTGTTGATCCAGAAGAAGGCCTTTCTACCTCTTTGGAAACGTTTTTTATGGATCCTCAATTCAAACCAATAAATTGGGTTCTAGAAGCGATTAATGATAGAGTAGCTCATGAAAGGACGCCATTGCACGAGATACCCTCATTGAAGTTGAAAATTAAGTATCTAGTTTATCGCTATAATATCAGTTTCTGCATCAAAATAATAAATAAATTAATTCACTTGAAGCATCATAATGGATAGTTTATCTTATACTAACGAAAAAAATGTTCAGATTCTGTTGGCTTTAATGAAGGCCAACAATATAAAGAAGGTTATTGTATCACCAGGAGCTACGAACTTTACATTTGTTGGCAGCATTCAAAATGATTCTTTTTTTGAGGTCTACTCCTGTGTAGATGAGCGCTCTGCTGCTTATATGGCATGTGGCATGTCTGCCGAGAGTGGGGAACCTGTCGCCCTGTCGTGTACAGGGGCCACGGCATCGCGTGATTATTATCCTGGCTTAACAGAAGCATATTATCGGAAATTGCCAGTATTAGCGATAACATCCCATCAGGGAAATGATAGAATCGGACATCTTTTACCTCAAAATATTGACAGAAGGCGTATCCCGACTGATGTCGCATGTTTATCCGTAGAACTTCCTGTTATAAAAGATGAAAGAGATGAGGCATATGTAACGATAGAAGTTAATAAAGCCTTACTTGAATTGCGTAGAAATGGAGGAGGACCTGTCCATATTAATCTATTTACCACATACAGTAAGGATTTTTCCATAAGGCAATTACCGCAAGTACGCGTCATAAAACGTTATCAGGCTTGGGATGAATTTCCTGATATGCCACAAGGTAAAATCGCGATATATGTAGGTAGTCATCTGAATTTCACGGATAAAGAAGTGGAGGATATAGATAACTTCTGTGCTACCTTTGACGCTATTGTAGTTTGTGACCACACGAGTGGTTATTATGGGAAATATCGTCTTTTGCCGACACTGGCACATCTTCAGACATATAGTATGCCACCAATAGGAGAATTAGATTTGATGATTCATATTGGTGAAGTCTCTGCAACAACTTTTCTGCGTAGTTTCAAAGCAAAACAAGTATGGCGTGTAAATCCTGACGGTGAATTGCGTGATACTTTCAAGAAGCTTACAAAGGTATTTCAGATGTCAGAGATGTTTTTCTTCCGTCATTATGGCATAGCGGGTATGAAAAATCATTCTTTCATTGATAACTGCAATAGTATCTATCGTAAAGTCTATGAGCATCTGCCGGAATTGCCATTAAGCAATATATTTGTAGCGATGCACTTGTCTAACAAGCTTCCACATGGCTCGTTAATACATATAAGTACCTCAAACACACGGCGATCATGGAATCAATTTCCATTACCTGAGAATGTGACATCTTCATGCAATGTTGGATGCTGCGGTATTGATGGCTGTACGAGTACCCTTATAGGTGCTTCTTTGGTTGATACATCTAAAATTTGTTATTTGGTAACTGGCGATTTGGCCTTCTTTTATGACTTGAATGTTATAGGGAATCGACATGTCGGCAATAATGTGAGAATATTGGTTCTGAATAATGGAAGTGGAGCAGAATTTCAGTTGTACAACCATTTTTGTAACATATTTGGAGACGACACTAAAAAATTCATTGCAGCTGATGGTCACAATGGGTGTCAGTCTCACGATTTACTTAAACATATAGCTCAAGACCTCAGCTATGAGTATCTTTCTGCAGATAATAAAAATGATTTTTTTATTGCATTGGAAAGATTCACAAACAACCAGTTAACTGATCGGCCTATGATATTTGAGGTGTTCACGACTCCGGAAGATGATAGTGATGCCCTGAAAAAGATGTCTACGATAGAAGTTGAGACAGAAAGATTACTCAAAAAAAGACTGGTTAATGGTTTAAAAAAGGTTACGGGTGACGATGGCTTAAAAAAAGTGAAAAGCTTTATAAAACGGAAATAAAAAAATATATATGAGAATAGGTATTCTTACTCATCCTTTAGATAGTAACTATGGTGGCATTTTGCAAAACTATGCTTTGCAGGAAGTTTTGCGAAAAATGGGACATGATCCGATCACTCTCCGAACGGGAAAAGTGACATACTATTTATGGGCAAAAAAAACAATAAAGTGTATCTTGGCAAGGATTAAAGGACATGAAACTCCACTACCGATCATTCCTATTATTCACAAATATAGGCAATCAGGATTAGAGTCATTCGTTAGAAAATATATCAAGACAACCCCCAAAAACTTTTGGTATAGTTCTGATTTAATAGATAAATATCATATAGAAGCTTTGTGTGTTGGAAGTGATAAATCATGGGCTTCATATTTTTCTCGTATTGACGATATGTTCTTTTCTTTTGCCCGAGATTATGCTATTACGAAGTTCTCTTATGCACCTTCATTTGGAACTAAAGAATGGGAGTTTAATATAGAGAAAACGAAGAAATGTCGAGAATTAATCAAATCATTTAGCGGCGTTTCAGTAAGAGAACGCTCTGGAGTGAGGTTGTGCAAAGAGTATTTAGATGCAGATGCCAAATGGCTTGTTGACCCGACATTGCTTTTGTCTGTTAGTGATTATTGTTCTCTTTGCAAAATAATAGAGCAAAGAAAAGATGATTATATCTTAGTTTACATTCTAAATTATACGGATGAAAAAAAGAAATTCATAGAGAAAGTTCGTTTATCACTGAAGAAGAAAGTTATCCTAATTTTGGCAGAAAAGAATATTCGGATCAATGATACTGTAGAAAATTGGATTGCATTGTTCCGTGATGCAAGTTATGTTATAACAGATTCTTATCATGGTACAATTTTCTCTGTTATATTTCATAAGGATTTCATTTCTTTGGCAAATCCTCTGCGTGGAACGGAGAGGTTTAAGTCTCTCTCGGAAATGTTTTCGTTAGATAGTAATATTTTAATGCAAATCCCAGATAGTTTTATGCCGGCAAAGATTGAATGGAATATGATTGACGAGGAAATCCAGAGACGACAGAAAGAGGCAATGGATTTTCTCAAAGAGTCGTTGACGAAGTGTTAGTAGAACCAACAAATCTAAGATTTTGCATACCCCCCCGCAGATAGGATGAAAAAGAGTAACAGTATATCATACAATAGATACGATTTAATGATTTTGGTTCTGATAATAAGTCAGATCTCTGGGCGTTATTTCGGAATCATGAATCCTATATTGTTTGTTGTATTGCTATTTTCCCCGTATCTATTTAAGAGCCTACAAGGTAGTACAAAAAAATTGGTTAAACCTTTTTGGCTCTTTTTTGCATTTTGGACCCTATATAATTTCTGTTCGTTATTATGGGCACCCTTATTTGTGAAGTCATTGTATTATTGTTTTTTATTCTTTATAAATTTCTTATTATTTCTTGAAATAATTGTTTTTTCAGATAAAACTTCTAAACCACACTCTACTATTGCAATAGGCTGGCTTATAGCCTTTTTGCTGACTTCATTTGTTGGCATATGGGAGTTACGAACAGGACATCATCTTTCCATTGCAAAGGAACACTTGAGCAGAGAGAATTTTTCTGCAGATGAAGCAATTGGAAGCTACACTTCTGTTACATTTTATAATATAAATTCTTATGCTATATATATATTGGAAGTAATTCCTTTTTTGTTTTATACGATGGCCAGTAAATCAACGATTAAGATGAAGGTTTTAGCTTTTTATTGTGGCTTGATTGCAATGGTCTTTCTGTTTGTTGATGGTTCAAGAGGAGCCAGCATCTCATTAGTGGTGATGTTCCTCGTATTTATTTATTTTATGATGAAGGGCGGCAAAAGGAATATAGCGTGGATTATTCTAATTATTGGTGTTCTTGTATATGTTTTTTGTTCTTTTGGTGATGCGATTTTAGGTCTTATTCTTTATAGAATGGAAAATAGTGGCTTTGAAGATAATTCTAGAATGGTTTTGTACGAAAAGTCGTTAGAATTAATTGTTAATTCTTGTGGAATAGGAACTGGTGTGGGAAGTATGGTTCCTGCAATGGAGGCCCAGGGTAATATGTACAATATATTTTTTTCGCATAATCTGTTCTTGGAATTCTTGATGCAGTTTGGCTTTATCATATTCTTAGGTTTTCTATATTATCTTTACAAACTATTTATCCTCGCAAGAAAAGTACAATTATCGTCAAAGGTTGTAGTCTATTGTGCTTTATTCGGATTACCTTTTTATTCAATAATAAATAGTGAGTATACCCATCTACATTATGTTTGGTGTTATTTCGCTTCTTTATTTGTTTATGCCTCTTCTAATTATGCAGATAATCATGCTTATCAGGAATGTTGTGTTAAACATTCTGCTCGGTTTGAGAATCAAGTGAATAAAGGTAGAGGATAGTTAATATAATAATGAAAGTTTTGTTTGTAACACGTGGTTTCCCCTCCGAGGAGAATCCTATGTCTGGCAATTACGAGGCCGTTCAGGCCAAGGCAATAGCTGCGAAAGGACATGATGTCTCTGTGATTGCCATCAAATGGAGAAATCCTCTTCATATTCTTGAGCGCAACAAGGTGAATCATCGGGTTGTTGATGGTATTCATATATACGAGTGCGTAAGAATAACGATGTCAATCCCCCATATCTATCTTCCTAAATTGGAACGATGGGTTAGGCAGTGGCAGTTTAAGAGTGTATTTCGTATTTATGAGAAAGAGTTAGGAGTCCCAGATATAGTACATGCTCATATCATTCGTTATGCCGCTCCAGCTATCTTCCTTAAAACAGAATTACATCTTCCGTTTATCATCACAGAGCATTGGTCTGCATTGAATATCGAAAAGACACCACGGCGGACAATGGAACAAACCTTCGCATATCATTTGGCAGACAAAGTTATTTGTGTGTCGGATGTGTTAGCAACTAAGTTGAGAAACAAATGCAATATAACATCACTTGTCATTAATAATATGGTCAGTGAGCATTTCTTTCTTGATAAAAAAGAGAACCGATGTGACGGGAAGTATCGGTTTGTTAGTGTGGGGGCGTTGCGACCCCTGAAACGTTTTGATATTCTTATTAATGCATTTGCCGCCTGTCATTTTCCTGATAATATCTGTTTAGAGATTCTGGGAGATGGAGAGGAATTTCCTGTGTTAGAGAGTATAATTCGAGAACGTAATCTCAAGAATCAAGTTAGACTTTTAGGAACGAAGACACCTTCTGAGGTCAACGATTTTTTATGTAAATCAGATTGTTTTGTTCTTTCTAGCAGTTCAGAGACATTCTCAATAGTCCTAATTGAAGCGATGGCAAAGGGATTGCCAGTTGTTGCCACGAGATGTGGTGGGCCGGAGACTTTCGTTCGTCCAGAAGACGGCCTTCTTGTTCCTAAAGAAAACGTGGAGGAATTGGCAAAGGCCATGACGTACATGAAGGATCATTACCAGGAATATAATGCGGAGGAGATCCGACAACATTGTCACGACAATTTCTCTCAGGATGTCATCGCAGATAAGATAATTGAAGTATATAAACAAGTAATAAATAATTAAATTAATTATGGAATTAAAAGATTTTATTGAGAATATTGCAGCTCAGTTCAATGATACTGATGCAAGTGAGATTAAGGAAGATACAGTATTCAAGGAATTGGATGAGTGGAGTTCCTTGATCGCATTGTCAGTTATAGCTATGGTTGACGAGGAATACGATGTAACCCTGCAAGGTGACGATATGCGTGCTGCCAACACCATTGAAGAGCTCTATCAAATTGTAAAAGGTAAACTTTAATGTCATTGCTGGCAATAAAAGGAGTCCGGATTGCAGGCTTTTCTGCAGGTGTTCCTAAGCAAATAGTCTCAAAGATTGATTCAATCAATTCTTCCGACTATGATGCTTCTGAGTTTATAGAAAAGACAGGTATTAAGGAGGTTCGTGTATCTGATGATTTCACGGCCTCCGATCTTTGCCTTGCGGCAGCAGAGAAACTGCTGCAGGATCTCGGTTGGGAAAAGGATTCTGTGGAGGGCATATTTTTTGTTTCCCAGCATCCTGACTATATCTTGCCTGCAACATCTTGTATACTACAGGAGCGAATGGGACTCAGCAAGGAGTGTTATGCCATGGATATCTCTCTCGGTTGCTCCGGATGGGTTTATGGGCTGAATGCAGCTGCTTCTGTTCTTGCTGGTCATGGTATGAAACGCGCCCTGTTGTTGGGTGGCGATGCCCGTAAACGTGCTAAGTGCGATTTTGATCCCCTGTTTGGTTTTGCTGGTACTGTTACTGCTTTGGAATATACGGGGCTTGACGAGGACGAGATGCGCTTCCATTTAGGAACAGATGGTAGTGGCTATGATGCCCTTATCATACCGGATGGCGGTAGCCGGAATCCTGCCACTGTTGATTCCTTTAAGATGGAAGAAGTGGATGGAAAAATGATGCATCGCATGCAGGCACGAATAAAAGGTATGGATGTCTTCTCTTTTTCCATATCAATAGTTCCTAAATCCATTAAGAAACTGATGGCTGAGGAGGGGAAATCTGCAGCGGACTATGATTATTTCGTTCTTCATCAGGCGAACACGATGATCAATGAGATGATTCGCAAGAAGATTAAGGCAATGCCAGAGCAGGTGCCTTATAGCCTCCATGAGTTTGGAAATACCTCCATGGCGTCTATACCGCTCACCATCGTTACCCAACTGAAGGGGAAGGTGGAATCAAAACCAACAAGTTATATCGCTTGTGGGTTTGGAGTCGGCTTGTCATGGGGAACTGTTTCGTTTAGGACAAATAGACTGGTGATTTCTGATTTAGTAGAATTGTAGGATGAGTGCGTATTACAACCCGTTTTCATTAGAGGGTAAAACAGTCCTTATCACAGGAGCTTCTTCTGGTATAGGTAGGGAAACAGCTATAGAGTGCTCAAAGTTAGGGGCTACTGTAGTCTTGACTGCAAGGAATGAGGAGCGCTTGAACGAAACATATAGTCAGTTAGAGGGCTCTGGACATATGCAGATCCTGGCAGAATTGACAAATCCCGAGCAAGTCATGTCCTTGGTTGACTGTTTGCCTATTCTTGATGGTGTTGTCTTATGTGCAGGTAAAGGGATGACTTTGCCTTTCCCTTTTTGTACAAGAGAAAAATATGATGAGGTTTTCGATGTGAACTTCTTTGCTCCTGTTGAATTACTCAGATTGCTGGTAAAAAAGAAGAAGACAGCAAAGGGTTCCTCTGTTGTCTTTGTTTCCTCTGTTGGAGGAAATGCCTCGTTTAATCTTGGTAATGGGGTTTATGGTGCATCGAAAGCAGCACTTAATTCTACAATGAAATTCTGTGCCCGTGAGTTGGCTGCGAAAAAGATCAGGGTAAATAGTGTCAATCCAGGAATGGTTAATACTAACCTTATTCATGATGGTGTTATTTCTGAGGAGCAGCATATACTTGACATGGAGAAGTATCCTTTAAAGCGTTACGGTGAGCCTGCAGATATTGCGTATGGTATTATCTACTTGCTTTCTGATGCTTCATCATGGTTGACGGGACATGCTTTAGTGATAGATGGAGGTTTAACAATATAATGGAAAGACTATTAGAGAATAAGGTTTGCATCATCACAGGTGCGGCACAAGGCATCGGAAAGGGCATCGCAGAGCGGTTTGCCGCCGATGGTGCGATCGTCTATGCCTGTGACCTCCGTGAGGGGACGATGGACGAGTGGGCGAAGGTATGTTCGGAGCAGAACAACACCCGTGTCATTCCGATGTACTTCGACGTGGCGGACGCACCGGCCGTGAAGAACGCGCTGATGACGATCTTCAAGGAAGAGAAGCATATCGATGCCTTGGTGAACAACGCCGGTGTGGTGTTCAACAAGAAGATCGGCATGATCGTGCGCCAGGAGACGGAGCTGATGTTCCGCATCAACGTGATCGCGGTCATCGAACTGGTACAGTTGTGCTCTCGTCTGATGGCTCGTAACGGCGGCGGCTCAATCGTGAACATCGCCTCGGTGACGGCCGTACTCGGCTCCCCGGGGCAGTCGGCTTATTCCGCCACGAAGGGTGCCATCATGTCGTTCACGAAGTCGGCCGCCAAGGAACTGGCATCGCAGGGTGTCCGTGTGAATGCCGTGGCACCGGGCATCGTGAAGACAGAGCGTTTTGCCGAGCTCTATGAGAGCGATGGGGCGAAGATCGACCAGCGTATAGGACGTATCGCCTTAGGTCGCTTAGGTACACCCGAGGACATCGCCAATGCCTGTGCGTTCCTGGCCTCCGACCGTGCGTCGTATATCTCGGGCCAGATTCTGGGCGTTGACGGATGCGCCTCGATCTAATGGATAGTTGATAGATGATATTGAATTTAGATAAATGGCAGCATGAGGCGGTGGCTGCCATCGATGCGCAGGGGGGCCAACTGACGTATGGCGGACTGCGTGACTTCGCGACACAAGCCGGGATGCTGATGCCGGCCCGGTCGCTGTTCTTCCTGTTGGTGGAGAACAATGTGGGGGGCATCGCATGGACCATCGGGAATATCTGTGCAGGGAATGTGCCGCTCATCCTGAACGCCCATCTGGACGAAGGATTATACAAGAGTCTCTTTGAACTCTATCAGCCGCCTTTCGTCTGTGTGCCTGAGGCGATGGCCGAGCGTTTCGACTATGAGGTCGTCTTGACGTGTTTCGGTTATACGCTGATGAAGACAGGCTGTGAGGCCTGTCCGATGCACCAGGACCTGTCTCACCTGTTGCCGACGAGTGGTTCTACGGGCAGTCCGAAGCTGGTGCGCCACCAATACGCGAATATCGAGGCGGCAGCCTTGAATATCTCCACGTTCTTCGAACTGACAGAG
>Ga0310786_10009799_pt1 | contig 12114 bp, 10 predicted proteins | sample AusTroGonzalo_MG_FD_203881 | JGI IMG/M metagenome (GOLD analysis project Ga0310786, IMG submission 203881) | Bovine rumen microbial communities from tropical cattle in Woodstock, Queensland, Australia - Gonzalo_03 (v2) (version 2) | ecosystem: Host-associated > Mammals > Digestive system >...
GGAAGACCTTTACTGAATAAACTACGATATACTCCACACTCGGCTTGATATGGAGTAACCGCCCATAGAGAAGGGCGAACCGCATAACCAATGCACGAGCGGAAAGTAAATTCGTAATCCTCCAGTAATTGAAAACTTCCACATTTCCATCAAAGGACACGAAAAGCACTTTCGCTATATGTCTCCGACATAACTGTCGGCACTTCAAATATATGCATTTTTCTTCATAATTGACCTCACGAGAGCTTGTTTTTGTTCCGAGAAAAACGTATCTTAGCTATAGTTAATAAGTTACAAATATGAATACGATAAGAGTAGCCATTCTCGCGCGAGTATCGACGCAAGGACAAGATTATGAGCGACAGGTGACGGAACTCACCGACTATTGCCAAAGGATGGGCTGGGAGGTGGTGAAAGTTTTCGCCAACAAAGTGAGCGGAGCTCGACTGAACGCTGATAGGGAGGAAATCTCCGCGCTGGTAGAGTATGTCAAGGGGCATCGGCTTGACCGCGTCGTTTGCCTTGAAATCAGTCGTTTGGGACGGCATACGCTCGAAGCACTGAAAGTCATCGACTACCTCAACAAAAACGGCGTGTCGCTCCACATCAAGAACTACAACCTCAACACGCTGGACTCCGACGGCAAGGTCAATCCTGTGGCATCGCTTATATGCACAATCCTGCTAGAAGTAGCCAGTATGGAGCGCCTTACCATTCAGGAACGCATGGCCAGCGGGAGAGACCAATATATAGCCAAGTGTCGCCGCGAGGGCATCAAAATGGGCAGACCCGCCGCATATCGCAAATCGGTGGAGGCTTACAGGTCGCAATATACCAAGGAAATCTCATTACTCCGAAAGGGTATAAGCCTCCGCAACATCAACGCCATCTGCGGCACGTCAATAAACACATTAAGACGTTTAAAGACTCTTATCCAGTAAATTAGAATTATTAAATAATTTGTTTTTCTCAAACTTTTTCTGTAAGTTTGGCTATGGATGCATCGTAGGTGGTGCATCTGCCGATTTCTCGGCAATGATAAGCCGCAAGGCATCCCCAAAACAAGCAGCATTTGATTTTTCAAGGATGGTGTGACATTCGTCACAGGCAGCGGCATTTGAGACAATGATTTGAGCGATTGGAAAACATAAGACTAACCACAGATGAAATACGCAAGTACAAAGGGTATGAGGACATAACAGACGAGCAGGCCAATCAGTTGGCTGATTGTCTATCTTTATTTGCATCAATAATTTACGACAAACTAAGCAACAATGGAACAACAGAATAACAACATATTAAGCCAATTCGCCAAAGGCGAGAAGAAGACCTTGAAGATGGGCGGTAGAGCCGTCATATACCAACGCGTGAGCAGCAAGGAGCAAGAAGAAGGATTTAGCCCTGAAACACAGTTGGAGCGTTGTTACGAATGGGCAAAGCAGCATGATTTTGAAGTCGTGAAATGCTTTGACGGCGAGCACGAAAGCGCCAAGAGTGACGCGAACCGCAAACGATTTAACACGATGTTGAAATATGTCATGGACAAGCGAAACAAGATAGATGCCGTGATTGTCTATTCGACCAGCCGATTCTCAAGAACAGGCATAAAGTCCTTCTCCATCGTGGATGAATTGTTAGAGCGAAACATCCCCATTTTTTCGGCAACATCCAACTATGATGCAAGAACTGCCGAAGGCAAGATGACGCAAGGTTTGGAGCTTTTGATGGCAAACCGCAGCAATTCCATCAATTCGCAGACGGTCAAGGACAATGGGGCGAAGGCATTGAGGGACGGCACATGGATTCAAGCGCCGCCAAGAGGTTATGACATGAAGACCACGAAGAAGCAGCAGACCATCACAGTCAATGCCGATGGTGAGTTGATTAGAAAAGCTTTTGCAATGAAGGCAAATGAAAACCTTTCCAACGAAGAAGTTCGTATAAGAATAAAAGCGATGGGATTAGACATGGACAAAAGACGTTGGTCAAACATCTTTCACAACATCTTCTATGCAGGCTTTTTTTCTCATCCATTTTTACAAGGTGAAGTCATCAGAGGGCCTCATGAGCCATTAGTATCATTAGATGACTTTTTAAAAATCAACAATATCGTAATGAAGGCTCATAGTCACGGGTATGAGACCAAGACCGACAAGGAATATGCTCCGCTTATCGGAACCATCCGTTGCCCTGTCTGCGGTCACAATTTGACGGCTTCATTAAGTACCAAGATGCGCAAGAAGTTCGGCAAAGAGGTCGGTTACTATGTATGCAGTCGCAAGGGGTGCAAATGCAACGTAGCCACCAAGAAAGCCAACGGGGTGTTTGAGGAATGGATGGATAGCGTCTCGCTTTCAGATGCCCACACAGAACTATTAAAAGCCCAACTTACGAAAGCCTTCCCCATACTTAACAAGCATCGCCAAGATGAAGTTGCAGCGATAAAAACCAACTTGACCAAGAAGGAGAATGATATTGAAACGATAGAATACAACCTTGCCACAGCGACCAATCCAAAAGTGTTAGAGACCTGCACAAAGATGCTTACCAAAGCCGAAGCAGAGCGAGACGAGATTCAGCAAGAATTGGCTGAGCGCGACAAATCCATATTGAACCTCAACGAGTACATCGAATTTGGTTTAAGAATAAAAGATAATTTATTGAAATTGTGGCAAATAGCAAAACTCGGAGATAAACGTCGCTTACAAAGCCTCGTTTTTCCCGACGGAATTGTGTGGAGCAAAGAAAACGAAGATATTGAACCTGTCAGCAAGAATGAATTCCTCTTTGCATTTGATGTAAATTCAATCAGTTACAAGGATAAAGAAAAAGGACAAACCCTCAAAAATGAAGATTTGTCCGCTTTGGCTCCCCTTCTAGGACTTGAACCTAGGACCCCCTGATTAACAGTCAGGTGCTCTAACCAACTGAGCTAAAGAGGACTGTTGCCCGCCACTTGCGTTTTGGGATTGCAAATATACGTCATTTTCCTGAATGAGCAAATTATTTTTGCACTTTTTTGTTTCCAAGTGAATAATCCTTATATTTGGAACGGTTAACTATTGTTGGTATGAAACGCATTGTCGTCAAAATCGGCACGAACGTCCTCACGCGTGCCGACGGCACGCTGGACGTGACGCGCGTGTCTGCGCTGGTGGACCAGGTGGTCGCCTTGCGGCACGCGGGATGGTCTGTGGTGATCGTCAGCTCCGGTGCCGTGGCCTGCGGCCGCACCGAACTGCACCTCGACAACGACCTGGACAGCGTGGAGCAGCGGCAGCTCTATTCCGCCGTCGGCCAGGTGCGCCTGATGGACCTCTACTACCGCCTCTTCCGGGACTACGGCCTGCAGGTCGGCCAGGTCCTCACCACCAAGCGCAATTTTGAGACCGAGCGCGAGCGCGAGAACCAGCGCGCCTGCATGGAGGTGATGCTCCAGCACGGCGTGGTGCCGGTCGTCAACGAAAACGATACCGTGAGCGTGACCGAACTGATGTTTACCGACAACGACGAGCTCTCCGGACTGATCGCCGGGATGGTCGGTGCCGAGGCCCTGGTGCTGCTCAGCAACATCTCCGGCATCTACGACCGCCCGCCCGGGACGGAAGGCGCCCGCGTCATCCGGACCGTCCATTGCGCCGACGACCTCTCCGGCTGCATCAGCGCCGAGAAAAGCGCCTTCGGCCGCGGCGGGATGTTCTCCAAATACAACACGGCCCGCCGGGTGGCCGCAAACGGTATCCGGGTCCTGATTGCCGACGGCAAGCGCGAGCAGATCCTGCCGGACCTGCTGGAGCGTCCCGACGCACTAGAGTTCACCGAATTCCTTCCCTGACAACGCACACGAGATGAAAGCCCTTTTCGAAGCAGCCAAGCGGGCGGCGGCGCAGGTCGCGCTGCTCCCGGACGATGTGCGCGCGGCGGCCCTGCGGGCCGTGGCCGACGCCATTGACACCCATCACGCGGATCTGCTCTCCGCCAACGCCGAGGACCTCGCCCGGATGGAAGCGGACAACCCCCTCTGCGACCGGCTTCGGCTGACGGCGCAGCGGCTCGACGATATCGCCGCGGATATGCGCCATGTGGCGGAACTGCCTTCGCCGCTGGGGCGGGTGCTCGACGACCGGACCCTGCCCAACGGCCTGCGCCTGCGCAAGGTGAGCGTGCCTTTCGGCGTGATCGGCGTCATCTATGAGGCGCGGCCCAACGTGACCTTCGATGTCTTCTCCCTGTGCTTTCGCAGCGGCAATGCCTGCATACTGAAGGGCGGGCGGGACGCGGACGCCTCCAACCGGGCGGCCGTGGAGCTGATCCGCGGCGTGCTCGCCGGGATGGGCTTGCCCGAAGCCGCCGTCACCCTGCTGCCGCCTACGCACGACGCGGCCGGTGCCCTGCTGGATGCCGTCGGGTATGTGGACCTGGTGATTCCGCGCGGCGGGCGGCGCCTGATCGATTTCGTGCGCGACAACGCCCGCGTCCCCTGTATCGAGACGGGCGCCGGGGTGGTGAATACCTATTTCGACGCGGAAGGCGACCTGGAGACCGGACGCCGCATCGTGCTCAACGCGAAGACGCGCCGGGTGTCGGTCTGCAACGCGCTGGACTGCCTCATCGTGCACGACACGCGCCTGGGCGACCTGCCTGCGCTGGTGGAGCCGCTGGCGGCCCACAACGTGGTCCTTTATGCCGACGATGCGGCCTACACGGCCCTGCAAGGCCACTATTCCCTGCTGAAACCGGCCACGCCGAAGTCCTTCGGCACGGAGTATATGGATTATAAAATGGCGGTGAAGACCGTCGCTTCGCTGGACGAAGCCCTCGCACACATCGCCTGCTACGGCTCGGGCCACAGCGAGAGCATCGTGACGCGCTCGCAGGCCGCTGCCCAGCGTTTCCAGGCGGAGGTGGACGCCGCGTGCGTGTATGTCAACGCGCCTACGAGCTTCACCGACGGCGCCCAGTTCGGCCTGGGGGCGGAGATCGGCATCAGCACGCAGAAACTCGGCGCCCGGGGGCCGATGGGCCTGGCGGAGATCACGACCTACAAGTGGTTGATCGACGGTGACGGCCAGATGCGGCCGTAGGGGAAACTCCTAGCGGATTTTGTTCTCCTCCAGCTTCTCGCGGTCCAGCGGGTCCGGGAAAGGCAGTTCCTGCATCCGCCCTTCCGCTTCCATTTCCTGAAGAACCTGTTCCACCAGCGCTTGCTCCTGCGCCTGGGCGGCTGCCCGCTCGCGTGCTTTCCGGGCTTCGTCCGCTTCGCGCACGGAGGCACAGGCGGAGCACGCCAGAAGGACCGGGATGCCGGCCATGAGATATTTGACGCTTCGTTTCATACGGCCAAAGTTAGGCAATTCTTTTTATTCCGCCAAGTTCAGCATCCGGTGGTCCTGCAGGAATTCTTCCGGCTGCAGCGCACGGGGCGTGACGCGGAGTTTGAAGAGGTCCCCCTTGAACCAGCAGACCAGGTTCTGCCGCACGCCCACGGAGGTGAAGCCTTCCGTGACGAGCGGCGCCCAGGGGAGCTCGCTGCGGCACTGCTCCACCCCGTCCACGTAGCTCACCAGCCCTTCGGGCGAGGCCACCAGCGTCAGCGTGTACCAGCGGTCGGCGGGGTGCGTCAGCTGCTCGTCGATCAGCACGGCGCTGCGGCGGGCCGGCTGGGGATCCTCCGGCGTGGGGTCGGGGGTCCCGAGGTTCACGAAGGCGTCGAAATACCAGGTCCGGTCGGGCTTGACGCGGGTCTCGAAGAGGATGCGGCGGTCCATCGTGCCGATGTGCAGGAAGCGTTGCTCGAAGGGGGCGTCGCCGTCCTGGCGGAAGACCACTTCGAGCGTGAAAGCCTCCATCCCGGCCACGGGAACGCCCTCCACGAAGGCGGCATCCGTGCTGCCGTTGAAGTGGACGGCCGGCCCGAGCGGGGTCTGGAAGACCTGCGGCTCGCCGAAGAGCTGCCGCAGCGGCGGGAAGGACTCAGCGGACCAGACGATCGCGCCCGGATCGCCGGAACGGGCGGCACAGCCCAGCGTCAGGCAGGCCAGCAGGAGGACAATTATTTTTTTCATATACCCAAATATACGCATTTTTATATCTTTTTGGTCATTCTCTGCAAGATTTCCCGCTGCCCAAAGTGTAACTTTGCATCAACGCAACCATAACTGACTGCATAATGAAAAAAATCCTGTTGCTTTTGTCTGTGCTCGTCCTGTTCGGATGCAGCCAGGCTGTCGTGAGTCCTGTGCTGACCATCACGGGTGGTCAGGTGCAGGGTGTTCCTACGGATATCCCGGGCGTCATCGTGTTCCGGGGCCTGCCTTATGCTGCGCCGCCCCTCGGCGACCTCCGCTGGAAAGAACCCCAGCCGGTCGTTCCCTGGGAAGGCGTGAAGATTGCTGACAAATTCGGTCATCCCGGCTATCAGGCCGTTCACTACCCGGGTGGTTACACCACCGAGTGGGGCTACGGCGACGAATCCCCCTACAGCGAGGACTGCCTGTACCTCAATGTGTGGACCAAGGCCCCGGGCCAGACCGACAAGAAACTTCCCGTCGCGCTGTGGATCCACGGCGGCGGTTACCGGGAAGGTTGGGGAAGCGAGCCTGAGTTCGACGGGCAGGAGTGGGGAGCGAAGGATGTCGTGCTCGTGTCCATCAACTACCGCCTGGGTGTTTTCGGATTCCTGACCCATCCTGAACTTTCTGCGGAGAGCCCGCACCACGTCTCCGGAAACTACGGCATCCTCGACCAGATCGAGGCCCTCAAATGGATCCGCGAGAACATCGCCCAGTTCGGCGGTGATCCGGACAACGTGACCATCTTCGGCCAGAGCGCCGGCGCTGGCAGCGTCAAGACGCTGTGCGAGTCCCCGCTGGCCCGCGGCTATTTCCAGAAGGCCGTGATCATGTCCGGTGGCGGTATGACCGTCCCGCAGGCCGCTCCCGCCGCTCCGCCGGCAGGCCGTCCTGGCGCGGCTCCCGCCGGCCGGCCGGCTAATATGCGCAGCATGTTCCGCGCCATGTCCCTCCCGGAGGCTGAACTCGCCGTCAAGGAGGTGATGGACTGGGCCGGCCTGACCGACCTCCAGAAGATGCGCCGCGCTTCCACCGAGATGCTCTATAGCCTCGGCAACATCTACAACGCCGCCAGCGGCAAATTCGGCTACATCACCGGTTCCCCGATCGTGGACGGCTACGTGTCCAAGGAGAGCTTCGACGACGCCGCCAAGGATGGCTCGCTCGCCGATGTGCCGTATATGATCGGCTACACGCTCAACGATATGGGCGACATGGCCGGCGGTATCGCCGCGTTCTGCCTCAACCGCGAGGAGAAGGGCAACAAGGCCTGGGCCTACGAGTTCGCCCGTCCGCTCCCGACCGACGGCCGTCCGAACGTCCTTTCCGGCGCCTTCCATTCCTCCGACCTCTGGTTCGTCTTCAAGTCGCTCAAGCACTGCTGGCGTCCCTGGGTCCAGGGTGACTGGGATCTCTCCGAGAAGATGCTGACCGCCTGGACGAACTTCGCCAAGAACAGCGATCCGGGCATCGGCTGGGAGCCTTGCACGAAGGACAACAACAAGTTCATGCTCTTCAAGCTGAACGAGCAGGAGCAGGAAGCCTCCGAGATGGGTGATCCGATCCGTCCGTAATCCGGCTTCGATCCGCTGACAAAAAAGGCCGGGGTCCCGATTCGGGGCCCCGGCTTATTGTATAGAGGTCATGATCTAGAAGAGGACCAGCTTGTAGCGGACGCCGAACGAGAAATACTTCATGTCCTGCAGGAGGACCAGCAGGTCGAAGTGGTCGCGGTAGATCGTCGTGACGAGGCCGACATTGAAGGTGCGGGAATCGTACTCGGCCATCAGGTTCAGCTTCACCCAGTCGTTCTGGACCCATTTCGGACGCCAGTTGACGCCGCCGACAGGGCCCGTGAGCGAACGGTCGGTACGGAAACTGTACTGGTAGCCTGCGTGTACGCCGATCTGGCCGATCTTGGTGTCGAAGTGCTTGGTCAGCGTCGCGAAATAACGGTTGAAATAGCCGTTCTGGTTGTCGATCGCAGTAAGTGATTCCACGTACTCGCCGCTGACGGCACCCGTCACCGGATCGCTGACGCCGACGGCCAGGGCGGGCATCCAGTTCAGCCCGAATTCATTCTCCTTCAGCAGCAGGAGCTTGGCATAGAAATGCCGGTCCTGGTTCCGCATCACGGCCCACCAGTGGGAGGGCGGGTTGGCCATCTTGGAACCGTTGATCAGCGTCAGGATGTAGGCGAATTCGAAACGGGACCAGAAGGTGATGTTGAAACTGTAGCCGAAAGTATGGTATCCCCAGGGGAAGGGCGGAAGGACTTCAGGATGGAGCCAGGTGTTCGTAATCATGAATGTCCCCGACGGATGCATGTCCGCCGAAGGTGCCAGCATCAGGCCGCTGGCTCCGTCCAGGAACTGCGCCCGGGCGGGGGCCGCCGCTGCGACCAGCAGCAGCGCTGCAAGCAGGCTCTTGATGAGGGTGGATTTGAGTCTCATATCCATGGTAAGCGGCTACAAAGATAGAAAAGATTGCTTAAAATCACTATATTTGCCTAGATAAACGATCCTGTTATGCATATCATCCTCTTGTCCGGTGGCTCCGGAAAGCGGCTCTGGCCGCTGTCGAACGATGTCCGATCCAAGCAGTTCATCCCGATTTTCAAGCGGGAGGACGGCCAATATGAATCGATGGTGCAGCGGGTGTTCCGCCAGATCCGGGCCGTGGAACCGGACGCCACGGTGACGATCGCGACGTCCAAGAGCCAGGTCTCGTCGATCCACAACCAGCTGGGCGCCGAAGTGGGCGTGAGTCTGGAGCCCTGCCGCCGCGACACCTTCCCGGCCATCGCGCTGGCCACGGCCTACCTGCACGACATCCAGGGCGTGGGCCGCGACGAGGCGGTGGTGGTCTGCCCGGTGGACCCCTATGTGGAGGATGACTATTTCGTGGCCCTGAAGCGCCTCTCCGAGCTCGCGCTGCACGGGACGGCCAACCTGACGCTGATGGGCATCGAGCCGACCTACCCGAGCAGCAAATACGGCTACATCATCCCGGAGACTCCGGATGCGGTCAGCCGCGTGAAGACCTTCAAGGAGAAGCCGACGGAGGAAGTGGCGGCCGGCTATATCGCCCAGGGCGCCCTGTGGAACGGCGGCGTGTTCGCCTACCGCCTGGGCTACGTGCTGGACCGCGCGCAGGAGCTGATCGGCTTCTCGGACTACCAGGCGCTGTTCAGCGGCTTCGCCGACTTGCAGAAGATCAGCTTCGACTACGCCGTGGTCGAGCACGAACAGAATATCGCGGTGATGCGTTTCGGGGGCGTGTGGAAGGACCTGGGGACCTGGAACACCCTGACGGAAGGGATGTCCGAGCCGACGATGGGCAAGGCCATCCTGGGCGACGCCTGCGAGAATGTCCACGTGCTCAACGAGCTGAACGTGCCCGTGCTCTGCATGGGCCTGAAAGACGTGATTGTGGCGGCCTCGCCGGAAGGCATCCTGGTGACGGACCGCGAGCGTTCGGCGCACATCAAGCCTTACGTGGACGGGATGAACGGCCCGCTGATGTTCGCCGACAAGTCCTGGGGCCGCTTCCGCGTGCTGGACGCCCAGCCCGAGGGCCTTACGGTCAAAGTGACGCTCAAGCCCGGCGCGCAGATGAATTACCACAGCCACGAATACCGCAACGAGGTCTGGACCGTCGTCTCGGGCGAAGGCGAAACACTGATCGACGGGATGACGCAGCACATCCGTCCCGGCGACGTGATCACCATCCTCGCCGGCTGCAAACACCGGGTGAAGGCGCTCACGGAGCTGACGATGATCGAGGTGCAGCTCGGGAAGAATATCAGCGTCACCGACAAACAGAAATTCCAAGAGTGAAAACCGTCCTCCTACGCCCGTCCGGCAAGGACTACATCTGGGGCGGCACGCGCCTGAAACGGGAATTCGGCAAGGCCGGGCTCCCGCAGGATCCCCTGGCGGAGACCTGGGAGTGCTCGACGCACCCGGACGGTCCCTCCTGGGTGGCCTCCGGCCCGGAACGCGGACGGACGCTCGGCGAATGGCTCGCGGCGCACCCGGACTACCTGGGGAGTTCCCCGTCGGTCTCGGGCGGCATCCCGGTACTCGTCAAGCTGATCGACGCGCGGGAGAACCTCTCGGTGCAGGTCCATCCGGACGACGCGTATGCGGCACGCGAGGAGAACGGGCAGGCGGGCAAGACGGAGATGTGGTACGTGGTGGACGCGGAACCCGGCGCGAAACTGGTGTTCGGCCTGAACCGCGAAACCTCCCGCGAGGAACTCCGCGCCAGCATCGGGCGGGGAACGCTGGAGCAGTACCTGAACTACGTCCCCGTCCGCCGGGACGACATCTTCTTCATCCCTTCGGGGACTATCCACGCCATCGGCCGCGGCGTCCTGATCGCCGAGATCCAGCAGAATTCGAACCTGACCTACCGGCTCTACGACTATGGCCGCTTGGGCAAGGACGGCCGGCCGCGCCAGCTCCATGTGGAGAAGGCGCTGGCGGTGGCGGACCTGTCGGGCAGCCAGGACGTGCGGCAGCAGCTGCGCCTGCTGCGTTACCGGCCGGGCTTCGCGCAGGAATCCCTGAGCCGCTGCCGCTATTTCGCGGTGGACCGCTGCCTGCTGAACGCGGACGGTATCGCCATGCCGCCGTTGCCGGAGTCCTTCCGGGTACTCCTCTGCCTGGATGGCGCGGGGCAGGTGCAGGAAGCGGGGGAGCGGCTTTCCTTCCAGAAGGGCGACACGCTCTTCATCCCCGCCACGACCCCGGAGCTGACGCTCTCCGGCCGGGCGGAATTCCTGTTGGTACGGTGCTGATTCAGAGTTTCTTGACGGGCTCCCTGTCGTACATCTCGAAGCGCGAGTTCTTGCTGATGAACTCAGGTACGATCTGTTTCATCAGGCAGACCATCTCCGGAATCCGGACCTCCTGGGCCAGGGTGGTCAGCTGAAGCGCCGCCGACTCGGCCTCGTTGAAGTCGTATTCGCGCACCTTGGCGATGCGGATGCGGTCGTGCTTGGTCTGGGAGGTGTTCTCCTCGTTGGAAAGGACCTCCTCGTAGAGCTTCTCGCCCGGACGCAGGCCCGTGTACTGGATCTCGATGTCCTCCCCGACCTTGAGGCCGGCGAGCTCGATCATCCGGCGGGCGAGGGTGTCGATCTTGACGGATTCGCCCATGTCGAAGACGAAGATCTCGTTGCCGCTGCTCAGGGTGGCGGCTTCCATCACGAGGCGGCAGGCCTCGGGAATGGTCATGAAGAAGCGGGTGATGTCCGGGTGTGTGACCGTGACCGGGCCGCCGGTCTCGATCTGCTTGCGGAAGAGCGGAATCACGGAGCCGTTGGAACCCAGGACGTTGCCGAAGCGGGTGGTCACGAAACGGGTGCGCCCCGCATGCTGCCCGCGGGCGATCGCGAGGCCGAGCGACTGGACGTAGATCTCGGCCAGGCGCTTGGAGCAACCCATGATGTTGGTCGGGTTGACGGCCTTGTCGGTGGAGATCATCACCATCTGGTCCACGTCGTATTCCAGGCACTTGAGGGCGACGTTCCGGGTGCCGTACACATTGACATATACGGCCTCGCAGGGATTCTCCTCCATCAGCGGCACGTGCTTGTAGGCGGCGGCGTGGAAGACGACCTGCGGATGCCAGGTACGGAACGCGTAGTCGATGCGCTCGGGCTGCCGGACATCCCCGATGACCGGGACGAAGTCCAGATCCGGGAAACGTCCTTCGAGCTCGAGCCGGAGCTCATGCATCGGCGTCTCGGCATTGTCGAAGAGGATCAGCTGCTTGATGCCCAGTCCCGCCAGCTGGCGGCAGAGTTCGGAGCCGATGGAGCCGGCGGCTCCCGTGACGAGCACCGTCTTGTCCTGGAAGTTGGCCAGGATCTCGTCCATCGAGATCTTGATCTCCGAACGGCCCAGCAGGTCCTCGATCTTGACCTGGCGGACCTTGTGCTTCATATACTTGCCGCCCACCACCTCGTCGATGGTCGGGACGATGAGGGTGGTCAGGTGCTGCCGGGCGCAATACTCGATCAACCCGTGGTTCT
>Ga0310786_10009800_pt1 | contig 12114 bp, 16 predicted proteins | sample AusTroGonzalo_MG_FD_203881 | JGI IMG/M metagenome (GOLD analysis project Ga0310786, IMG submission 203881) | Bovine rumen microbial communities from tropical cattle in Woodstock, Queensland, Australia - Gonzalo_03 (v2) (version 2) | ecosystem: Host-associated > Mammals > Digestive system >...
AATCCGCCGATCCGCCATCACTCGCCTAAAGATCCAGTATTTCCACATCCAATAGATCCGTTCCGACCCGACAGAGACGCTAAACTGATACGGACACCAGTCCCGCACCGTAACAAAAACCGGTAAGACACGCGAGAAACATGACGCGGCTTTAGCGTACTCGTATGTCCAATGCGCATGAAGCACATCAAGGCTATCGACATACTCGCCAACCACAGAAGAGATGCGCCGGGGCCATAATAGCGGGTTCAGCACAAAAGGCACCTTCTTATTTGGCCTGGATGGTATCAAATATACCTCAACATTTTTCCCCTTCAGTTCCATCGTCTTATGACGATCAATACTATACCATGAAAAGACTTTTACTTCGTGCCCCATCAACAAAAACTCGCGCACCAGCGTATTGACCGCCGTCGCCGATTCATTGATAGATGGCACCTGACTATCCGCCAAAAAATCCTTAATTGCTGAGGGGTTAAACGGACCCAGAACACCTATTCTCATTTCTTCACCACGCTATCTCTTACAAACTCCCAAAGCACTTTCCGCTCCGTCCCTTTCAGCCCAACGGACAAGCACACACCCGCCGTCACAAGAAGGCACAAAACGCCCCTCGTTGCCCACGGCCAGCCGGAAACGTCACCCGATCTCGACAGGATAAGGAAAGCCGGGCTATCCACAATCAAAACTAGAACAATCGGCAAAACCACCTTTCCAACATATTCTTTAAAAGATACCCCAATAATCGGGGAAACAATCTGTATCCTAATAAGCTGCGCGATTAGATAGATTATCGATAACAAGATCATGGAATAATACGATGGTGCCCCCATCCAAAATAGGAGCACGCACAATGGCACAAAAGACAAAGTAATCAGCCCCACCCGAATCTGGTACTTCTTGATATCTCCCGTCGCACGCACAGCCATGGTAATCGGTTGCTCCAGCACACTTACCAACGAAAACACAATCGCAAACTGGCAAAACCTCGTCATTTCAAACGAAACGAGTCCATCGCCAAGCCAAAAAACAAGAACAGGCTCCATGACGACGAATAGCGGTGCAGAGAACAAAAACAACATCAAAAAAGAGTACCGCGAACTATTCAGTACCAACGTTTGCATATACGAGATATCCTCCACCGCATACGACTTGATAATCTGAGGCGCCACGGCAGAATAGAAGCTGGAGTAAAGCTGAGATACCAGACTGTTCACTTTGTCCGCGATTGCCTTGGCAGCATTCACAATCGGGCCAAAGAACCAGTTCAACACGATTGCCTGCCCCTGAATAATCATCACGCCCGTCGCCGTACCGAACAAGTTCCATCCTGAATAGGATAGCACCTCCTTGAAATATGCCTTGTTCCAGTACCTCTTTAATCTGCAGCCCTCAAGTCTCTTGGAACAATAGACGGCCAGACACGCATTGATAGCCAGATAAACTAACAGCTGCAAACCAGCATATGCAATTAGCCGGTCAAATTCGACATGCCCTAAAACTATCACAACCCCGAGTAATAAAACTGCTTCTAAGATGCTTAAAACGGCATATGCATCCATCTTCTCATAGGCAATCAAAAAAGATTTGTACGGAGATCCAAGGGTGTTGATTATAAAAGTGGCCAGGGCGAATTGAAACACATAGAGCGCCGCCGCACGTCGCGCCTCCGGCAAAACAAGATACTGCTCAATATAATACGGTCCAAAGCACTCCATTACAACCGCAGAAAAGCAGGAAAAGACAACATACGCCGTCATCAACAGACTAAACGTCTGCTGCAGCCGAACCGAATCATGCCGCCCGAGATAATACGACAAATAACGATGTGAAGCCGAAGACATGGAATTGGTGATGAAACCCATAAAAGTAACCACGCCCCCAACCACATTGAAGACACCATAATCCTCAACACCTAGATTCGCCAAAACAAGCCTCGCCGCATACAGATACAAGACTGTCACAAGCAGCATCCGTCCATATAGGAATGACGAATTCCGCACTATTCGCCTATTATTTCCGACTTGCCACTCTGCCATACTATCCCACAAAAAAGTCAGACGGACTTGCGCGATACCATCCTATCCTAATTTATCTTAACAAAATCATTGTTTTAGCACCAACTTATACCTCGCCCCGAAATTCACCCACCTCATGGCCATCAGCTCGAACATGGCTTCGAAACGGTCGTCCCAGAAGGAGGCGATGAAGCCCATATTAAAGGATCGGGAGTCATACTCGGCGATGAGTTTCACCGATGCGGCCGGGGGATACAGCCACCGGCATCAATCCGCCATCGTTCAGGAACTCTCTCCAAGGGATCGCAGCCTTCGGCAAATGCCCCTTCGGGGAATGCGGATGTGCCGTTGTCGCGCGATTTACCACATCCTTCACGCGCATCAGCACCTAACGAGCTGTTACTTGAAACTCTCTATCGTCCTCTTCAACCCCTCCCGGGCATCCACCGGCATCTTCTCGACACCCACATAATCCTCCGTGAACTTGCGCAGGCGTTCGGGGGTCAGCATATCACGCTCTTCAAACAACGCCGCGACAGACTTCAGTAATTGAAGGACATAAGCCCAATCACCTCATGACCTCTTGCTGACCCTCAACTCTCCTTCTCCGCTCGCGCGCGGCTCATTGCCTCGTCCAGCTGGTCCTCATATGCCTGCTGCTCTGCACGACGCTTGCTGCCTCCCGAGGGCATGCGGAAAAGGTGACAGAAAAACTCCGCGGCACCTTTGAAAAAACCTTTTACTGTCATATTCTAAAAACAAGAAATATAAATATCATCTCTCCTTCACAATCACCCAAAACATCCTGAATATCAGCCCCAAGTCATACCAGAAGTTATGCTTCTCCACATACTCCAGATACAGTTTGATCTTCTCCTGCATGATAACCTCGATGTAATACTTCTCCGGATCCTCCGCCTTCTCCATCAGTTCATTTTCATTCCTGAACTTGATAGACGCCGAATCAGTTATCCAAGGCCGCACATCCAGCACATGCATCTGATCCAAGGTCCAGTAGTCCACATAATGCCGCGCCTCCGGGCGGGGGCCGCCTTCATTTTTACATCTCACCTCCCATAAGCTCCATCCTTAGCCTCAAAGATAGTGCTCGTTTCGTGCACCTCTATCGAATGCCATGCACCCTTGGGGACTTGAATACCATACACCTTCTCACGGGGGCATACCCTAAAACGGGCAGACTCCACAAACTGAGCCTCATCCGCCGCCGTTTCGCCATCATGCACAGGGCCACCGGCATCCACACTAGGCAGCTCCTCATAAAACACCCAATCCAGGCACCCCTCCAAACAAACCACCGTCTCGCTAGTCTTAAGGTGCCGATGAATAGGGACACGCGTCCCCACCTCCAGAGCGTTCAGCATCCGCTGGCTTCCGTCCTCCGGTGTTGTCCGCAGGTCGAAGTTTTGCCGCAACCTCTCCGATGTTGCCGCCTTCTCATGCAGCCCTTCCAGCAATCCATTATCTAATAGCTGTACTTCCATATCCGTTTTATCCGTACAATCCGTGGTCGATTTAATACGCTCTCAAGACCACTTCAAACGCCTCCGCATACATCACCCCCCACTGGCTCCCCCGCACAGCAGCAAGGCCTGTGATATACTCTGCAGAACGGGGATGCGGATAAGGCCGCATTACGCCACGATACATTCCCAGGGCCTTTATCTTGGCATCTACGCCCTCCTTCCCTACTTCCACAAAGCAGTTGGGGTTAAACGTCTGCATGGCATTATTGATCTTCCACTCCGTGCAACTGGGCACCTCCATATACCAGAACTCCTTCACGCGCTTCACCTCCGGCCTGCGCTGGAACAGACGGATTGCCTCCTGGCACGCCATCGACGTCTGCAGGTGGTCGTTGTTCGTATCCGCCGGATGATGCGTAATCACGATGTCCGGCTCACTCTCCTTGATGGCCGATTCGATGAACTGCACCAGCTGCAGATGCGGCACTGTGTTCATCTCGATATTCGGGAAAGTCCCTTCATACTCCTTGTTCACCCCGATATATTTCAATGCTGCATGCGTATCATCATCCAGTTCCTTGTCATCCGGACGGAATGCGCGAGCCTTAGCCTCCGTGCACATGATACACACATCCACCTGGTCACCATTGTGAGCCCATTTCCATATCGATGCTCCAGCACCCAGCACCTCATCATCCGGGTGCGCCACTACGATTAAGTACTTCATATTTTTTGTTGTATTATTTTCGTTTTGCTAATTTGTCCGATGAATCCCCGCTTCAGGCACAGTGTCGCATTCGCGCCACAAAGCCTTCCACTCCGCACAGAGACCGGCGTCCTATTCAGGCCGCCCGTCTCTTTTTTCCTTCCCGCACCTACACGTATTGATTAAGTCTCTTATACTTTTCAATCAATCCGAGAAGCTGTTGGAATGGCTCAACACGTTCAGCCTTAAGCAAACCCGCGTTCATAACTTTACGGTTAGCTTTAAGCCAGTTGAGCATATCATGCTCTTCCAGTCTATATTTTGACGGATTCCGGTGCTCACGTTCAATGAACACCTTCACTTCATTATATCTTGTCAACCAACGTGTCTCTTGATCCATCACTCTTACCTCATCCTTCTTACATCTTTCATCGCAGTGGCAATATCTTCGATAGCCACTGTTCCTCCCTACATCCTATACACATATAATGGCGTCACGCACCCAAAATCCATTGAACACGAACGTGCTTCATTCTCCGAAGGCGAGTAATAACATCCTGATTCATTCATTACGACTTTAAGACCAACTTATACCTGATCCCTGCCGTCACCCACTTCATTGCCTGTAGTTCTATCATTGCATCAAAATGATCACGCCACAAGGATACGATTGCTCCAATATTGAACGTTCTTCCGTCAAACTCTGATATCAACTTCGTTCTTACCACGTTTTCCTTTTGGAGCCATATTGGCATCCAATCTATGGCAGCACAGGGCGCGTTATAATGAACGTCAGCGATTCTGTTGTACTGATAGCCCAGGTGCGCCCCTATCTCCCCTACGCTTGTTTTGAAGTGCTTTGTGGCAGCAATGTAATAACGATTAAAACCCGAATTACCACCACTTGAAACATTATCCATATAATCCCCACCTACTCCAGTCGTAGGGTCACTCACACCAACAGCCAATGCCGGCATCCATTTGAGTCCAAATTCCCCTTCTTTTAGAACAAGAACTTTTGCTGTTAAGTGCCGGTCTTGATTCCGCATGATACGGTACCATTCTGACACCTCCCCTTGTTTTTTACTTCCGTCAATCAGCGTGCAGACATATCCAACCTCAAGCCGTGACCAAAACGTGATATTAACGCCATAATTAAACGTGTTATAATCCCAGTAGCTTGAAGTCGGGAGGGTATGCTTATTGAGGTAGTTACTGGACACCATAAAAGTGCCAGAAGGATTCATCTCTGCTGTCGGAGTTTGCAGGAGCCCCGATGAGCAATCAAAGAACTGCCCCCTTGTAATAAAACAAATAAGACTGAGAACAATTGAAATTGCCGCTATCAAGCGAGCGTTAGTTTTTGATTCCATCAAGAATATAATGGTTTATAACAACGGGTAATCTGTAAAATATTGACGTTCAAATATCATTCAGCTCCTAGTTCTCCTGAGCCCTCTCTTCCTCGCGTTTAATAAGGATCCCATAAGAACATCTCACAAAATCATTAACCATAATTAACTCTCCACTTTAAACTTTACAGCTTCACTTCCTTATCAAAGGAATGCGCCCACACGCTATTAAAAAGGAAAGACGGCATAGAGGTGTAACCAAACTGCTGGTACTTCTTGCCGTTGCGAAGGATACTGAAGAACAACTCTACACGCTTTCCAAACCACGTGCGAGGTTTTTTTGCTACAGGGGCCTTGAATATCTCTTCAAATACTTCTTGATATGATGGCTGGAGATCCTGATAATCAATCTTGCCTTCCACCACATCTGCCAGGGCATCTATCAATGGCAGGAACTTGTCAAACTTAAACGCCTTGCATTTTGTCTTGAAAACATCCCAATCCGCCTGCTGCCTCCGGAGCGCCACCCAGTCCACGATATGTTTCAGTGTCAAATGCCCTTGCAGGAAGTCACCCAATGCGTGTTCTATATAAAGCATTATAGTGAACGTCAACGGAGGACAAACCAGTGTAGTTCCTTCAAAATACTCCTTAGGTTCACTATCAAGCAACGAACGCATGTAGCGCTCAAACTCTTTCAAGTGTTTATTGCCCCTTACCGGTGTTATATACCTGTGGCACTCCACATAGACATTATCCAGCGTGAATTCCACCTCTTTATACACCTCACGTTCCAGCCGTACCCCCTGCCCTTCCAGCGACTCGCAAGCGCGTCCCCACTCACCTCCTATGAACACATCCAGATCACAGCTGTAACGATGTGATGGCACAGGATAGTATTTTGCCATGGAACGTCCCTTCAGAATAGTAGCCTGGATACCTTCTGCAGCCCATAGTTCATCCAACTTACACGCCACCTTCCAGGTCTTTTCGTATTGCTGCCGATACAATTCCGAAAGCCCTATCCACTGCAATAGTGTTTGCTTCGAGATAGTTCCAGCAGGCAGCTGTTCTATTGCCTCAAGGCAAACACCAAGAACTCCTTGTTCTGATGCCAATTTTAGAACGTCAGCCCAACATATATCTCTATACAGTTCAATTTGACAAGAATTATTCAGAGAACTATTTAATAACTGCAAGAGGACTTCTTGTGTACTCGTAAAATTCGCCTTTGGCATTTTTTTGCTAATCAGTCAAGTTTTTGTTCATATTTGGCTAAACCCTTAAGCATTATAAATAGACTTCACAGCATCCGTTTTTAATTCATTCAGTATCCAGGTACACTCTTTACCAATAAGCGCATAAAGTATACATATTACTGTATACACTATCATTTTCAAATCATAAAAGACGCATGCCTTTTTCACATACAAATACTCTAACTCACGACGAGTTTCAAAAACCTTCTCCATGTATTCCTTTTCATCTGTGAATTGATCTCCGTAGATAAAGTCGTATAGTGCTGCTGGCCCACTCAGCCCCACAGGTACTTCTGCCGCCAAGTTCCATTTACCTGTTCGGAACAAATCAAACTGATCCTGAGCCACGGGCCTAGGACCAATAACGCTCATCGTGCCATTCAAGATATTCAATAATTGGGGAAGCTCATCAATTTTCACCTTACGGATAAAATGACCGAATGGGAATATTCTATCCTCATCCGGACGCAACGAAGCCTCATTCGCTGCTTTTGCTATTCGCATAGACCTAAACTTATACATCTTGAAGGGTTTATTCCCTTTTCCTATGCGATGTGCCGTATAGAATATTGGTCCCCAGTCAGATACCAATATTCCTATAATCGCGATTATCCACAATGGACTCGTGCCAATAATGCCTATCATGGCACATATGAGATCGAAAACTCTCTTTATTATTTGATACATTTCACAACAAATCGTATGATGCTAAATTAACATCCCAATTCTTACCATTACACACCATGTCTTTCGACAAAGCAGTCTTATCCAGGATCTTGGCAACAAAATGGAAATTCTTGGGGGCAAATTTCATAGGGACCTTAATCATTGAGCAAGGAGTAAATGGTAAACATCCCACGTATAACAGAAGTCCTACCTTATCGGCACAATCCTTATATGCTATCCTAACAGCCTTTTCAAAATTGTACTTTGACATTGGATAAACGTCCATCAAGAAAGCCGCATCTATACCTTCAAAGTTGCTCACCTTCCAATGACAGATCATCTCACCATCTTTATAATGGCGATACTCATTCTTTTCGAACCACTTATATCGACTTTCATCAAATTCCGGTCTTTTCTTACGAATTGAATAATCTGTAACTGACTTGTTTTTACTAAATTTGGAAGATGCGACCATCATCTTTGCGAACAATAATGATAGTGGACTCAAAATCTTCAGCGAAGGTTTCACTGCACCCACCTTCCATGGTAATATATACGTTTCAAGTGATGCGATGTCTTTCATACGAATGAAAGCAAGATTCACCTTATATGAATTGTCGTTTGGGAACCCATAGAAACACTTAATTCCGTTTTCCTTCAAGACTTTGTCATTACCTTTAATTATACTAAGTAAGTTTGAGACATCATCTCTCAAACTCTCAGCTATCATAAGGTCAACACCGAAAGCGAATAGTTGTTCCTTCCCTTCTACTTCATAAAGCATGGGGATAGATGTATATCCACCCATAACAGTTCCCTCTTCATCTAACAGCAAAGAATGAAATGAATACCCCAAACAAGTATTAGCAAACTCAGATTGAAAAACTGCAGGATCTTTCTCCTTATGAAAGACTCTACTAAAGCAGTCACAATAACTACTAATATCCTTTGGTGTTAATTCGTTTGTTTTCTTATTTACCAGCTCCATTATATTGTTCCATTATCAACATGAACATTCTGTCCGGTAATGCTACAAGCCTTATCTGAAAGTAAAAAAGCAACGGTTTCAGCAACTGAGTTTATGCTGGTAGCATCCTTCAAAGACGTACGAGCATAAATCTTACTACGTTGTTCATCCGTCAAGGTTGAGCTCATTGCTGTTGCCATAAATCCAGGTACAACACAGTTGGAACGAATGCCCAGCACACCCCACTCGCGGGCAGTATCTTTGGAGAAGGCCTCCAAAGCGCCCTTGGAAGAAGCATACATAGCCAATCCCTTATAACCTGTATGTACGCTAATGGAAGAGACATGTACAATGCTACCCTTGGTCTTATGGAGCAGCATATTACGGATAGCATACTTCGTAATGACCATCGGTGTGAACACATTCACATCGTACATGGCCTTCAACCTGTTAAGGTTCAGGTTCGTCACAATGTCATCGTATGCTACAGCAGCATTGTTTACATAGCCGTCCAGTACAATGTCGTTGGTGATAAATTCTTTGAACACACTCTTACGGGCTCCTTCTGAATCAGAGAGGTCTATACTCTTGAAGAAGAGTTTTCCGGCATATTCTGATTCCAATGCTTTGAACTCATCAGTATGAGAACGAGCTACGCCATATACTGTGTGACCTTGTGCAAGCAACACCTTGCAAATCTCCAAGCCCACTCCACGTGAGCATCCTGTAACTAATATATTCATGTTTATACTCTTTTCATTTTACCTGTTCGCGTCAAAGATATCTCCTCAACAAACTTGATTCTACGAGGTACCTTGAAATCCTGAAGTTGCGAACTCAGGACTTTCTTAATATCCAGTTCAGTCATCTCAAACCCAGGTTCCAAAACCACATCAGCACAAAGCACATTGCCTAGTATGGAGTTAGCTTTGCCATAAACCATAGCCTGACGAACTCCCTCTATGTCCTGAATGGCAACTTCCACCTCTCCCGGGTTCACTTTATAGCCACCCACATTGATAAGCTCGTTCTTGCGACTCTTGAAGCGGAAAAGGCCCTGTGCTTCAACCACCCATTCAATCAAGTCGCCAGAATGATAGTAGTCATCCGTGAACTTGAAACTGTCAGAACTCCCCAGAAGTGATTTATGAATGAGCAATTCATCATCCACCACTTTGAACTTATCTTTGATAGCCTCCGGAATCTGGAAGCAATCACCCTTTGCGGCAAACAAAGATCCTGCCTCTGTAGAAGCATACACATTGTTAATCTTCGCATTGGGAAAGATCTTCATAATTGAATCATACAGATGCCGGTCAGACTTCTCTCCACCCAACGTCACACGAATCACACTCTCGTATGCCTGCTCATACGGCAGAAGCAATCGATAGAATGTAGGTGTAGCAGAGATGTGGGTAATCCCCTTATCGCGAATTTGTTGATAAACATATTCACGAGGCTGATTGAACACATTCACAAGCGTATTCTGGTTTTCAAATGCCTGGAAGAACACCTGCAAACCTGCCATGTGGGTCGGATTATAAGCGTAAGCCCATATCTGACCCTTATAGCGGTCACCAATGCGAACGGCACGAGTCAACGTTGCAATGCTATGTACAACCTTCTTGGGTTGCCCTGTAGTACCAGAGGTGAAGATGGTAATCTCAGACTGTGAGTTCTGAACGGCTGCCACCACTTCATCCATGTTCTTGAGCGAAGCTGGCGTTATGGGTTCAGTCACATTCACTTTGCTCTCATCCAAACCATCAATCTCAGATGGATTGATGTCGGAATCAAGCAAAACAAGCGGCTGACTGGCAGCAAGTGCCTTGATAAGATTTACAAAATAGGAGAATACGTCTGAAGTCTTGTAGTAAGGGTAATAGGTTTTTCCTTCATTGAGTGCCTTCAACAAGTCCTCGTAGCAGTATTCTTTTCCGTTATCAGATAAGAATGTCATTACTCTTCTAACTTCGCTAAAATTTCACCTACAGTATTTACCAGACCATCCTCAAAGATATCGATATCCGTTTCATCTTCAACTTTAACAGTCAACTCTGCCAAGTCAAAGGAAGTAAACCCATAATCCTCACGAAGACGGTCAGTTTCATTGATAACGCTCAACTTTTCTAATCCTTTGTTATCTCTTATTGAGTTAACAACTTCCAACAAAAAATTCTTTTTATCCATAAAATTAAATTTTGAAATATTCAATTACATTAAGCGGTTCCCAGCCTAATTCATGCCTAGCTTTCTCATTACTAAATGTGCAGGTAGAAACTAACTTTTCAAGACGGTAACTATTAATGGGCGCTTTTCCCCCAAGGCAGTCACCAACTTTTGCCAGACCCCACGCCATCCAATAGGGAATTGATAGTGGTGCCTTTTTCCCCATTTGACGAGCTATACTGGCAGACAATTCTCCATAAGATGGCTGTGCTGAATCGCAGACATTATACACACCTCCCTTATTTTCAACCAATGGAATCAATCTGCCTATATCTTCTGCCATCAAGATGCTTTTTCGGGCTTTACCACCAGCTATGTTTACATAGAAGCCTCTACTTATTCCATTCACCATTGCGCCAAGATTACCTGGTGCACCTTTTCCTGCTAACAAAGAAGGTCTTAATATGGTAAGAACCACCTTATTCTTTTTACACCATTCTTGCAGGTATTCTTCCGCCATCAATTTACTCTTGCCATAAGGGGTATCTGTTTTTAAAGGGGTGTCTTCTGCGATAAGTTCACCCTTTTCAACTCCATATACACTGCATGTACTAATAAAGATAAGAGACTTAGGTGCACCAACCTTCTCCAACCCTTCACATAGATTAACAGTCCCTTGATAATTAACATCAAAAAAGGCCTGCTTTTCTTTTTCAGTTTTTGGAATCATGTGTGCCTTCCCACACGCATGCAATACGACATCAAATTTTCCGGGCAAAACCGGGACTTCCTTCGCCAAATTAGCATTAAGCTGATCATCCTGTGTAATACCACAGGTAGTGACTTCATATTGCTGAATTAACAGAGGCATAATATTCTTCCCAAGGAATCCAGTTCCTCCGGTAAACAATAGTTTTTCCATTATTTCCTATGCTTATAGATAAATAACTCTGGAATTCTAAAAATATATTTACACCAAACAAGAGGTGCACAAGTCCATATACCATTCTCTTTGCACGCTCTTACGATTTCTTTATTCATCCGCTTTCGGTTATTACTATCCGTACTAATACCAGTCACACGGAAAGTAAGGAATGTATGATGTAGGTACTTCCATTTTGCCTTATTGATTAACATAAAGCGCATCATCAACTCAAAATCCGCAGAAATGAAATAATCCGTTTTGTAATACCCCCATTTATCAAAACATTCTTTCTTCGCATAAAAAGATGGATGAGGCGGTTCTATGCCAATACGGAACATCCATGGTCTAAAATACCAAGCACAATGAAATCGATAATTTACATCTGGATTTTCTGGCTTTATAAGTCTGTTATCACCAAACACACACTCCAAAGATGGGCCTTTATCGAAAGCCTTGGCAATAATTTCAATCGTATCATCACGATGGAAGAAATCATCGGAATTGATAATTCCAACCACATCGCCTGTAGCCATTTTTATCCCCTTGTTAATAGCATCATACAAGCCGT
>Ga0310786_10009803_pt1 | contig 12112 bp, 12 predicted proteins | sample AusTroGonzalo_MG_FD_203881 | JGI IMG/M metagenome (GOLD analysis project Ga0310786, IMG submission 203881) | Bovine rumen microbial communities from tropical cattle in Woodstock, Queensland, Australia - Gonzalo_03 (v2) (version 2) | ecosystem: Host-associated > Mammals > Digestive system >...
TATGAATCTTGGTGAAATGCTATATGTAGGCTATGTATTAGGAGAAAATAAAGTAACTGGACTTACTCCTCCTAATCATGATGGTGAAACATACATCGTTTCATATGAGTATAATACTGGTGCTGAAGCAATGTTACCATTTGTCAAAAAGTTAACATTTGAAACATTTGATAACAATTCATTTTCAAATGTTAGTGTTGGAATGTATCAAAGTTATATAGACTTAGGAACATTATATAGTGATAAAGATGATTTAGTTGCAGAAATTGAATTAGAAGAAACTTATAGCGGAAGTAGATATGTTTCTACTTATAACATTCCTTTAAAAAGATTGCAAGCAATTTCTTATCATCAAATTAATGCTAGTGAAACAACAATTGTTGGTTCTAACTTAATTGTTATTAAAGCATTACATTCTGATATTTATATCTTTATGGGATTATCAAATAGTCATGGAGATACATATTCAGCTACAATAGGTCAATATTTACGATTCTTAACTACAGATGCAAATGTGTTAGGATGTAATATTAATATAACTATTAAAGAAAGGAGATTTTAGATTAAACTATGGCTGCTAAAAAATATTTAGATGATACTGGGTTGCAGTATTTAATAGATAATTATATTATCAATAAGCAAATAGGAACAACAAAAGGCGATATTCTATATGTTAGTACATCAGCTACATCAGGTTCACCAGGAACAGTTGTTTATAGTAGATTAGGAATTGGTAGTGCTGGTCAAGTATTAAAAGTTGTAAGTGGAGTTCCAGCTTGGGCTAATGAGTCAAGTTACACTTTACCTTTGGCTGCTGATGGAACACGAGGTGGTATTCAAATTGGTTATACATCTTCTGGTAAAAATTATGCAGTTCAATTAAGTTCTGAAAAAGCATATGTAAATGTTCCTTGGACAGACCATTATGTTAGTCGTCTTTATACTAGTGGTTTAGATATTGGCGAGGGCAAAGGAGATTCTGATGGAGTTGACTTATATGTTCCTTATGCTAGCAATTCTCAATTTGGTGTTGTTAAAACATATTACGCTGCACCATCAAGTGACCCTACTGTTGAATCAGCTCAAACGACTAGTGGTAGGTATTATGGTATTCAAGTTGATTCTAATGGAAAGATGTTTGTAAACGTTCCTTGGAGTGATTCTGGAGATACTAACTATTATGCAATAAGTGATTCAAACTCTGGATTGAAAATAGCAACTGGTTATAGTAGTGGAACTGCTAGTACAACATATGACTTATACGTTCCTTATGCTTCATCAACAAATATTGGTGCTATGAAGTTAATATTAGGCGTTAATGAGCCAACATTATCTGGTTTAGCATTAAGTTATTCAAATGGTGTTGCTACATTATTAGGTCCTCATTTTGATGCTGACCAATTTACAATTGCTACACCTTCTGGAGAAAGTTATCATACTGTAACTTTAAACACAATCACAACTTCTGAGATTGACGCAATATTTAATCCATCATAATACATAATTAAAGGACAAAAAACATGAGTGCTAAAAAATATTTAGATTATACAGTTTTACAATACTATCATAGTAAGTTAACTGAGTATATATCAACTAATTATTTGCCTAAAATTGGATATGAATGGAATAAAAGTATTTCTTTTGGTAATACTGGTTATTTGAAAATTGGTTCATTTGCAATGTATGATTCAAATGTAACTATTGATATAACAAGTACAACAAGTGTTACATATTCAGCAACAATTGTTATTGCTACACAAAATACAAGTGAGTCATCAATAGGTTCTGCGCATGTTGTAAGTGTATATGGAGATGCTGATAATAGAATTACAAGTAAGATAAAAGTAGTATGGACATCTGGTTCTAGAAATTATAATGTATATTTTGTTCCAGAAGCATGGTCTAAAAATATAATACATATTAGAGCTGTTGGAATTTACAGTGCTTCAGATATTTGTATAAGTCAAACAGGCACAGCTCCATCAAGTACAAGTGGATTAGTTCCAGTAAATGTGTTAAAAACAAATTATTTACCATTGAGTGGTAATAGTACATTAACAGGAACTATATATACACAAAGTATAATACCTAGTGCAAATAATACATATGGTTTAGGCGTATCAAATCAAAAGTTTAAATATTTATATGTAGATGAAGTTAATACAAGAGAAGTTAAGTCTAATAATATATTATCAGGACATTTTTATTCAAATCAATTTAATACTCGTATTGAATATGATACACAAAATAAATCTGTATTTCATTTTTATTATGATGCTAGTGGACTTAATGTTAATTATTATTTTAAACTATTTGATGAAATTTATGATGATACTCAATATGGAGATGATACAGAATATAATTTAATACTTCCAAAGCCAAAAGGTGCTAATAATACTGATACTGTTGCTTTATTAAGTGATATACCTTACGTTCCTACATATACAGAAATTTTAGATAATTTAGAAAAATTTAAACATTTTTATAGTACAGGCGATCTTTTTACTGGCGCAACTAAAATATATAGTTCTCAATATAAGACAACAACTATTTCTAATTTGTCTCAAACAGCTGTTGAATTCTTTGATTCTGTTGCTGAATTTTTATTTAGTTGCTCTGGAAATTTAATTTTTAATTCTTTTTGTACATTATTTATTGATGATTTAGATGAAGGTATAGAATATGATATAAAATGTAGTAATGTAAAAACTTCTCAAGATATTTGTGGTGAAATGGATTCATTCATCTATTTTACATTTATATTCTTTACTGAAGAAATGAAATTCTATTATAACTATGATACAAATCAAATAAAAATTGTTGGTGATGATTTTACAGGAAATAATATTTATAGTTTATATGATATTGAATTTAATATAAAATATTTAGAGGCTAGTTCAGATATAACTGTTTATGATTTATCATCTTCACAAATTATAGAAGTTGAAAATTTACAAGGTGAAACAGTATATATCAATGCAATGTTAATTCATAGGAATAATATTAATAATAATATTTGTAATAACTTAAATAGTAGTAATTATGCGATAGCTAATTATTTTGATGGTTCTGTTCAAACTTGGATTACTGATATAATGGTAAACGATCAATTTTTACCATCTGTTGACGACCCTTATTTAATAACTATGGGTGCATATTTTCAACATGGTAATTCTTATATTGCATATAATTCTATATATTGTTTAGCTGATTTACAATTCCTTGATGACTCAACTGCAAATTCAACTGATTTCTTATATGGTGGCGTAACTGAAGATTTGACTTGTATGCAGAGTTTATTATTCTTTGATGAAACTTTAGATACAGAGATAGAAATAAATAATCAAATAAGAAGTGGACAATTTGGTGTAGTTGTATTTTTTGGAGCAGATGAACAAGATGTTTATGATTTTAATTCTAACCAAATTTATAATATTATTCAATCTTCATATGGTAATAACTATACAATTGGAACTTTATTCAATACTTGTACAAATAATGGAATCACTGCATATTTATTAACTTATGATAATTCTGCTAAACGATGGAGTGCTGTAAAACTTAATAATTATTGGAGCTAAAACATGAAAGAAGAAAATTTAATAAAATATAAAATTAAAGCACAAAAGATTTTTAAAGAATTAAATGGTCATTGCATTGCTATTTACTTGGGTGGAAGCTCAACACAAAAATATTTAAAACATAATGGAGATATAGATTTTGTATTTTTCGTTAAATCAATAAAAGACTCAACTTATGTAAAAACAATGCTAGAACTTTTACAAAAAGATAAACCTTATTACTTTAAGAAACGTTTTTGTGTTAAACAAATAGAAATTGTTAATGATACAAATGATTATTACAAAGTTGAATATTGGTCTTATATGTATAAAGATATGATTCTCTTAGCAGGTGAAGAAATTAATTTCACTTTTGAACCGTTAAGTAAAGATAAACAACAATTTGTTAATTACTTGAAGAATTCAATAAAAGATGTAACAAATAAGAAGCATTACTATCATTATTATAGATGTTATTTATTATTAAAGAAGCAAAACTATAAGTTAAGTCGAAGACAAATTAAACAATTGAATTTATTGCATGACAGTAATGCTGATGAAAAATTGATAGAAAAAGTTAAAAGAAAGGTTGAGGGATTGAAATGACAGATAATGTTAATGAAATGACATTCGTTAAGAATGAAGATGGTAGTGTTAGTTCAAAGATTAATGGTAAAGTAGTAGGAAGAGGAAAAGTTAAAAATGCTGTAGATGTTGATTCAAGTATGAGTAATACATCTGAGAATCCTGTTCAAAACAAAGTTATTAACACAGCAATGCAAAATAAAGCTGATTTAGAAAATGGTAAAGTACCTGAGAGTCAATTACCATCATATGTTGATGATGTATTAGAATATGCAAGTACAAGTAGTTTTCCAGCTGAAGGAGAAACTGGAAAGATATATGTAGCATTAGATACAAATATTACATATCGTTGGTCAGGTAGTGCATATGTTCAAGTAGGACCTGAGGGTGATGTAGTAATTGCAAATCCTACATTAGTTGGAGATGAAGCTGACTTAGAAGGACTACAAGTTGGTAATACTAAGTATAAAGTGCCAGGTGGTGGTGGAAGTGGAGATAAGTTATATGAGCATAATATTACTATAGAAACATTTTTTGATAATACTATTTCTAGACGCAATTTACATCTTCAAACAAAAATTATAAATACTAGTAGTATTCCTATAACATATCAAGAGTTTTTAAATTATGTTTCAACACTTGATGGATTAGATGGTAAATGTTTACAAGCAACAGGTATAAGAACTAGTTTACAAAATTCTACTTATTTGGAAACACATGTAGGAGAAATATATAAATCTAATTTACCAAGTTATTTTACAATTAGATGTTATTATATATTAGATAACACTGTTAATAACATAAATGCTACAACATATAATGTCAATGTAAATTTAAACTCTGGTTCAAAAGATATATTTACAGATTATGTTGTTCAGATAGCATCAAATACAATCAATGTTGCTCCTGATGTGCATTTGTATGAACATAATATTACAATTTATGAAAATTCTTATAGTACAAGAGTTTATTTAAAAGTAACTACTAATGATAGTACACAATTTACAATAGAAACATTTAAGACGTATTTAAAGCAGTTTTATGTGGAAAACAATAGTGACAAAAATGCGATACCATGCTCAGGAAGTTATAAAGGAACTACTGCTCAAGGTGTAACTTATTATGTTCCCGTATTAGTAACAATTGGATGTGACACACTAGAAGGTGATACATATTCTGTGTTTGGATTGAATATATCAGACTCAAGTACATGGCAAACAGCTGTCGTAACATCACCAATTTTTACTAAATCGCCAACAATTATAGATAAAGTAGTTCAAATATTATAATATAGAGGAGGTAAATAACATATGAAACTTAATAATTTAACAAATTTACCAGTTGATAGTGGAGGAAGTCAATTATATTTGCATAATATAACAATGACTACTGAAAGTCAAAACTATAAAACAATTATATTTATACAACTTTATACAACAACTGAAACTAGTATAGATACAAAAGAAAAACTTTTTGCTGAATATACAAAACTTAATTATTATAAAACAATTTTTAGTGGTTTAAATGACTTTATAGGCAATAATAAAACAACATTAAATATTAGCGGTTTTTCAAATGATTCTACTAAAAAAGGTACATATTACTTTAGATTAGGATTTAACGCAAATGGAAATACTATATATGTTTTAAAAAGTGATGAACTTAGCAGTGAATATGCAAATTATGGAATAGATGAACTATCAACCGTTTATCTTTGGGACACTGTAACTCAAATACTTTAAGGAGGTAAATAAAAAACATGATACAAAAAGAATTCACAATTAAAGCATTACCAACTTTCAAATTTAGAGTTGGTAAAATATTACCTACACAAATGTTAGCTCTTAACACATTTGTTGATTTCAAAAATTTTGAAAAAACTGAATATATCTTCAACTTCATACTTGAGCATGTAGAAGTCAATGTTGCTGGTCAATGGACTCAAGTCAAAGAGCAAGATACTTACATGCCAGTTGGAATTGAAGATAACTTCAAGGCATTAGAACAAATTGAATATTACTTCTTACAAGAAGTCTTAATGCCACTTTTTACAGAATCCAAAGAATAGAGTCATATACACATATCAATTCTGATGGAACTGATGCATATTATAAATCTCCAAACTCTAACATTTCTGATATTATATATGTGTTAATTACTAATAATTATGCTACTTTAAAAGAAATAAGAGATGACTATAATATTGACGAAGTGTTGGACTTATACGAAATATGCAAAGTTAATCTTTATAATAAATACATGACTTACGAAAATATGAACAAAAGGAAACGATAATTATGGCTAGGTCAGAATTTACAAAATCAATACCTATTAAATTTACAATAAATTCAAAAAATGTTGATAAACGAATTACTGAGTTTAGAAGTGCTTTTTCTGAAGTTGCAGCTTCTTTTACTGATAATCTTCTAGGAACAACTACTTTTAAAAGTAAATTAATACAGCTTAAGAAAGATTTTCAAGATTTAACAGAAAAAAGACAACAATTGTTGAGCAGAAGAAAAAATTTACGAGATTCAGATATTGTTTCTGCATATGACGAATTAAATAATACTTTAGAAGAATTACAAAGTATTTCAGAAGATAAAAGAACTGAAGAACAAAATAAACAACTAAAAGAAATAACACAAAAAATTGAATCGTTAAAACAACTTAGAGAACGATATAACATGGAAGGAACTAGTGGTTATGCTGAAAGTGATGAATTGTTTGAAAAGTTAGATGAATTAAAAGAAGTTCAAGATGAATTAATTCAAACAACACAAGATATCAGAGATAATCAAAAGGAAACTAAAGGAGTTCAAGAAAAAGCAGCATCTGGTGATAAATTTGATTGGTCTGGCAAATTTAAAAGTTCAACTAAAAATTTAATGAACGGAGTTGCTAATACTCTTTCTAAAGCTATTACTGATTTAGGAATTACTATCAAAAAATCTTTAAAAAATGCATATGATGAATTTAAAAAGATGTCATCTTATTCATTATCAACAAGTTTAACATTGAATAATGAAGCTAGAGAACAAGCATTAATGTATGGATTGTCTGATGCTCAAAATTATGCATTAACTAAAGCTATGGAAGAAATGGGTAAAAACGTTTCAGTTGAAGATTTGTATTGGATGACTCCTGACCAACAAGAAAGATTTTCAGAAAGAATTGGCTATTGGTCTGGTAAATATAATGAACTAGCTAATAAAGATGCTTTTAAAAAATTTGAAAAAGCACAAAAAGAAATAGAAGATGTTCAAAATGATTTAAGAATGTGGGTTGTATCATTCATTGCTGATAATAAAGATATAATTATTGATGCATTACAATTCACAGCAGATGCATTAAAAGTTTTATTAGAAGTTGTAGCATTTATAGCTAATGCATTAAGCGTTAGAAAAAGTAAAGAAGCAATGATTTCAGATACGATTAATAATTATGCTACAAACAATAATAATAGTTCTAATACTAATGTTCAAATTTCTAATACTTATAATGGAATTTCAGCTGACAATGTTGCTAAACTTCGTAAAGCTGGAAACGAAACAAATAATCAACTTATTCAAGCGCTTAATGGAAGGAGCTAATCAAAATGGATGAAGAAAAAAATACTTATTACGCGTTAACTGTAAATTGTTTAGTCGATAATGTTGATACAACATTTTATTTTGATTATGTTTCAGAAAATAGTGTTAACTCAACAATAGAAATAACGAATCATCCTCTAGTTTCAGGAGATATGATTGCAGACCATCAATATATTAATCCAAAGACTGCATCGTTCTCTGGAACTTTTTCTTTATATGGAAATAAAAAAGGTTACTCAATACTTTATTCAAAAGGCAAACCAGTTGATGATGTATTAAATAATTCGAAAATGGATAGATTCAAAAGTAACAATTATGTTGATACAGACACTATTGAAAGTAGGAGTTATGGAACTACTTATAATGATAGATTAGCATATATTGAAGACATTTTTGAAAAAATTCAAAAAGATGGTATTCATTGTAATTTAGTTAAGATGTCATTAAATAGAGATAGTTCTAGATTTAAAGTTAGAAAGAATATGATACTTACATCAATAACTTGGACTGAACATCAATTTAGTGTAGATTTTGATTTTGGATTTACTGAAGCATTGACAGCAGAAGTCCCTGTTGAAGATGAGTACTTTGTTGATGATACTGATGAAGATTTACCATTATTAACTGAACCAGTTCAAAGAAGTGCAATTAATGAATTATTAGATAAAACTGAAACAACTAAGCAAATTATTTATATGTTACAAAATGAAGATTTGATTAAAGCTGATTTCTTGAATGCTTTAGATTATGCAAGATTTGCTGGACAAAGTTACTTAATTGGTATGGCAGTTGGAGCTGCTGTTGGTATTGTAGCTTTACAAGTTATTGCTGGTGTTTGTGGAGGATTGAGTGCTGCAGTTCCAGTTGGTACAATAATTGCGGCAGCTATTGCAGTTACAGCTGCTACTATTGCTGGAATTTGGGCATTTGTTAGAAAATGTAAAAAAGGTGCTAAATATAACGTTAAAGAATTTAGACATTATAAAAAAATGTCAAAACAGCAAGAAGAAGAGGATAGATTCTTCAAATTCATTGCTGATACTATTTCTACATTAGATGTATTAGATGACCACTTAACTTTGTTAGAATTTGATGCAGATATTCAACAACAATGTTTGGTTACTATTGATAATATATTATATGCATTTACATTTAAGAGAGCTACTGAAAATTCAGTTTATAGTTTATCAGTTGATAAATTAGATGAAGAAGGAAACACAATAAATGAAAGACAAATAACAAACATTTATGAAAGTTCAGTATCTTCACTATATAGTTGTAATGAAAGTACATTGTTGTTTTCAATTAAAGAAACTAATACACAAGTGTACTTATGTAATTTATTAGCAGCTAAACAAGCAATAGAAATGAATGAACAAGGTGATATCATAGTCACTAATGAAAAAGAAATGTATGATTTAAGAAATTATGGCATATTAATTTGTACAGTTGATATGAATAATTTCAATGATTTAGTTAATGATGTAATTAAAGAAAATATATTTAAACGATGAGGTGATTGATATGTTAAATGCTTGGATGCGAATATTATCAATCAAGTTAATAAGTAAAAAATTTAAAACATCTTTGACATTTGGAGATAATTGGAAAAAAGGTGGAATTGATTTAAACATTTATGTCAATGGCACTAAATATTTATCTCCAATGAAAGATGAATGTGTAGTAACTATTACTAATCTTACTTATAAAGAATTAATTACATTAATCAATGGTGAATTTTATGAAATTGAGATTTACACAGGTTATAGAAATGCTAATGAATTTATTATATTCAAAGGCGGAGTTCTTTATATAAGTAATGAATTAGGTGATAGAAAAAGTAATGATGTAAAAATATTATGTTCTAACTTGTTGGTTGCTAAGTATGGACAAAGCAAAATGAATATTTCTTTAAACTCTGGAATTAATATGTATGGAGCTCTTAAATTTATAACTCAAAGAGCTGGAATTAAAAATGGGTATATTGATGAAAAGTTTAAAAGATTTACATTAAAAGAATCTGAAGCACAAACACAAAATATTACTTCTTGGTTAGATACATTAGGAAGAACACAAGGATTTGTAATGAATGGTGATAGTTCATTAGGTTCAGATGTTTCTATTTGGAGTCCATATATAAGTAATAGACGAGTTATTAAATTAAGAGATGATAATATAATTCTTACAGGAGGCTATCCTACATTAAGTTCTGAAGGATTAAATTTAGCTGTGATGCCAACAATTAATTTATGTCCTGGTGATACTATAATTCTTGATAATTCAATTATAGATATTGGAACTGATAGTAGAGATGAAGCAATGAAAAATTTAGGACAATTCTTAGATAGAGATGGAAAGTACGTAATTACTGAAATAGAATTTGAATTATCAAATAGAGATGCAGATTTTTCGTATAAGATAAAGGCAAGAGCTAAGTCTTTATGGAATAGAATAGGAGGTCTATATGGCTGATATTCGTCAACAAAATAATGCAAGTGTAGATGAAAGTTCTGAATTAGAAGTTCTTTTAGCTTTACGTGAAAATATATTCAAAACATTAAAAGTTGGAAGTTTTGCTGAAGTTAAGAGTATTGATGAAGATAATAAAACTGCAATGGTAACATTATTTCCAGCTTATAAGAATGAAATTGAGATTACAATTTCAGTAACAACTACAGCATCTGTTGAGATACAAGAGCATGACTTAGTTGTTGTATTATTTTTAGATACAAACTTCAGGAGTTCATTAAGACAAGCATTAAAACAACAAAAAAGAGCTGGTTTAGATACAAATGACATCACAATGCATAGTATAAATTATGGTGTAATAATAGCAAGTATGTCAAGAGAATATACACCAATTGAGATGATACCAATATTAAATAGAGAAATAGAAGAAATGTTTGAGGAGGTTCAATATGCCATTAGTACAAGATGATAGAACTGTTCTTAATTTGATTAAGTTAACAAGTTCTGGTTTAAGTGTAGCATCATTTATTCAAATAAAAGATGTGTTAAGTGAAAAATTCAAAGAAATTTATGGTAGTGATATTGATTTAGCTAACACTACAGCAGATGGAATTTATGTTCACAATGTTGCTTTAATTATATCTAACATTTTACAAGCTTTTAATTTTTTATATACAAATTTAGATATAAGAACAGCACAAGGGACATATTTAGAAAGTTTATGTGCATTAAGTGGAATTTATAGACAATCAGCAACACAATCAGTTGCATATATGTCAATTACTAATAATGAAGAAACAAGTATAACATTACAAGGTGGAACTAGTGGAACGCAATTACATTTTGTAGATAATGCAGGAATAGAGTGGACTACTTGTGTTGGAGATGTAACTCATAGTAAAGCAACTTCACAAATAGTTTTAGAGCCTGGTATTGCACAATCAGTTCCAATTTATTGTACTATTTATGGACCTGTTCAAGCTAAAAAAGGATGGATTTCAACATTATTAACAAATGAATATGATTTATCTTTTACTCAAATTGATGATGCTGAAATTGGTAGTAATATTGAAAGTGATGCTCAATTAAGACAACGTAGAAATGAAAACATTTCTTCTTCAGGATTAACAGTAACTTCAAACTTACGTGGTGCTATTAGTAAAATTGGTGGAGTTAAAAATGTTAAGATATATAATAATAATACAGGAAATTATTTGATAGCATTAGATGGAACGATAATTCAACAAGGAAGTGTATATGTTATAATAAATCAAAGTCAAGTTATAGATGATGAATTAATAGGAACTGTAATTTATGAAAAGATGACTCCTGGTATTAAGACATCAAAGAGTAATGAAGTATGTGGAATTAATCATAGTTATACGTATGATGAAGAAAATCAAGTATTAGCAAATGTAGTAAATTGGAAAGAATGTACTAAAATTTCATCTGGATTAACAATAAATATTTCATTAGTAAAATATAATAACTTTAGTTTGAATGAATTCTGTGATAATCTAGTGTCTTATTTGAACAATTTAGAGATAGGTCAAGCGTTTACAACTTATGAATTATTAAGTGAAATGATATCTGAAAATAGAACATACGTTATGAATTCAATTGAATTACAAAGTGATGATTTAACAATTATTGATATGACTGATTATGTTCAATATAATACAAAAGATACATGTTTCAATCTTTCTAATACTCCTACTATTGTAGAAACTGATAATACTTTGGTGATAACATGGTAAAAGAAAAATTATTACAATGGAAGTATTATAAAGATAAGATACCTCTATACTTACAAAATTCGTTTGGCTATTCAGAACATTTTAAACTTCTTTGGAATTTATTATGTGATTATGATGAAGAAGGAGATAACTTCTTAAAAGCAATGAA
>Ga0310786_10009806_pt1 | contig 12111 bp, 10 predicted proteins | sample AusTroGonzalo_MG_FD_203881 | JGI IMG/M metagenome (GOLD analysis project Ga0310786, IMG submission 203881) | Bovine rumen microbial communities from tropical cattle in Woodstock, Queensland, Australia - Gonzalo_03 (v2) (version 2) | ecosystem: Host-associated > Mammals > Digestive system >...
GTTCATGAAGTTCAAGATGCGTGCCGGAATGCTACCGAAGTAGTGGTCTTCCATCTGCTGGTGCTTTGCAGGAGCGGCGCCAAACAAAGTACGACCGGCCTGGTACAGGTCCGGGCGCTGCAGGTAGAAACGCTTGTCAATCAGGAAGTATTCCTGTTCGGCACCGAGAGTGACGGTGACCTTCTGCTGGGCAACGCCGAAGAGACCCATAAGGCGGTCGGCGGACTTCTGGAGGGCCTGAATAGAACGGAGAAGCGGAGTCTTCTTGTCCAAAGCTTCGCCAGTATAGCTACAGAAGGCGGTCGGGATGCAAAGTGTTGCCCCGTTACCGTGACGCTTGATGAAGGCCGGAGAGGTCGGATCCCAGGCGGTGTAGCCGCGGGCTTCGAAAGTAGAACGGAGGCCGCCGCTCGGGAAGGAAGAAGCGTCCGGTTCACCGACGATCAGGTTCTTGCCGCTGAAGGCGAGGATTGCCTTGCCATCTTCGGGTTCGAGGAAGGAGTCATGCTTTTCGGCGGTGGAACCGGTAAGAGGCTGGAACCAGTGAGTAAAGTGGGTGGCGCCGCGGTCGATGGCCCACTTTTTCATGGCGTGGGCAACTTCGCCAGCGATGCTCGGGTCAAGCGGTGCGCCGCCATCGATGGTGGCGAAGAGCTTCTTGCAGATGTCCTTGGGAAGATATGCGCGCATGGCCTCGGCGTTGAAAACGTCTTCGCCGTAGAAGTCGATGTTTGCGGGTGCTGCGGGAAGGTTTGCACCAGCGTTTTCGCTGGCGATTTCCTTGATAGCTTTTAATCTGTATTCGTTGCTCATGGCAATCTCCTATTATGTTTTTTGTTTTCGGTGCCATAAGAGCAAAACGCGTGCCAAAATCAAAAAATGGCGAATTCTTTGCAGAATCGCCACTTTTTAACCTGTTACAAAAATTCGGAGTTTTTCAGAAATTGAAAAATTGCTTATTGATTTACGGAATCTGTAAAATCGGTGGGTCCGTTTTCAAAGCTAGGAGGCTCATCCGCTTGAATACAGCGGACAAAATGGTAGTTTTCGGGGCAAAGCATGGCTTCGCAGTAGTCGGCACCACCAAATCTGTAAAACCTTAAGGGCTTGACCTCGACATTGCCGTTCTCATCGGGCCAAAGGGGAATGTCCTTTGCATCTGCGGTCCAGTAAGAGGCGAAAGCGAACAATTCACCGCTTTCTTCGATGCATTGCTGGTCATAATAACGGCGTGTCAGTCTAGAAAAGTTCAGGCCGTAGACATTGGTCGGATAAAAGAATTCTTCGACGTCGGTCTTGAGGGCGGGATCGGTGCTGGATTTACCTTTTTCGTAAATCGCGTAGAATGGCTTGTGGTTTGCGGCTGAGAAAAGGTCGTCATAAGTCGCCGATGCCGGGAGCTTGTCCTTGATGCTTGCAAATTCGGCTTCGGTCGGGAGTCGCCAGCCTTCGGGGCAAATTCCGTTATCGATGTCGGATTCCGGGTATTCTAGGCCCGCATCGATAGGCAGTCTCAAATTCGGCTTGGTGGGGTCGGCGAAGGGCCTGCTTTCTGGAGTCTTGTAGCGTAAATCTTCCGACATCCAGGTTTGGTCGCCAATGGTGACGGTTCCGTAGATGTGTCCGTCGCGCGGGTCGGTCATTTGACCGGCTTTTAGCTTGCGCGGGAGTCTCGGGAATCCCCAGAACTTGACTAAGGCGATGCAGAGGTCTTGATAAAGCTTGCCCGGGTAAATGCTTTCGATTTCAATGATAATCTTGTAAACGTTCTTGAGCGGTTTTTCAAAGACGATAATGTCGGGGCGATGGATTTTGTAGCCGCCCCATCTGGGTTGGGCAAGCGTATACGATTTTACAAGATTGTCTGTGCTGTTCTGGTAAATTCGGATATTCTGGGCGAGGCTATAGTTCGTGTAAGACGATGAATCGCGCATGTACCCGTTATAGATGGTAATAACGTCGAGTTCTTGAGCCTCTACGAGAAATTCCAACGTGATGGGTTTGTTATTGAACTTGGCTGCCCAAACCTGAAAGAACGGGTGTACGTTCTTTTTCATGATCATGTTTTCGGGGCGGTAGCTCTTTTGGCCGAGGTCGGGTAAAGTGGCGGAAGCCTTGATTCCGTTTATGGGGATAGAGGTGATCGCATGAGACAAAGAAACAGCGACTAAAACGGCAATCAAAAAACGTGACATGTAACCCCAAACTAAAAGACGGGAGGAAAATATAAAAAACGCTAATTCAATATATATAAGGATTTTTTGCGAATAAGATTAAAAAAAGGTAAATTTTTGTTTTATATATTTAGATTGAATTTGAGGTTAAATTTTGCGAAGGCGTCTAGCTTATTTTTTGCTGATTTTCGCTGGCTTGGCTGTCATGGCCGAGGCGCATCCGCATGTATTTGCCGATGTGTCTATTAAGGCTGTTTTTAGTCAAGATGCCTTTACGGGGGTCCAAAATCATTGGTCCTTTGACGAGGTGTATAGTGCGGCCATGTTTGCTTCTGCAGATGCTGATGGCGACGGTAAAATTACGGGGAAAGAAATCGACGAAGTGAAAAGGTTGGTGCTAGACCCTTTGCAGCCAACCGGCTATTTTAACTATGTAACGGTTGATAGTAAGTTCTTGCCAGTACGAAAAATCGAAGGCTTTTCGGCAGCGATGAAAAACGGAAAACTGGTGCTAGATTTTAAGGTTGTATTCTCGATACCGGCAACTTCGGATTACACGATGCTTGTGATTGTAATCAGTGACCAGACGAATTATATCCAGATGACGACGGATATGGAAAATGCGGATGTCGATGCGCCTGATGGGTTAGATGTGGAGTTCTTTCCTGACGAGGTTCGTGGGCTGACGCTGTTCCGTGCTTTCAGAAGCGATACGGAAGGTCTTTTTTTAAGGTTTAAAAAGTGATGGTTGGTGTTTTATGAAAAAGTCTATTGTATTTTTGCTTGTCCTTTTGATTGCGGTGGCGGCTTCGGCGGCTGTCAAGAAAAAGCGTTTTGACGTGGGCGGGGGTGATGCGCCGGCTGCGACGGAAGCGACTGTCGAATCGGTGGCGCCTGCAGAAGGTGCTGCTGTGTCTGAGGGTGCCGCGGAACCTGTTGCTGCTGAATCTGCTGTGGTGCCCGTAAAGCCGGTGGAAAAGACACGGTCGATTTATACGGTGATTGCAGAAGAACAGAAGGTTCTTCGCGAAAAGCTGACGGCGGCGATTTCGGCGATGAAGAGTGGTGATTGGAATGCTATCTGGAAGTTCCTTGCAATTTGCCTTGTGTATGGTATGCTGCATGCTCTTGGTCCCGGACATGGAAAGTCGATTGTCGTGGGCTATTTTATTGCGCGTCGTGGTCGCTGGCGGCAGGGCGTTGCGCTTGGCGCAGGCATTACCGTGACGCATACGATGAGTGCGGTACTCTTGTTGCTGATTTTGTATGCGATTTTCAAGGCGACGGTATTTTCGGCGTTCGAAACGGGCCGTATTGGAATTGAACGGGCGAGCTATGGGTTGATTATGCTCACGGGTGTTTTGCTCGTGGTGCTTGCGATTCGTGATGTGTTCAAGTCGCGCAAGGGCTGTGGCTGTTGTGCTCGGATGGAGTCTGCGGCGGGGACTGCCGCGGAATCTAAATTGCCGCCGATTGCCCGCTGGCGTGAAATCTTGGGCGTTGCTGCTGTTACCGGAATTGTTCCTTGCCCGGCTGTAGCGCTGATCGTACTTTTCTGCCTGCTGAATTCGATGGTGGCGCTGTCGCTCTTGGGGGCGCTTGTCATTTGCATTGGCATGACGATTACGAATGTGGCTTTCGGTATTGCTGCCGTGGCATTCCGTAAGGGAATTGACAAGGGTAGTGCCCACACGCATATTGCTACAAAAATATACACCGTCGCGACTCTCGCAGGCGGTGTCATTATCTTTGCTTCGGGACTGTTACTGTTTATGAACCAGTTCGCGGGCCGCGTATAGCAGGCGCTGCAAGCGGTGTTATTCCGCGCTTTCCATCTCGTTAATCAGCTGGATATTGTACAGTTTTTGCACTTGTAAAATATCCAGGATGACTGCGATGCGTTCGTAAGTCGTGCCCTTGTCGATTTTGATGGCGACAGGGGATTTCTTATTCTGCACCGTAGCGGCCTTTTTGCGGAGTTCGTCGGTCGTGCCGCGTTGGCCGTTAAAGGCAAGTTCTGTTTCGGAAAGTTCGATGTACAGGCCCTCGGGCGTGTCGCGCTTGGTTTCGGTCTGCGTTTCGGGCAGAATCAGCTTAAGCACCGATTCGTCTTGCTTGAACACCGATGTCACCAGAAAGAACACCAGTAGCAAGAAGACGCAGTCGATGAGCGGCGTCATGTCGGGGCGGATTCGGCGGGTGCGCTTGGCCATTTATGCATCCTCGTTTGCGGAATCGGCACTCTGGGAACGAATGTGGTCCTTTTCTTTGAGAATGCGACCCAGCTGCAGAAGCACATCGTTTTCCACGTTATCCTGTTCCGATTCCATGCTTGCGTTCAGGTAGTTGAATGCAATGACGTGCGGAATGGCGACCACAAGGCCAATCACCGTCGTAATGAGAGCGAGCTTGATGCCTGTGGCGAATGCGCCTGCGTCAGAAAGGCCCGAAACGGCGATGACGCTGAAGGCGTTGAAGATGCCGAATACGGTGCCCAAAAGGCCGAGCAGCGGAGAAATGCTTGCGATGTTTTCAATCGTGGTCATGCCCTTCTGCAGCGGCGAGAAGGCGAGTGCGATTTCGGTGCGAATGCTTTCCATGATGATGTGGTGGTCGGTGTTGTGGCTCACCACGCGGTGCAGAATCTTGGACGGAAGGCGCTTGCGGATGCTCCTATTAAAGAGAACCAGCGAGATGATTTTCCATACGATGATGGAATAACCGACGAAATTCATCGCCACGAGTACGTAGGCGATAACGCCGCCCTGTTGGATAAAGTCTAAGATGTAGTTCATGTTTTTTCCTGTTGTTTTGTCATTCCCGGCTTGACCGGGAATCTCCTTTTAATGCAAATTGTATTTGATTGGTATCTCCATTTTCCAGGTGTCTTTGCCAAGTACAGCTGGAATCGGATCAAATTTGGGCACGGCCTGCACGGCGGCAAGCGCACTTTCGTTTAGTGAAGAATACGGGCACGGTTTTGAAACGGTTGCTCCGCTGATGCTTCCGTCTTTTGCAACAGTGAACTGCACGCGCACGGTACCTTCTTGCTTTAAGCGGCGAGCTGTAGCGGGGTAGTCCTTCTGCTTTTCGAACGCCTTGGAAAGCCCGATAAGGTAGGCTTTTGTCACCTTCATCAGCGAATCCTTCGAAGGTTTCGGTGGTGGAGGTGGCGGCGGGGGCGGTGCCACAGGTTCTGTAGGTGCTTCGACAACGGGTTCCGCATCAGTCACCACGATCGGTTCCGGCTCTGGCTCCGGTTCAGGTTCCGGCACGGTATCTTGCACGATGTTCGGGATAATCTTGGCGCGAACCACCTTCTTCACGATTTTCTTGACTTCGGGCGGGGGCGGAGGTGGCTGGAGCAGTAATTGCTCCACATGAATCACCTCGGCGTCTTCGCGGGTGGTAACCACCTGCGTTCGCTTCAGGAATCCCCAGGCGTAAAAGCCCGCATGCAATAAAACGGCGGTAATCATGCCAATGCAAAATACACGCCGCATCGTAAACGCGGAATAGGGATTTCGTGCTTTTGTATCTATTTCAAAATTCATTAGGTCTTATTAGAAGTAGTACTTCGCCTTCGCCCAGAGTTCGCGGTTCCTCTTGTAGCCAGCGAGTTGTCCGCGCTTGCCGCCAAAGTGGTCGTAGCCGAGCGAAACCATGACTTGGTCGGTCACGGAGTAGTCGCCCGAGGCGCGGCCATAGTAGCCGAGGTTATCGATGTCGAATACGCCGTAGAGCGAAAGTTTGAGCGTGTTGTTCAGCAGTTCCTTTGAAATGCGGAAGGTCATTTCGGAGGAATTCTTTTCGGCTGCGAGTTCATGCGAATAGTCTGCAATGTACTTGTGCAAATACTGCACCATGAAGGTCCAGTTGTCACCAGCGTACCAGTCGATTCCACCGAGCGCGTTGAACGTGTTCTTGCGTGCGTAATCGAGGCTGTTGGCGTAACCGAGTGCTTCGCCAAAGTATTCTGCGATTTCGGCACGGAGTACGAATTCGCCGAGAGGCATCGACATGTCGCCGCCGATCATCGTCATCGTCTTGTGAATGCCGTGAATCACGACAGAATCCATGCTGACGGGTTCCACGACGGAAACAGGCGACTGGTTGTGCGTATGGAGCGCCGAGATAGAGAAGTCTAAATTCGAGAGGAAGAACGAAACTCGCGTTCCGAAGTCTCCGTTCTTGAATTTGGCATCGGGGCCTTCAGGAAAATCGAGACCCGCTTTCTCGGGCAGATTTGGACGCCAGGGATTGTCTTCGCCGAGCGGCATCTGGAAGTATCGCGGCACGGGCACGTAAACGATTTCGGCATTCGCGCGTTCGCCGGGGTACTTGATGCGGAAACCGTCAACGGCCATGCGCATGTCGTCATAATCGCTCGACATGAATTCGGTGTAATCAACAGGCGAAATCAGGTCGGTTACGCGAAGTCCGTCGGCAACGCCCCACACGACAATCTGGCGGCCCGCCTTGAATTCCACAAAGTCATTCTGGTAGTTGAAATACGCTTCTTGCAGCTGGATTCCGGTGCGGTCTTCAAGAATGCTGTTGTGCACGCCATTCAGGCTGGTGAACAAGTAGGCATTCTCGTAATCCACGCGGAGTTCGGCACGCAGGCGCGTCCGCGACGTAGTGAAATCGTGCGGATGCTTTATCTGCACCGCATGATACGTATCCACGAACCCGTTAAACTGGAATGGAGAATCTTGTGCGAAGGCCGCGCTCGCAAAAGCTATCGTAAAAGCAACAATTTTGTTCATAACTAGATCCTTCGACTTCGTGCTTCGCACTCCGCTCAGGATGACACTCTTTCGTCTAAATTACAGTCCTCTTTCCAGGCGCGGGACGGTGAATGTCTTTGCGTCAACCGGAATGTTGAACTTGATGTCACCGAATTCGAGGACGGTCTTGTGGTTGGCCTGCACGTTTTCCATGGTCATCTTGCTAATGGCCCAGAAACCGTCCACCTGCACAACATTTTCCACCTTCAAGAAACGGTGCAACTTGCCGAGCTTGTCGTAGTATTCCACCTTGGCGGCAATCAGGCAGTCCTTGCGGATCCATGAGATTTTCTTGGAGAAGATTTCGTCGCCCTTTTTCGGAACAGATTCCACGACCCAGCAATCTACGCCATCGACCTTTTCTTCGCGCACGAGCGTGTGAGTGTCTTCGTCGATGTTGCGCTGGCCTACGTCATCGTAGGTGAAGTCGGAACCCATGAAGTAGTCCGTCTTGGAACTCTTTCCGCTAATGCGGCGAGTCTTTTTCATGGCGGGCAGGTAAAGCCACTTGTCGTCATCCTTGTTGATGTCGTCGTAGTCGACAGTCAAGAAACCCGTGCCCTTCACGTCGTTGGGGTAGCGGAAGAACATAATCTGCTTGGTGTCCTTGCCCACGTCCATTGCGAAAGAGGTAATCTTGCGTTCGCGCTTGTTGCCGGTCTTGTTGATGAGAGTCATCGAAAGTTCGGAGCTACGCGTGTCGCCATCGGGGCGGTCATGCACCTTCTGGATAACATCGCGGCCAGTTAAATTTTCTGCGCACACCATGGTGCTCAATGCGACAACAATTGTCGCGGCAGTTTTTGCGATTCTTGCGTTCATATTTTTCTCCTATTTTCCAAATATCTTGAATTTCTTGATCAAAAGCGGTGTCACGAACAGGTCGGCGAGCAGAGCCGAGACAAGGCCGATGAACACCACGAAACCGAAGTTGAACATCTGTGTTGCCTTCGAGGTGGTAAAGCCCGCGAAGGTTGCCACCATGATGATGGTGGTCATTACGAGTGCGGGGCCTGCCGTGCGGAATACGCTGAGGATGGATTCGCGGTAATCCTTATTGCGGTCAAATTCCACATGTCCGTGGTTGATAAAGTGAATGGTGTCGTCCACCGAGAGACCGATAATCATCGGGATGAGCGTTGCGGTCATCATGTCAAGCGGAATGTCGCAGAGACCGAGGTAACCACCCACGAAAATACCCGGAGCAATGTTCGGAATCATGCCGATAAGACCCGTACGGATGCTGCCGAAAACAATCATCAACAGTACCGCCACAATTACCACGGAAATCAGGAAGGACGTCATCTGACCCACTTCCAGGTACTGCTGCATGGCGGTGAACTGCGGCAGGTTACCCACGGCGGTCACCTTGGCGTTCGGGTAGAGTTCGCGAGCAAATTTCTGCAAGTCTTCGATTTCCTTCTGGAGTTCGTTGGAGTTGTAACTCGAAATTTCGACCATCAAACGGAGCTTCTTGTAGTCGTAATCCATCCAGTAGGTCGCTTCGCTACCGCCCGCATTTTCGTAGAGCAAGAGCATCTGTGCCACTTGTTCTTCTGTTTCAGGGATGGTGTACATTTCCTGGCGGTTTTCGTTCAGCGTTCGGTCCAAATCCTTGACGATGTCGAGAATGGAAGTGGAACGCTTGGTGAGAGGATAGTTGCCAGCGTGATCTTGCAATTGTTCCAGTTTCTTCAGGTTCTCGACTTCTTTCGCCTTGTCGTTTTCGCCAAAGTCAATCACCAAGTCGTACGAATAGAAGCTGCCGATCTCCGATTCTGCCACATAGAGCATCTTGTTCACGTATTCGACCTTGCGGCCCATGGTGCGTTCCACGTCAAAGGCAGGCTCCATTTTGGTCACGCCGTAAATCGAAATTGCAGTAATGATGGCGAACACGATGGCAATCGGCTTGCCGTGTCCGAGAACGAACTTGCCAATGGAATCGAGGATGATACCCATGCGCGTGTCGCCGCGTTCAAGTACCTTGGCGTTCGGCTTCTTGTCTTTACCGAAACTCAATAGAATCGGCGAAACCGTCAGCGCCACGAGAAGAATAAATGCAATCGCAATCGACGAGAGAATGCCCACGGAGCGGATCGGCTTGAGCATCACCGACAGGAACGAAAGCAACGCCACGATGGTGGTAAGGCCGGAGAACAGCACCGACCAACCCGTTTCACGCATCGCGTAAAGCACCGATTCCTTGCGCTTGCCCGTAAGCATCATGTTCTTGCGGAAGAACGAATTGATGTGAATGTTGTATGCAATCGAAACGGCGAACGCCAAAATCACGGGCACCATGATGTTAGTCACGTCCATATAAAGCCCAAGGTAACCCACCAGGCCGAATGTCATAATGACGCCTGCGAAAGTCGTAATCAGCGGCGAGACAATTCCGCGCAGCGAACGAGTCACGAGGAACATCACGATGACGGCGCAGAGAATGGTCATGATGAAAATGCGGCCCATTTCTTGACCGATGTAAGTCATTTTCTCGAAGCTCAGGTAAGGCATGCCTGTCGCGCGCGGGTTCAGCGGTGCGTACTTTTCCTTCGCGATGATTGCGGCCGTTTCGCGGCCCGTTTTCATGTCGGGCGCTTCTGCCTTCACGCCCTTCGCTTCGCCTTCGGCCTTCCACACGGAATCTTCGGGGAAGGGGCGCAGCTTGATGTTGATGAAGGCCTGCTTGCGGTCCGTCGAAATCAGCTTCTTTGCAAGTTCCGGCTTGTCGGCCAGTCGCTTCTCGATTTCAGCGATGCCCGCTTCGTCAGTCGGGATTTCTTCAGGAACAATCTGCGTGATTTCCATGCCCTCTTCGGTGCCGAGCATGTATTCCAAATCGACAATCGAAGTCGCCTTGCCGTCGGAATAGGAGAGGCTATCGCGCAGTTCATTCGAAAGCTCGCGCAAAAGCTTCAGGTTGTCCGGCGTCAAGATGGAATGATCGCTTTCGACCAGCACGCCCACGAAGTAGTCGTTACCGAAGGTTTCCTTGAACTTGTCCGTTTCGACAAGCATCGGGTCGCCCTCGATAAAGTAGCTGTCCCACGAGGCCTCGACGTAGATTTTTTTCATGCCCACGATCGAAACCGCAAGCAAAACGACAAACGCCACCAGCATAATGGCGCGGTGTGCGAGCAAAAATTCGCCAAAACGGCCGAATCGCTCGTTGATTTTTTCAATGTTAATCTTAGGTAGGCTCATTGTATCCTCTTTTTTTGCGGTGCAAAAATAGGGATATGAGCCTAAAAATTCTACTCCAAATGGTTTTGATTATGACCGATTGGACGATTGTAAAAAGAAATAAATATTTCGGAAAATTGGTACTGAGCTGCCAAAAAAAGCGTGTATAGTATAGACAAGGACCAAGTTCTTGTCGCCTTGCGGGGGAGCCCGTAAGGCCACCTTAAAACAAGGACACGCTAATGTCTGAAAATGAAAATATTGAAAGTAACATCCCAATGGATTCTCCGGATTCTGTTATTCGCGATATTGCTCACGAATTCCAGGTCATTTTGGATTCCGTCGAAGACGAGAGCAACTTCACTCATGACCGCTTTTTGCGTTTCGCATTTGCGGACCCGGAACGCATGGCGGAACTATTGACGTTGTTTTCTCGACACAATCCTACGCTTAAGGCTTTCCTCGACACCATTGACCTCTCGACGCTCCACGGCGCAAGCGAAAACTTCTCCAGCGACAAGCATGTCGGCTATTCCGACCTTGTATTTGAGGCACAAATCAAGGATGGTGGTACCGCGGCGCTCTATGTGGGCATTATCGCTGAGCACAAGTCCAGCGAGGACAGCGATGTGATGAAACAGATTTCGGAATACTACCACCATCTGTATCTAGAACGCAAGAAGGATGTGCCTGTGGTCGCATTCATCGTCTATAACGGAGAAAACGATTGGGACCCGCTTTCGGAGACTCACTATGCCGAATATCCCGAGTTCTATCACGACATTGGGTACCCATTCAAGGTGGAATTCCTGGATGTGGGGCACGCCATCGATGACAAGGAACTGAAGGATTTTTCGCCGTTTACTCTTGTCGCTCTCACCGCGATGAAGTATATTTGGAATGCAGAGCAGTTCTCGGTTTCCTTCCGCGAGGCTGCAATGCGTCTGCTCAAGTGGCAGAACACGGACAAGGGAAGGGATTTCATCAAGCAGGCGCTTGCATATTTTCTGTGGAAGTGGCCTTACAAGCGGGGTAACCTCAAGATGGACAGGCCTGAAATCGTCGCGAACAAAGGATACGAAACTTTCGCCGAGCACTTCGTGAACGAGGGTATCAAGCAGGGTATCGAAAAAGGTGCCAAGCAGGAACGCGAAAAGAACGAAGCGGAGATTGCGGCTCGCGATTCAAGAAGGGAGGATTATCTCCGTTCTCAGAATATTCCGGAAAACGTGATTGCCGCGATGCGTGCGATTAAATAGTCTCACTGGTATTCAAAAAAATGAAAACTGGTCCTTACGGGCCAGTTTTTGTGTATTTACAATCTGTTTTGGGGCGTTCCCCGGCTTGCCGAGTCGGGTGCTGCTCGCTTTGTTATCCTGAACTTGGTTCAGGGGCAAGCTCATCGAGCCGCTACGCGTCTCGCCACATTCGTGCGACGCCTCCTAATGCAAAAAGGCGGGTTTAACGCTTGCCCAAATTATGCTTCTTTTGAAAATTATTTTACGCTAATTATCTGAGTATGATTTCCAATTCGTATTATATAATTACCTGCTTGCGGCATGACGATATTGAAGTTTACTGAATCAACGCGACCTTTTTTCAATATGTGTCCTTGCAAGTCAAAGATTGCATAAACAGAACCTTCCTGAGCTGCAGAAATCTGTAAAGTACGTGCTAATGCATGTACGGTAAATGGCGTGGATATGGCAACAGGAATGAAATCCGTTTTGACGCTAGAACTAGACTTTGCTTTGCTGCTAGAACTCAATCCTCTGCTGGAACTGCTATTTGTTGCAGAACAAGATGAGTTGCCATATTTTAAATTCTGATAATCAGCTTCGAGTAATTGGAAATATTCAAATATATAAGATGTTGAATCTTTCCAATTCAATAATCCGTTGTGATTGTCGTCATAACAAAGTCCAGGTTCTATAACATTAGAACTTGCTCGATAAATAGTC
>Ga0310786_10009808_pt1 | contig 12110 bp, 18 predicted proteins | sample AusTroGonzalo_MG_FD_203881 | JGI IMG/M metagenome (GOLD analysis project Ga0310786, IMG submission 203881) | Bovine rumen microbial communities from tropical cattle in Woodstock, Queensland, Australia - Gonzalo_03 (v2) (version 2) | ecosystem: Host-associated > Mammals > Digestive system >...
GTGCTGCATACAGCCGCCCCCAAGGGCGGCGCAGCACGGGCAGGGAAATGGAAATAATAAAAATAGTAACTAAAAAAATATGATAAAGCCATGCTCGAAAAAGATGCAATAGCTTTTGAAATGAAGCGCGAGAGTGATTACGACTGGCGCAAGGTAATACTGCACAAGCAGGGTAAGTTTTATCGTGCTTACGAGATTAGTGCCTATCTGATAAAGCACTATCTGTGCACTGAGGAATTGCAGAAGCAACGTGGCGACTCTAAGCTGCTGCAGGTAAAGCATTATGCCAAAAAGAACTACGACTACGTACAGCTGGGATTTCCACTTGAGTCGTTGTCGAAGTTCATTCCCAGCTATGCCTCGAAGCAGGTGCTTGACAACGACGATCTGCTGATAGTTATCGACGGCGCACAGATAGCGCTCGAAGATACGCCTGAAAAGATTCAGTGCGACTACGAAACCTGGCGTTTGGCCCTGCCTACCGAGGTTACTACAAACAACCAAAGCAAAAGGGATATAAAGAGCGGGCCAAGCCAGCAGTCGGCACTGGCCCGCAGCGGACTGTTCTCGATAGTGAGCGAGGTGATAGCCTATCCACTTGAGGACAGAACTCCTGAAGAGAATATTGCATTTATTAGCAGCCTGAAACAGCAAGTGGCGGGACTGCTCTAACTATATATATAAAAACAAACCTCCGCTTTGGCGGGCGCTCTTTTACATATCTGAAAATAGTAACACAGAAATAATTACATAGGTTATCCGTCCGCTGCCCTCGGGTTAGGGCTGGCGAAAAATCCCAAAGAAAGACATAGGTTGGCTCAGCCACGCCACCCGCAACAGGGTGGTGCCTGTTCTTGCCTTACGTTAGATAGGTGATAACGCGAGTTTCTTCGGGCGTTGGTATTGTTCTTCCCGTGCTCGGGCAACGGTAATGGCACGTCGTGGAACAATCGCGGGTCAAACGGCAACTACTGGTCGTCGTCGCTTAATTCCGCCACGAATGGCCGCAACCTGAACTTCAATTCGGGTGGCGTCAATCCGCAGAACAACAACAACCGCTACAACGGTTTCGCTGTTCGCCCGGTTCAGATTTTATTGATGTTAGTTATTAGTCAGAGGTTAATGGAGTTATTTTAAACAAAGAGGATAATATGGCATACAGATTAACTCGTGAGGATTTATTGCTCGACCTACATGCTGCTTTTGTGAGCGCCAAGCGCCACAAGGCCAGTAAGCCGTATGTGATAAAATACGAGCAAAACCTGGATGAGAACCTGAATAAGTTGGCCGATGAGCTGATGGCTCGACGCTACAAGCCAGAACCCTCAAGCTGTTTTGTAGTGGAGCGCCCAAAAAAGCGTGAGGTTTTCGCTGCGCAATTCCCCGATCGCGTGCTTCACCATCTGTACTACAACTATACCCACCAGATGTTTGAACGCCTGTTTATTGAGGATTGCTACAGCTGCATACCAGGTCGAGGCACGCACTACGGCATAGAGCGACTAAAGATGCACATACGCCAGGCCAGCCATGGCTATCAGCAGCCCTGCAGTGTGCTGAAACTGGATAAGCGAGGCTACTTTATGCACATAGACCGACAACGACTGGCCGACATAGCATGTGAAGATATAATAAAGATGGCCCCCCGACGCGGACGCGGCATAGGCCGCACATGGGCCGACGAACTGGATATTGATTTTCTGCTGTGGCTATCGCGCGAGATAGCACTGCTAGACCCGCGAGGCAACTGTCGCATAGCAGGCAGCATAGAGGATTGGGACGGACTGGACCACGCTAAGAGCCTATTCTACACCATGGATGGCTGCGGGCTGCCCATCGGTAATCTTACATCGCAGCTGTTTAGTAATGTGTATCTGAACGAGTTCGACCAGTTTATGAAGCGAGAGTTGGGCTGCAAGCACTTTGGCCGATACGTAGACGACTCGTTTGTGGTAGGCACCAGCAAGGAGTGGCTGCGCAGCCTGATTGACCCAGCCGAGCAGTTTCTGGCTGAGCGCCTGGGGCTGGAGCTTAACCGCAACAAGCTGCACATACTTGATGCCTACAGTGGTGTGGAATTTCTGGGTGCATTCGTAAAGAACGATCGTACCTACATCAGCAACGCATCTATCGACCGCATGATACACAACGTGAATGCCATCGACATCAGCGACACGATACATACATTCCTATCCATCAACTCATTTCTGGGTGTGCTGAGCCATTACGACTCGTTCAACATCCGCTGCCGCTTGTTTCTTACGCCAAAGTTGCTGCAGATAGGCTATTTCGACCGAGATATTACAAAGTTTACATTATATAATTATTCACCTTTAAACAACAAGAGTTATGAACAAAATGAATGGACTTGAGAGCGACTTCGCTCTGGTGCGCGACGAAGGTACGCGCGTGGTAGTTGGTTACGGTCTTACAAAGATCAAGAAGGACAACTACGAGTGGTTTGAGGTTTATCTGCCCACCAAGCAGGTACAGCAGATTACCTTCGGAGTAATCAAGGCTGCTATCGAGGCCGACATCAATGCCGACACCGTAGAGCAGATTACCAAGGGATTCCCCTACACGGTGCTGCATGGCGAGCAGGCTGGCACCGAGGTTAACGTATGGCTCTCGAAGGAGAACCAGAGTGATTTCCACGCTATGCACCAGAATGCCGACGCACTCACCTTCCCCGTGAAGTACAAGGTTGGCGAACTGGAGGATGGCACAGCCGTATTCGAGGAATTTGCCAATGCCGAAGAGATGCACGCCATCTGCACGCAGACCACCCAGCACGTACTGGCCTGCCAGCAGGCAGGATGGGACCGCAAGGGTGCTATCGACTGGAGTGCCTACAAGGCCCTCTATCCAGAGTCCGCCAACGACGAGCAGCCTTCAGAGGAGGAGGTTGAGTAAACGCTAGAAAAAAGAAAGTCCCCGCCAGTCAGCATTGTTTTCGAGTCAATGTAGCGTATTAAACGACTGGCAGGGGACTTCTTTTAAGTCCTCATTATTAACACGCTACACTATTATTAAAAAAACTCGAAAACGGTGCAAAAGTACAATAAAACTTCCGAAGATCTTGGCAATGCTGCTGGGATAAGTGGCTATATGCTACTAAAACTTAACCTATATCAAGTAGAAATTATGTCAAAATGTGGCCTATCAGTCGATGATGTTAGGCACATACCTATGTACGAGGAATACCTGATGCTGCGGCGTGATGGCGTGCCCAAGGAGCGGATATACCAGTACTTCAGGACAAAGTATCAAGTAAGCGAATCGACCACAAAACGTGTAATAAAAAGGCTTTCTGCGCAGGTCAGTTTGTGACCTGCTGGTTTTGACGTTTTTCTTTGCCATCAGATAGTGATTGTGTAATTTTGCCTGCGGTTGGGAAAGTCCCAATCCTCGAAAATTATAAACACAAAAACTCAAAAGATTATGGCATTAGAAAGTAATGACCTTGCTATGCTGCAGAGAGGCGGACTATCGCCTTACGAGCAGTTTGACATGGCTCGCCAGCAGGCCAAAAAGCCTAGCGGCGTGGCTATCGCCGGACTTACTGTGGCATCGGTAGGTGCTGCTGCCGCCATCGGCGCGTGGATATTCGGTCCGCTGTATGGCAATGCTAAGGCTGGTCAAGCCCGCGAGGCTGCCCAGAGTGCAAAGGAGCTGGCTGCCGCTCAGTATCAGGCTGCCCTGCAGTTGCTGCAGACTCAGAACCAGAACACTCAGGCTACCATCGACCGACTGATTGGTACAGTGGCTGCCGAGCGCAACGAGCGTATCGCTGGCGACCTGAACATCACCACCACCATCAACGACACACAGAGCGGACAGCAGGCTGCCTCGCAGAGTCAGACCACTGCTATCGACAACGCCGTGAGTCAGGTGATGAACCAGACGTTTGCCGACGCCATCACAGGCCGTTCGAGCCTGAACGCTACACCAGTGCAAATCTACTCGGCACCTCAGCCATGTGGCTGCCCTGGTTGCGGTTGCGGTCAGTAAGTTTTGGCTTAGGGGGTTAAGGCGCTGGCCTGCCCCCTTTTACTCTAATCTCCGTAACACATGAAGTGGTTTACAACTAAAAAACAGCGCGAAAAAATGGAGTTTATACAACACTATGTTCCAACCAGCAAAGCCCAACTGCTGCAGGTGGCTATGTACTATCACGGCGGCAATATGGAGAAGGCGCAGGAGATGTTCGACTTCTACAACAAGAATCTGGAACTGCCCGACTTTGACCCCGTAGAACCCTCGATAATGCAGCAGGTAAAGCAGACCGCAGGCGGACTGTTCAACTGGATAAAGACCAATCAGGGCGACCTTATTACGGGCTATCAGTACATACAGCAGCTGATACAGAACCACGGCGTGCTGCCCACCATCGCTACCGATACCGAGCAAACCGCCGAACCATTACCAGAAATAAATGTTTAATGTATGAAGGGATATCCAATCACATTTAATATCTACGCCGAGAGCGAGCAGGAGGCCGAAGAGGCACGCATGGCTATAGTGGCCTTCATAGGCCAGCACGCACGCCAAGGTCGCGCCGTGACAGGCCGCAAGATAGCCCAGGCTATCGCCAACTGGGATAAGAACTTAATAGTGAAAAATCAGATAATTAATTACTTCAAGTAATGTTTAATCTTTAATGTTTAATCTTTAATGTTTAATGTAATCCATGGCAGAAGAAGTAAAAACCATCGGTGGTATGCCTGCCGCACAGAAGCCCGCAGAGCAACCGTCAGCACAAGGAGCGCAGTCGCCTCGCCCATGTCCGCAGGACTGTGCTAAGTGCCCCATGCCGCAGCAGCTGTTTTGCTCGGTCAAGATGCTGTTCAACTTGAGTCGCGAGCAGCGCGAACTTAAAGATCAGATGGCGCAGATGGCCAATACCATAGCCACCTTGCAAGACCAGATGAAACCCAAAGAGCCCGAGGAGGTGCAACTGGCAGAGCCCTTTGCCGAGTGACGAGATATAAGCACAAGATGGGGACGGTGCATGCAGAATAGAGCCCCGAGATAGTAAAACCATCACAAAAACAAAACGAGCTATGATTAATTGTAAGAATGGGCAGGACGTACAGGATTTCCTGCTATCAAGCCCCACTGCGGGCGTGTATGTATTAGGACTGACGCACTACACGTGCGGACAGCGAAAGATGGTGCTGAGCGATCCTGCTCGCCCTGTAATCGCCAATCTGAGTGTGGCTGCTGTAGGCCAGCCTATCGACGTAGGCAATTCGATGTATTGTCAGGAGTGTCTGGTGTCGGGCACCGTTACATATTGCCCTTGCGGCAGCTGCGAGCCACGCACAGAGTACGTAAGCTATCAGTGCTGTCTGCCATGCACATCGGCCAGTCAGCCCACACTTACCCTGGGCGAGGTAAAGGCTAGTCCTAAGCCTATCAAGTACTACATCAAGAACGGCTGCGGTAGTTGCTGCCAGGGCACATACGCCTGCACCAACCAGATAGCCCTGACCACCAGCATTGAGGTAACTGCAGGAGCATGATGGCCAGCATTTTGATGATAGTATTCGCCTGTGTGGCCATCAATCATCTAGGGTTGGTGGCCACCATCGAGGGCGTGATAAAGCGCCGGTTGCCAGTGATTGACTGTCCCAAATGCCTATCGTGCTGGATGGTGCTGGCCTATCAGCTGCTGGTGGGCACGGCCATCATTCCCGCTCTGGCATCGGCACTACTCTCTGCATGGGCAGCCACCTGGCTGCACCTGATGATGGGATTTATTGACCAACTATATCAGAAACTATATGAGCAGATTTATCCAACAGCAGATTCCGCTGATGCCGACACGTAGCGTGGCACAGATGCCATGTTTCGGGTGCGGCAGCATGCCTGTTCCGACATCAGCAAAAAAGCAGTCGGACGCCGATATTTGCAAGAAAGTTACAAAATCGACCACTAAAAAGACAAAGAAATGAAAACAGCAGAAGAAATGAGACATGAGTTTGACGCGCTCTACAACCTGATGGCAGGTCAGCGCGACGTGAAGTATATGCGTGTGTTTGGCAACGTGCATAAGCAGATGATGGACTGGATGATAGCCAACAAGCCCGAACTGGCCCAAGAATGGCTGGACGAACTGGAGAGCATACGCTGGCACCAGTATCTTACACCCAAGGAGGCGCAGAAGATCATCGACGGTATGGACCCCAAAGGTCCGTGGACTCGCGATGCCTGGAAAACCACTATGGAGCAGATGGGACTGCCACTGGCAGAAGAGCCAAATTTCAACAACTGTGCCCTGTGGGTAGAGATGAACAAGATATACAGCGACTTTGGCGACGAGATAGCATCGCTTATTGGTAAACCCCTACAGCCTACCGATAAGGATATCATCACAGCCTGCTATCGCATGGCACTGAAAAACCTGAAGGACAAAGACGGCATATACGACATCCGTAAGTACTTCGGACTATAACCCCACTACATAATTTAAGATAATAAGGACGTGCTATTTTGGTGCGTCCTTATTATCTTAAATTATCTTAAATATTATCATACGTTTACACCAATGTAACAATATTATCGTATATTTGCACCGCAAACCTAAAAGAAGCAATAATATTATAAAGGCGATATGAGAACAATTCAGATTTCAGACGAGGATTACAAATTCTTGGAGGATTTACAGCACGAGCTGAACACCCAGACCAACGACGGCAATGCCGACCCTGTGTACTGGGGAGTGATGGAGACGCGAGAGGTGGGCGTGCCTGACGGCTGCGGCGATGAGCGCATCTATCTGGGCGATGGCGGCACTGAGACTCTGGAGGGTGCTATAGATTATGTAGCAAGCTATCTTGTTGACGACGAAACTCTGGAAGCCTGGAACGAGGTAGACAAGACGAATACCAACGACGTTATAGAGTTCTGTCGCGATAAACTTGGCATGAGTGAGGTGCGAATAATAGATGTAGCGAAGAAGTCGGAGATATCCCGATATACTGGTGCATTCCTTACCAAGCGTGCCTGCCAGCAGTATATCGACTGCTACGGCTACAATCACGACCGTCCGCACACCTACGCCATGACAGCCTACCGCAACTTTGAACTGGAGCACCTGCTGAAAATTTTGAAGACGATGGAATTGAAGGAGACTTCTATACAAACCCCTGCTAGCTGTGCCTCTGCGGAAATGGCAACTGTCGATCTCGGCCTGCCGTCAGGCTTGTTGTGGGCCGACAGAAATATTGGTGCCCGCTCACCTGAAGACTGCGGTGCATACTTCTCTTGGGGAAATGTCGAACCGCATTACCCGAAACAGCTAATAACCGACTGGGGCGATGATGACGATGCCTTTGACTACGATTTCTGTTCTGAGGAATACGAGAAGACTCCTGGTTTCAAGATTGACGGGAATATTGACGCGAAACACGATGCCGCTACAGTCAATCTCGGTGAATCATGGCGTATGCCGACGAAAGACGATTTCCAGGAACTCTATGATAACTGCGACTGGGTTCGTAAAACAGTCAACGGCGTTAATGGCTACTTAGTCACATCTAAGATTAACGGCAGCTCCTTGTTCTTCCCGTGCTCGGGCTACGGTCTTGGCACGTCGTGGTTCAATCGCGGGTCGTACGGCGACTACTGGTCGTCGTCGCTTTATTCCGCCACGGATGGCCGCGGCCTGTACTTCAATTCGGGTGGCGTCAATCCGCAGGACTACGACGACCGCTTCAACGGTTTCGCTGTTCGCCCGGTTCAGAAATTTGTCAAATAACACCGACCAACTGGCTCTGCCACCAGGCCGCTCCCCAAGCGGCCACAAGGCAGAGCCACGCCGGACACTGAGTATGTTTTATGAAAGATATAAATGAAAAATTAGGAGGACTGAGATATGAAGCTACTGAAGAAAATCAAGGTGCCTACGGGTGAGATATACACCGCAGAAGGCGAAAAGGGAGTACTAGAATTTCTGACCGTGGGCGACTACGGTAAACAGGCTAATATTAAGGCTGACTTTCTCGGCATCACTCGCGAACTGAATGGAGTGCCTAACGGCGAGATTCAGCCACTATCGGAGAAGTGGGTAGTTACGATTTCTACTCAGTATGGCTGTTCGATGGGCTGTAAGTTCTGCGATGTGCCAAAGGTAGGCCCAGGCCGAAATGCTACCGAGCGCGATTTGCTGAGCCAGGTGGCATACGCTATCAACGAGCACTCCGACGTGACCGACACCAAACGACTGAACATCCACTTTGCACGTATGGGCGAGCCTACATGGAACCCTGACGTGCCACTGGCTGCTGTGAAGATGCGCACAATAGTACGCCGTCTGTTTGGTCACTCGGTGCTGATACACCCCGTTGTGTCAACGATGATGCCACGGGCAAACAAGGATTGTCTGGAGTTTCTTGATACATGGTGCAGCGTAGTCAAGAATGATATCTACGACGGCGATGCTGGTCTGCAGATTAGCGTCAACTCAACCGATGATGCTCAGCGTGACTATCTGTTTAGCGGAAACTCATACGACCTCGCGACTATCGCTGGCATAGCCGACCAACTGCCCAAGCCCAAAGGCCGTAAGTACACACTCAACTTTGCGCTAGCCGACGACTCTATCATCGAGGGCAAGGTGCTGGCATCGCTATTTGATCCTGAGCGATGGATTTGTAAGATTACGCCGCTGCATCGCACATCGAGAGCCGAGCAGAACGGCATACGCACCACTGGTGGCTACGAAGCATTCACACCCTACAAGGCCGTAGAGGACGACCTGAAGGCGCATGGCTTCGATGTAATCGTATTCGTGCCCAGCTATGATGAGGACGATGGCCTTATTACCTGTGGCAACGCTATTCTATCAGGTAAGCTGCCATCAACCAAATATGAGGTAACGGAATATTAAGGAGGACTGACCGATGGCAACAGACGATACTCTGCGATGGATTGACGATGCGATACTGGCGAGGCTGAAAGAGCAAGAAAACTGGCCTGTGGGCACAGAGGTGATAATATATTGTCACGACTGCGACCGCGAGACTGTGACAGCCGAAATTGAGCGCAAGGGCTATAAGGTGGTACACCAAGTATCGTGCGATCAAGACAGAATGCTCGACTACGCCATACAAAAAGGACAATACGTGATGGCACAGAAAGTACCCGCGAAATGGGATAAGCTGCCTGCAGACAAATCTCTATTTACACTGCCACGCGATAAGCATGTGCCTATTGGCAATATCATCATACAAAACGAATTAAACAGACAACTGCGGTGTTCTGCGAAAATATTTTTGAAAAAAATATCCGTATCTGCAGGACAATATTACGACGATTTCATAATAAAGATTGATAAATCAAAAAAGAAGGAAAAATGATAAAATTAGTTGCTAAGAAAGGCTCCGCTCTGGAGCAGACATTGAAAGAGATGACCGAACAGATGGCTAAGAACTATGCTGACGGTAAGCGTATTGTAAAGGAGGCTACAGGTGTTGAGCCCGAGAGTCTCGGCTACAGATGGGCGTGGGGCGATGTTGCCACATTCCTGCCGGATATGGTTAAGTTCAAGCAGGAGGACTGGAATAAGATTGACGAGAAGGTAATGCGTCGCGACAAGCGTAACAACTATTTTAAACCGTCGAAGCGTTATGATGCTGGCAAGCGCCTTTATAATCAGTTCATAGAGGAGGTTAGTAAAAAGTGCTTGACCGACGAGCCTCTAAAGAAACATGGCATCCAAGCTATGTTTGGTATGCAGTCGGTGTGGGTACAGCCGTTCCATGACGAGGAAAAAGATCGCTATGTACTGCTGGCAGGTGATTCTCTTCCACACGGATTCACAGGAAAGGCCAAGAAAGAGAAAGAGCGCGAGTTTACGATTGAATATTAAGGAGGAGTAATCTATGGCTAAGGAGATTTTTATTCAAGAATGGAAAATACAGGACTACGACGGACGCAGGGATAAGTCCATAAAGTCTAAAGGAACTATTAATGGCGAACATGTATATGCCTGTCAGCGTCTTACTACGTGGTTCCGTTTGGGTAAATTTCTCATCAAACACGATGTAGCAAATTACCTGCTTGGATTGACACGCTATATGAGTCGCAAGGAATTTCAACACAATATAAAATGGTGCGACTGGAATAGCGAAACAAATAAAAATGAGTACGTAAATTGTGTAGATGAGATAGTAAGGATTGCCAATGAACTTTTCCCGAATGGCGACTATCTGCTTAAAGTGATGCTAATGCAAGAGCAGCTAGTGGGTTACGAGAAATGTCTGTATATCAGTCAGTGTTACCGTCTAGACTTCGATTACGAGCGATTTATCAAGGATAGAAAAGTCTATCAGAATCAATTGGAGGATTATGTTAGGATGGTGCACGAGCAGGAATTGAAGGATAAATATCCCACTTACTCAATCACTACGACATACAATGACGGACAAATAGTATTAAAAGAAGGCGACGTTTATATTTTCCGTAATGGTCATTTTATTCTTGTACCAAAGCAGTACGAATGGCCATTATATCTAGAACCATTCCAGAAGTTTGTTATGGAGAAGGTTACAATGCCTCCCAATACTAACGAAACTTTTGTAACATTGGATAATTATGGAATTATGGAATAGATATTAATAAGAATGGTTAATTATGAAAGCAGGAACATTAGCACGATACATGGTGCAACTACAGGAGCAAGGCGACCTGACTTGGGAGAGTGATGTGAGAATAGATGTGAACGGCAAGGAGTATGACCTGGCCGACTATCTGGGCCATCAGATGCCTACAATGGATGTGGATGACTGGTACTACCTGTTAAAGGTCGAGGTACCAAGCGAGGATAAGGTACAGTTGATAGACATACATTATCAACGTATGAAACACGCCCTCGGCATGGATAACAAGGAAGCTAAGGACGGCGTGTACTACGCTTACCGCAACAGTTCTACCTACAACACCTTCGATGACACCTGGGAGCAACTGGTACGTGGTGGCTATGCCAATCGTATCTACAAGAATGGTGTTGACATCTGCTACAGCGTAACTCGCAAAGGCATGCAGGCCGTCAGTAATGAGACGGGGCTGCTGATACGCTATGAAATCGAATGCGAACCCCAAAAGAAATAACTGATATGGTAGATTTTAACAGACTGTCGGAATTGACAAAGGCGGCTCAGGCCGATATGAACCAGAGCCACCAGGAGTACACCGAAGATCAGAAGCGTGCTTTTATCTCCGGCTTTATCGGCGGTGCCAACCACGAAAAGAATAATAAGAATCGCAACTACGTGCAACAGCCGCGATGGAATGCAAACATAGAGCAGCGTATAAGCAAAAAACTGCGCGAGGAGTACACTCAGGCAAACCAGATGATTGACTTTGCCAGTCGTGCTACCAAACCCAGCAAAGGTGGGCTAATCAATGTTGATAGCAGCGTGCACGATTTCATAGTATGGTTGAAGTTAGAACTTAACATCAAAGAGGAATAAAAAACAGATACAATTATGCCAACAGGATTGACAGGAGCTATTTACGAGGGTAAGGATATGACCCTTAGAGGGTTTGCGTTGCGTTGCGCTACGCAGACGGGTTACGGATGCGTATGGACTGATCGTGGTGAGAAAGCTATGCCGATAGATAAAGCACCAGTGATGAAGGAGAATGGTAGTCACCGTGAAGATTTGCAAGAGGCTATGGAGGAGTTGGAGCGTTGGCAGCAGTTGAAGGCTCAGCCAGAGGAATTGCAAAAGAGATATGACGCCTACCGCACAAAAGTGGAACTGGAAAACATCGGGATTGACAAACGCTACGACGAGAAGCGCGACCGCTACCAGACGATGATAGACAAGGTGACGGCGTGGCAGGTAACAGAAAACTACTTGCCATTGAAAGATTTGATGTTGCGACAGCTGCGCGAAAGCATGGAATATGACTGTCGTGATAAGGAACACCGCTACTACGATACGATTGCACCAATGGATGAGTGGATAGAGAAAAAAATAAAGAATTGCCAGTACCAAATCGACTACTATAAGGAGCGTATTACTGAGGACGAGAAGTATGTCCGTGAGGCCAACGAGTATTTCAAGGGCCTGTATGCGCTACTGGACGAAGCGGAACCA
>Ga0310786_10009809_pt1 | contig 12109 bp, 7 predicted proteins | sample AusTroGonzalo_MG_FD_203881 | JGI IMG/M metagenome (GOLD analysis project Ga0310786, IMG submission 203881) | Bovine rumen microbial communities from tropical cattle in Woodstock, Queensland, Australia - Gonzalo_03 (v2) (version 2) | ecosystem: Host-associated > Mammals > Digestive system >...
TTCACGAGGTGTGCTCTCTGGCACTGAAGGAAGCGGAGGCAATCGATACCGAGGAGGCGTACAATGAGTTTCTGCGTGCCTATCCGCGTGCTGTACCGTCGTTGAAGCGTCAGGCCAATGAGCATCTCAGCCACCTCGCATATCTGCAGGCATCCGAACGGAACACCGTGGGAGCATACGACTTCTTCATATCCAATCATCCTAACGGTTCGGACATTCCCGAGGCTGTACGCCGCCGCAATGCGCTCGCCTACGAGCAGGCGGTAGCGAGGAACAATATAACGGCCTACAAAGAGTTCATCGCCCAGTATCCCGAAGCGGAGAGTATCCCTGAAGCGTGGCAACAGGTGTATGCGCTTGCATTGCGCGATGCGCAGCGTGTAGGTACCGACGAAGCCTTGGCAACATACATCTCCACCTATCCCGACAGCCCGTATGCGCAGGAGCAACTGGCTATTCAGGCGGATGATAAATACGCCTCGTTCATCAAGGATGGCGACTGGGTAGCCCTCAAGGACAAGGCTGCCAAGCGCAAGGATCAGATTGAGTTGCGCAAGCTTTATTATGCAATCATGCATATTGCCCGCAATCGTCGCAGTGCACCCGCGGCACTGCTGGCGTATCAGAACGCACCGAACATCGATGTCAAGGACTCGGCGTGGCTCATACTGCATGACGTGTATTGCAGCACTGGTCAGCCGACGGATATAACCAAGTTCCACGACCAGTACCCCAATGAGCGTTTCCCGGACCTTGAGGCACGCGACCGCAAGATTGTTGCGCAGTACAACACAGCACGTACTACGGACGCGGGCTGGCAGGCGTTGATTCGTCTGGCTGCTCCCTATCGTGTGGCGTATGATTGGCTGCTCAGCCTGATCAACGAGCATCTGCAGCGTCAGGATCTGGATATGTGTCTGCAGATCGTCCGTCCGTTCGCTGCCGCGTTCGGCAATGACAAAGACTACCTCGGACTGGTGGATGCTTTGGAGGAAGGATTGCATCAGGAGATCTCGCCCGAGGCGTTCTCCGACTCCATCAATTCACCGCAAAAGGAGTACTCGCCTGTAATGACCGTGGACGGCAATACGCTCTATTTCGTTCGCGTGGTGTACGACAAGGCGTACGGCAACAGCGAGGATATATACACCTCCACCCAACGCGGAGGCAGATGGGAGCAGGCGATGCCTGTTATCGACCTCAACTCACCTGCATCCAACGAAGCGATGCAGTCCGTATCGGCTGATGGTACGAAGCTGATCTTCTTCCGCAACGGTCTTCTGTACTCAACCAACAAGACTACCGAGGGATGGACCAGACCTACTCCGTTGCCCGATAATATCAATGTGGCCAACTGGCAGAGCGATGCAATGATCACTGCCGATGGCCGTGCGATGCTGTTCTCGGCGCAGAAGCAGATAGAGAGCGAGGTCGGGACGTCTGTCAATATATTCGTATCGCTGCTGGATGAGAACGGCAACTGGGGCGAACCGATTGACCTCGGACCCACCATCAATACCCCCGGTATGGAGCGTAAGCCGTTCCTGCACCCTGATATGCACACCTTGTACTTCAGCTCCGACCGCCACGGCAATGTGGGCGATCTGGATGTGTTCAAGGCTACCCGTTTGAATGACGATTCATGGACCGAATGGTCGGAGCCTATCAACTTCGGTGCACTGATCAACTCACCCCGACAGGAGTGGGGATACAAGGTCAGCACCGATGGTACTACGGCATATTACTCCAACGGCGATGACCTGTATATGTTCGAACTGCCACTGAACATGCGTCCGAATGTGGTGGCATCCGTATCGGGTGTAGTGAGTGACGAGACTGGAGAAACGGTAGGTGTCACCATCCGTTGGGAGGACCTCGATTCGCATGAGCAGATCGGTATGACGCAGACCGACCCGGCAAACGGATCGTTCTACCTCGTACTGCCGCTGGGCAAGAACTACGGCTACTATATCGACGACGAGCGCTATTATCCCCTGTCAAACAACATTGACCTGCGCGAGCAGAAGAAGACGATGAGCATTGAGAAGAACATCCGGCTCACATCATACAAGCAGATGATCGAACAGGGTATGGCGGTGCAGGTCAACAACCTCTTCTTCCCCGTCAACGAGTACGAGCTCCTGCCGCAGTCCGAGAACGAGCTGGTGCGTGTAGCTGCTATCATCAAGCGACTGAACGTACGCGTGGAGATCAGCGGTCACACCGATTCGTCGGGCGACCCGAAAAAGAACGCGGTTCTTTCCCGCCAGCGTGCGGAGTCGGTACGCACCTTCCTGATCAATCAGGGCTGCGATGCCTCGTTGCTGGAGGCGAAGGGGTACGGTGCTACCCGCCCGATTGCCGGCAACGACACACCGGAAGGCAAGCAGCTGAACCGACGCGTCGAGTTGCAGTTCATCAAGTAGGAATGTTCAGTCCTAAATGGTCATACAATGAAAAAGATTGTTGTTTTTACCGGAGCAGGAGTGTCTGCGGAGAGCGGTTTGGGTACGTTCCGTGATTCTGATGGGTTGTGGGAGAAGTACCGCATCGAGGATGTGTGCACACATGAGGCGTGGTTGAGGAATCCTCAGTTGTGCGTGGATTTCTATAATGCACGTCGTCGCGATGTGCTCAACGCCAAACCCAATGCCGCCCATGAGGCGATAGCTCGTCTGCAGCAGGCTATACCGGGCACACGGATTATCACGCAGAACATCGACGACCTGCATGAGCGTGCCGGAGCGCATGACGTAGTGCATCTGCACGGCGAGATACGCAAGCTGCGTGCCGAGAACGATGAGTTGGCTACCGTGCCTATCGAGGGCTGGGAGCAGCATTACGGCGACCGTCACCCCAACGGCAGTCTGCTGCGGCCGTATATCGTGTTCTTCGGCGAGAGTGTGCCGTACTTTACCGAGGCTTGCAATATAGCCGCTACGGCGGATATACTCGTAGTGGTGGGCACGTCGCTGAACGTCTATCCCGCGGCATCGCTGCTGCACTATGCACCCGAGCGTGCTGAGATCATAATGGTTGATCCGGGTGATCCGCAGTTAGGAATGTACGCATCGCGCGTGCAACTCGTTCGCCAACCTGCCACAATCGGCGTTCCGCAGGTGGTTGACCAACTGATTGAGCGCCTGAAGCATCGGGAGTGCAGGCTTTCGTCCGGCGTGGAGCACTCGAACGACCTTGGTTGACGATCTTGCTGCTGCCGAACAGGTGGATAGGTGTGCCGTTGAGGGCATGTCCGTCCAGCGACCAACCGTTGTTGGTGATGGTGAGCGTACCTCTGGCTATCAGCCACTGTGCTTCGGGTGCAAGATAGCCCTCCTGCAAGTATGCCTTTGAGGTGTAGTAGAAGGTCGAACCGTCGATCTCCATGTATTCGTCGTCGCGGTAGCCTGCGTATGCCGTACCGGGCTTCATGCTCTTGTTCACCTTATATACACCGGTAGGTATTTCTCGTTCGTCGGTATCGGTGAACAGGTAGATGTAGGCAAACGGTACGCACGTGGTGCCATTGACCTTAACCGTCTTGTTGACATTGTACGCCTGGATTGTCCAGTAGTTGACTTGCATATTGGATATAGGTGTATAGAACGAGTAGGCTACATTCAGCGTATCGGTATCCCATCCGGAGTAGCTCTTGGTGGATATATCTTCACCGGGCTCGGGGTAATAGTCCGGCACAGGTACGGGTGTTATCCCTCCGTGCAGTATGTCTGCTCCGCCTTGCGTTCCTTCCACTACAGGACGTTGCTCAACTTGTACAACGGGCTTGAACGCTTCGGAGATTATGGCTACCACGGCGCAGTTCTCAGGTATCCAACTGTTGTTCAGTACCAGTTCGTAGTCAGCCGTCCAGCGGTAGATGCTGTCCACCTGCAGATCGTCACCCAGCGGGTCGCTGAGGAATGCACGCACGGCATTGGCGTGGCGGAACTCCTGCCAACCCTCAAAGGTGTAGTAGTAGTCAGCCTGATAGTCGATCATTCCCGACTCTTTTAGCAGAACGGTTAGCTTCAGTGCCGGGAACTCGTCCTTGCATACCAAGCCCGACAGGTGTACATTCAGCGTGCCTGACGCGGCATCGAACGTGTTCTCAATACCCAGCGAAACGTAGGTGGTTGTCTCAAATTGGCTCTTGTCGGTCGTGGGCAGGTAGCCTGGGTGGAAACAGGTTTTCTTGCCGGCCTCGCTCTTTGTAGACGCACGGTTGATGCTGATTGTCGGTGCACCGTTCACGCTGAGTTTGCTGGTGATCTTCTTGCTTCCGGCTACGGAGAAGTTGTCTTCATGGTAGCCGTAGTGATGCAGCACCACGATCCAGTTGGTGTCGTTGCCGATGAACTCGTGTACACAATCCATGCCGTACGGGCAGTAACCGCAATCCTGTCCTGTGAACTCCTCAAGCAGGTGTTTCTTGGGTACTGATTCCGGACGTTCGGGAATGACGGGTGTGGAAGTGGTGTCCTGCGGAATGGTGTCCTGCGGGTTGACGATAGTGTCCGTAGGATTGACGATCGTGTCGGTTGGTGTAGTGGTCGTATCTTGCGGATTGACGGTTGTGGTGTCCGTACCGTGACCTGCCGGATCCGGCGTGATAGGGTCGCACGATGTTACAGCCCACGTCATAAGGCTGCAAGCGGCGATTAACAGATAAAACTTTTTCATATTGTCAGTCATTTATTGTTCCGGTTAGTGTATAGGATTGTCCGTTGTGCTCGATGAGCACCTGTCCGTTATGCAGACGTTTACTGCTGCGCTTGGCATCCGTGTTTGTCTGCTCCACAGCGTTCGTCTGGTATTGGTAGTGTACGCGCAGCTCAAGGCTTTGGTTGCCGTCGTCAAACACGTAGGTCATCGTCACATCCGAACCCTCCACGGGTGAGTAGTGGGTGTACCAGTGTGTCATGCCGTCAATGTCGAAGGTCTTCACTTCTTCGGTTTGTCCGTTACCTGCCGTGCAGTTGTCAGCGCAGCAGAACTCGTCCTCCAGTCCGCTTGCCGAACGGGTGATACGTACCGTGATCTGCCCGGCTGAGGTGAGCAGGTCGCCATCCAGCTCCATGACGGCGCGACCGGTTAGTATATCCTCCTCTGCTTCAGTGATCAGCAGGTCTAATCCTTCCTCCGGCACTTCGCCCTGACCACTGACACTTACAATCAGTGCATGGGCACTCTGCATAGCCCATAAGGCGCATAAGATAATCAGAATTCGCTTCATTGTATAGTTGTTTGTTTAGCGTTAATGATCTGTTTGTTCTCATCCATCAGTACGGCTACTACGCTGTAGTGCCGCAATTCCGCTTCGGCTTGCAGCGGTGCGGTGTTCACCAGCTCGTCGGGAAACGGCCGGGCGGTGACGGCTTTGCCCCATGGGTCGCCTATAGCCCGGCGGAGTATATGCCGATGGATGTAGTGGGTGTCCGCACCGCCTTCAGGCATGGCTTGTGCGCCCTGCACGCTGTCCTCCACGATCCATGTTACCAGCCGACACTCGGTGAGTGCGTCTGCCGAGTAGGTCGTGCGGATAGTCAGGCTGTCGCCTGCAGCGTTGGCGGTTGCCTGAACGCTCAGGTATACTTGTGTCGGCGCAGCCATAGCCGCAGCGAGCAGGGTAGCCCAATCCGTGTAGTCGCTCATATAGCCGTGGTCTGACTGCACAAAATCGATGTTTCCCGTCGGGAACGGAGTAGTGGCACTGCCGCCCATGTACTTGTAGTACTCGTCTGCTTCGTCGCAGGTGTAGTCGTACCGCGCTACGCCCTGTGTGAACGGATTGGATGCCGGATGCATGGATACGATGATCAACCGATCGCCGTAGGTCTGATGCAGCTCTTCTGCAGCCTGGGCGGCTTTCGGACAATTGACGCATCGGAAGCCTGTGTACTCAATGAGCACGTGTGTGCGGTCGGTGGTGTCCACCGGCAGCGGGATAGCAATCAGCCGGTCGCCCTCGCTGATCACCTCGCAGCCTACGCTGATCACAGCCAACGCAACAACCGCCAGCAGGCGAAACGTGATATGTATGAATCGGCTTACCATGTGAAACTGTAACTCATCTTTACTCCTTCCTGCTTCGGGGTGTAGCGGCATACGCCTCCCGAGCAGTTGAATCCGCTGCCGGTATTGATGTACCCGGCAGCTATGCGGTGTGCGCCGCGGTTGTAAGCCACCTCGGCGGTGTAGTAGTGCTCCTTCAGTTCACCGGGCGTACCGCCAATGTTGTACTCCCATGTGCCGCTCAGCGTCAGCTGATGCCACAAGTTGAACTCGAGCAGTATATACATCCATTGTCCTTCGTGCTGGCGGGTGTAGAGGTACTGCAACTCGTTGCGCAGCACCAGTTGGTCGGTCAGCTTAACCGTGTTCTCCAGCACCGCCACGCCGGTACGCACTATCTCTCCCTCGCCCTCAATGACCTGCATGTTGTAGGTCTGATACATCAGCAATGCGTTGAGCGCCCAGCGTTTGTTGATCTTCTTGTTGAGTTCGAGGTGTATATCGGTGTAGTACTCGCCCTCGGTTGTGGTGTTGATCGCCCAGCTGCCCTCTTCCTTCAGTCCGCGCACGTGTGCTGCGCTGAACTTGAGTGTCGTGCCGTAGCGTCCGCCCATCTTCGTCTTGCGCGGCCATGTGTAGCACACCTCCGCCTGAAACGCCCATTCGCCGCCTACATATTGCGTGGCGTAGGGATAGAGTGCTGCCAGTGTGTAGGTATTCTGCGGCGTGAATACCGGCAGCAGGTTCAGCCGCCCCGCTATGCCTGTCTGCTTGCGCGACGAACGGAACGACATGTTGTCCGACCGCTTGACCTGTGCCAGCAGTGACAGTCCTTTGCGCGAGTAGCTGAGCGACATCAGCAACGCCTGTCCAGGACGGTAACTGTACAGGTTCTCCATGGTCGGGTCATTGGCCTTGTAGGCATATTCGACCAGCGCATCCCAACCGTGACCTTGCACCTCAGCACGCACCTCTCCGGCTCCTACCCAGCGGGGCAGGTTGTACATGTATGCCGTGCCGTCCTGAATGGTCAGGATTGTGTCGTTCTGCTCGTACCGGCTCACATAACTGCCGCCGAGCGTCAGTTCTACTCCGGCATCCTGCATGCGTGGTGACCACTGCCCGACCGACAGTTCGAGGTCTGCACCCAGCGCGGCGTCTTGCGTATAGTTCCAGCCCCATGCCTTGTCCTCGTAGCAGTTCCAGTATCGCCTCTGCTTGCCGCCCAATAAGGTCAAGTGTAATCCTCTTACGGGCATCAGGCTGATCTTTGCGCCACGTAGCGAGTTGTCGATCCCCAGGTCGCGGTTCTCGTATAGGTTGAGCAGCATGCCCGATCCGAACTGACCATATACATCGCCTACCGTTATGTGTCCCCATTCAAAGTCTGCCGTCAGGCTCAGCCGACCTATGCCGTGGCCAGCAAATGCAGCCTCGTAACCCAACAGCGGCCACTGGTTCAGCTCCAGCCGTGTATCGGCGTGTAATCCGCGGAAGTGCACGGCATTGCTGTCATAACACTGGTAGTGGACGGCCAGGTCGAGGTAGTTGTTGCTCAGGTGGTCGATCTTCGCCCATGGTGCACGCGGATGACTGCGGACGCCGGATACATCGCGTGTCGGAAACAGACCGTCGTGCTGCACGCTGCCGCTCACGAACACGGTGTCCTGCGTTGCAGCAATTGAAAACTGAAAAATGAAAACCGAAAGGGCTGTCAGTCCTTTCTTCAGTACACTATGTCTCCTTTCACCTTTCACCTTTCAATTTTCACCTTTCGCTTACTTCAATAGTTTGCGTATATCCGTTTCGCTGCCGTCGGTATAGCCGGTGTGGTTATATACCGTTTTTCCCTTGCTGTCAATCACAAACAGGTGCGGCACGTTCTGTACGTTCATCTCCCGCTTCAGTTCGCCGTTGGGGTCGAGCAGCACGTGGTACTCCCAGCCGTAACCGTCCACCATCGGCTTCACTTTCATGCAGTCCTGACCTTGGTCGATCGACACGATGTACATCTCCACGCCGGTCTCTTCCTGCCAGTCGGGGTACAGCTCGTGTATGGCTTTCAGTTCACGCAGGCAAGGTTTGCACCACGTGGCGAAGAAGGCAATGATGATCGGTTTGCCCTGTTTGTCCAGACTCTCGATCTTCACCGTGTTACCGTGAATATCTTTCAGTTCAACCATCGGCAGTCCTGCCATCAATGTTGCCGTGCACAGCATGGCAAGCGTTATGCTAATCAATCGTTTCATATCTTTATTAACTATCAACTATCAACTATCAACTTTCAACTTTCAACTGTCAACTATTCCACGTACACCACCAGTCCCTTCAGGTACTCGCCTTCGGGGTGGTAGATGTTGATTGGGTGATCCTGCGGCTGGTGGAGCTGGTGCAGGATGCGTACCTTGCGTCCGGTCTGTGCTGCTGCGCTGAACACTGCCAGACGGAACATATCCTTGTCGATCGCCTGTGAACAGCTGAACGTGAACAGTATGCCTCCCGGACGTATCATCTCAATGGCTTTGGCATTGATGCGCTGGTAGCCGCGCAGGGCGTTCTTGATTGCGTCGCGGTGCTTGGCGAACGCAGGCGGGTCGAGGATGATCAGGTCGAACTGCTGACCCGCAGCCAACTGTTCGCTCAGATAGTCAAACGCATCCGCCGTCACGGCTTTGTGGTTGGTGGCGTTCGGGAAGTTGCGCGCTACATTGGCGTTGACCAGATCAATGGCTTTCTGACTCACATCCACCGAGTGAACCAGTTGTGCTCCGCCACGCAGGGCGTATAGCGAGAATCCGCCGGTGTAGCAGAACATGTTCAGCACTGATTTGCCTGCTGCATAACGCTCCACCAGTGCGCGGTTCTCACGCTGGTCGATGAAGAATCCCGTTTTCTGTCCCTTCAGCCAGTCGATGCGCACATCCAGGCCGTTCTCTGTTGCCCAGTACTCTTCGGCATCCGACTCCTTGTCCGGCCGTACCAGCCATCCGGTCTTCTCGCCTTCGATGGGTGCTTTGTGGGGCAGTGTGTCGTCGGATTTGTAGTACACGGCTTCCACCTCCGGTACAGTTTCGACAATGGCTTGGGCTATCTGCTGACGGTTCAGGTGCATACCTACCGAGTGAGCTTGCATGACAGCCGTTGAGCCATATACATCCACCACCAGGCCGGGCAGCATATCTCCCTCGCCGTGTACGAGGCGGAAGATGTTGTTGTCGCTTCGCAGCAATCCCAGTCGCCGGCGCATGGCGTAAGCTGCGGCTATTCGCTCGTGCCAGAACGTGTCGGGCAGCTCGTCGGTTTGGAACGCCAGCAGTCGCACGGCTATCGATCCTACCTGCCAGTGACCTACGCCCAGCACCTGCCTGTCGGCGCTCAGTACGCGCACCAACTCGCCCTCTACGGGGGTAGAAGCGGTTTGATTGGCGTCAAGGATAATTCGCGCTATAGCTCCGCTGAACACCCAGGGGTGGAAACGGAGGATCGATTCCTCTTTATGCGGTTTGAGTAGGATGGTTGTCATAGGCTGTTGAACTAATACCTGCAAGGCGTGTAACCTTTGCAAACGCAAAGGTACGATTTATTTTTGATATTTGCAAGTATTTGCGAAAAAAATGCTTTCCGGAATAAAAAAATGATATAACCTTTCAATTTTCACTTTTCACTTTTTACCTCCACTACAGTTGGGCGCGTAGCATGACGTGAATGTCGGTCTTGGTCATTGGTCGCGACTTGGCTTCAGCCCATGTGGGATGATACACCGTCTGGCTGACGCGCAGGTACAGTGAAAGCTGTTTCATAATCCTGTAGCGCATATTCACGTACCACCGTCCGCCCAGACCGTAGGTAGCAGGGATAGAAAAAGCGTACAGCACGTCGTTCTCGTAGGCGTAGATGCGGTTCGCCCAGTTCTGCACATCAAAGCCTTGCAGCCTGACTTGCAGGACCATGGGTATAGCCTGCACGTGGTACTCGATATCCTGACTCGCACTCACGCCGTAGGTCAAGGGCTCGGAGCTGTCCGTGCCGTGCACGAGCGAGGCATCTGCGCGTGTGTGAAACCGCCATCCGCCTGCCGTGTAACTGAACTCCGCCCGTGCGCGGTGAGTGCGCTCGTCGCCTTTCGTGCGGCTGCGCAGACTGAGCAGACCGCTGTAGTGTCCGCTCAGGTACTCCGCCTGTCCGAGCACCTCAAACCCCGTTGTGCCTGACTGACGGATGCCGTATTTTGGTCCTGCAAAGTGGAATACGTCGCCGTAGGCGGACAGACGCCAGTGACGCACACCTTTGTACTCCACGCCGATGTATCCGCCCTGCTCGTCGCCAAGGCGCGAACTTTCCGAGAAGGCATAGCCGTAGCGGTTGTCGAACATAGGCGAGTAGTAGCGGTACAACCCTACCAGTCCTAGATCGGGCAACGGTGTCAGTCGCATGCCGGCTATAGCGCCGTAGCCCCAACTGCTGTTCTCGGACGCAGCCGCCTCGGCGAACAGCTGCATCCAGCGGAAGGTGTATTTGATATCCGCCCCGACTACGCACTGCTGTTTGCCGCGGAAGTAGGCAGCGTTGTAATAGGTGTTGCGCACCGGCAGACTATCCGAGTACAGGTGCTCCATAGCCGTGATGCCGATGCGCAGACTGCGGAAGTTCAGGCTCACGTTTGCACCTATGGCATGGTGCCACACTTTCGTGCTGTCCACCGAGTACCACGCGCTGACCTCGGTATGACTGCCGGCGCTGAACGTTGCCCCTATACCCTGATAGCGTTCGCTGCCGGCGGAGGACACTTTGCTTAGTCCGGGGCGGTCGTTACCCGTCTGCATCACGCGACTGCTCTTGCCGGTGTGGAAGAAGTGGTTCGTCACCAGTCCCTGCCCGAAGCGTGCCTGATAACATCCGCCCACCAGCCGCTTCAGGCAGCCTATGTCGCTCAGTTGCAGGTACCCGCCGTACAGAAGGTCTTCCCCTCCTCCGCCTGCTGGTCGACGCAGCGTGAAGCCGGCTGCTATCTTGCGGCGGAACGTATAGCCGTACTTGCCTTGGACATATACGGGATCGCTACCCTCAAATCCCTCGGCATTACGCACATCTGTCCGAACGCTTATGTCATGGCTGCCGTAGGCTGCCAGGTCGCGCCAGTAGAACGGTTCGTGCTGCGGCTCGCCGACTATGACGAACGGCAACAGGTTGCGCAGCTCGTAGTCCTTCAGTGTGCTGACCAGCTGAAGCTCGTACAGGCTGTGCAGCGGCATATCCCGCACTTTCAGCAGGATAGAGGTGATCTGCTCCTCGCTCAGCATGGGCAGTCCGGCCAGTGCGTCGTAGTCGCATTCGTTGAGCGGGATAGGGTGGGTGAGTTGTTGCAGCAGCTGCTCGGTCAGGCTCTCTATATCTGTGCCGTTGTCGTCGTAGCTCTCTTCGGTTATTTGCGAATAAATATCCTCAATCAGGCTCTCGATGGGAGTGCCGGTCATGATCGTCTCCGCGGGCGAAGGTATATCCAGCACGATGGGCAGGTGGTCGGAGCAGCCGTCCTCTTGGTACAGGTAGCCGCTGAAGGTGCGGTACGGCTTGTAGCCCGCATGCTCCTCGTCGGTGGTCAGCAGCCACGGCGCGTCGTAGATGCTCACCTGCACGGTGTCGGCGAGGCTCGCCGATACGTAGAACTGATCAATGCAGCTCCACGTACCTTGGTACTTGTATGTGCCCAATCCCTGCCGCTGCTTGGCGGTCATGAGGTTCGTCAGGCCGTTCAGGTCGTTTCGCGGGTCGCTGTTCATATCACCCATCACGACGATGCGCGCTGACGGATCGGCTTGCAGAACGCTGTCCACATGGGCGGCTATGATCTGCTTGGCGCGCTGGCGCAATCCTGATGCCAGAGATGCGCCGCCTGACTGGCTGGGCAGGTGGCATAGATATACGTGCAGAGTGTCGCCCGTAGGGAGCAGGATGCCCGAGGCGTAGAGTATGTCTCGTGTGGGACGTTCGCCGTCGGCTGTGGGTACGCGGATGGGGTAGGTCTGCACTACGCTGAACTGATCCGTGCGGTAGAGCATAGCTACGTCTATGCCGCGCACATCGGGGCTGTCGAAGT
>Ga0310786_10009810_pt1 | contig 12108 bp, 7 predicted proteins | sample AusTroGonzalo_MG_FD_203881 | JGI IMG/M metagenome (GOLD analysis project Ga0310786, IMG submission 203881) | Bovine rumen microbial communities from tropical cattle in Woodstock, Queensland, Australia - Gonzalo_03 (v2) (version 2) | ecosystem: Host-associated > Mammals > Digestive system >...
CGAATCGTGTCGATGACCATCGAAAGTTGGTCGATGGCCCGTCCATCCGGTGCGGGCCAGGAGCGCCACTGGTGCCCGTAAACGGGACCGAGGTCCCCGTTTTCATCGGCCCATTCATCCCAGATGGTTACGCCGTTGTCTTTCAGGTATTTGATATTGGTGTCGCCGGAGATGAACCACAGCAGTTCGTGGATGATGGACTTCAGGTGCACTTTTTTGGTTGTGAGCAGCGGGAAGCCGTCTTCCAGGTTGAAGCGCATCTGATATCCGAAAACGCTCTGCGTACCGGTTCCGGTGCGGTCTTCCTTCATTACTCCGTTTGCGCGGATATGTTTCAGCAGGTCCAGGTATTGTTTCATAATGTGCAAAAATACGAATTAAATATCCATCGAGAAAATAAGTTCCGCAGAGAATGGTCTCCTGTTCACCAGTTCCAGTTCGCGGAGCTCCGACATTGCACCGCCATACAAACAGTTCAGGCTCACGCCCAGGGATGCGCCGAATGGCAGGCCGAGCAGCGTTGCGAACTCGGCGGTTATGTCGATGCCGGTACTTCCAAGGAAAGTCTTGCCGAACATGGCGGCATCGGTGTGCGGAACCAGGAGGAAATTGCGGATATATGCAGCGGAACCAAAGATGCTCAGGTCTCCGGCATAGATGGGAATGGCATAGTCGGCCCCGGCCTTGATGTGGAAATTACCCTTCGCGGCCATATAGCTGCCCACGCTGGAGCCGAAACCGCGCGGGGCGCAGTTCACCCGCATCTCCGGGAACATTTCTTCCCCGCGGAAGAGATACTGGGCCAGAGCGTTTAGTCTAAGGCCCTGGAGGCGCGTAAATCCGGGAACATAACCATAAATATAACCGTACATGGCAGGAGAGAACACCTGATACAGGCCCGGTCTGATATGGCCGCCCATTTCAGCGCCGATTCCCCATCGGGGATAGGTCTGGCTCTCCCCGCGGCTGAGCATTGAATATGCCCTCACAGAGCCGCTGAGAGACTGCATTATAACTGTCTTGCCGTCGCGCACTCCGGTAAAAGCGGGAGCCAGCTCCATGGGAAAACTGCTTTCCAGTTCGATGGCGCCGGTGTAAAAACGGCTGTTGCTCATCGAATACGTAAGCTTCGGTATAAAACCTCTGGTCACGCCGCCCTTGCTCTGGCTCAGCGGCAGCCAGGCGCTGATGTAAGCGTTAAAAGAAGGGATTTGGTTCTGAATGGAATACGAGGTGTTGAGCGTGCCGCCGTCGCCTTTTTCAACTATATTCCAATGATATACTGCCGTTCCGTGGTCGTTGAATGCTGCCCCGGCTTCTATCTTGGGATAGAAACCGCCATATGTGAGCTTCAGATGGCCGCTGTGGCGCCAGGGACCGTCGGAATAAGCGTCGGGATGGGCGGAATAGCCAATCTGGCCGTAAAGCGAGCCAAGGTCGTTCTGGAACAGGCCGGTAAGGCCGGGAGAAGCCATGGAGAAACTCAGCTCGCCGCTCATGGACGATACTTCGTCGTAGTCGAAGTAAATGGGCGCCCAGGAATGGAAACGGACCAGGTGACGGAATTTTGAGTATGCCGATGGTGCGGAGATTTCCACCTCGCTCCCGGAAGACAGCGCCTCTGCAATAACCTTTTCCTGGCGCGACATTTCATCGGCAACCGTCCAGCTATGTAGGGAATCAAGCCTTACCCGGCGGGGCTGCAGGGAATCTTCGGGCATGACATATACCCTTCGGCCCATCAGGTCCTGGGACACATAGAACAGGGTTCCGTCATAAACCGTAAAGTCCGTGGCGCCGTACTGGACATTCGTAATCTGACGGCAATCCAGCGTCTCCGGATCCAGCGAATAGGTCTGCTGCAGGCCGGAACGGTCGCTCGTGAATACCAGCAGGCCGTCTTCATAGACCAGCGCCTCTATCTGCTGTGCCGATGCCGGAGAAATCTGCTCCCATCGACCCGGCCCGTCCGCGGGATGCTTCCAGAAGGCAAAGCCGCCTTCCGTAATGCCGATCGCGTAAATCACGTCCGGCCCCCAGGCGCTTTCGGTAATCTGGAAAGGACATGGCTCTTCCCACAGAAGCGAGCCGTCATCGGCATTGAAAACCGAGAACACCCAGCCGCCTTCGGGAGGATAGGACGCTGCCGATATCGCCTTGAAATCCGGCGAGAAGCTGGGAGTGAAATACCGCCCCTCGCGGGTGAAGTCGCGCTGCTTCATGTCGTCCAGGCACATATAGCGTATTCGCACCGAACCTCCCATCGACCATCGCCAGTCGCTCACCCTCTCCGTCCACCAAAGGCGGTTTCTGGCTTCGTCGTATGCGAACTGGCTGCAGGAGGCCGAAACAGGGCACACGACAGTCTCCGTCCCGTCTTTGTCGATGGTGACCAGCGTGGCGGCCTGCGCTTTTCCTTCCTTTATGGCATAAACCGTCCCGTTAACGTCGATAAGGCCGGTATAATTCGTTTCCACGTCAGGCACGGCGCTTACCGCGACGCCGTTTATGTAAGGCCCGTTTAGGCTGTCTTCCCGCTCCCACACTTCCTGCCAGCTCTCCATTATGTGACGGAAACTCTCATTGTATTTCTGCCCCGTGAGTTTCTTGGATGTCCGGCCCAGTTTGCCCAGCGGCCATGGACAGCGCATAATGCCGTCGTAGTATTTCGCTGTCCAGTCCGGAATGCCGTAGAACACGCGCATGCCGGAAATCATCATATATCCCGCCGCATAATGATCCGGAGCGGGATACTTGAACGAGCCGTAGCGCCATCTGTACCAGTTGCGCCAGTCGCCGTTGTCGAAAGCCACGCGGTAGTAGTTCATGAACGCCGCCTCTCGGCCCCGGCCCGAATTGGACAGGGCGGTCTCTGCCACTACGGCATCGCCTTCAAGCACGGCCTTGTCGGAATAAAGGCCCGCCACGGCGCCGTTCCACATTTCTCCCACAATGAAGTTTATGGGATTGAAGTATCCCCTGTACCCCAGCTGCATCTGGGAAACGTGACGCAGTTCGTGAATCACAAGCTGGTCCACCCAGGGCATGGCCAGGGAACTGTATCCTTCCGGAAGGGTGTACAGGTCCATCCTTTTAGGCGCCCATGCCACGGAGCCGTTCGACCATGGAGTATAAGCATGAAGCACCACCGGCATCTTTCCCCAGTGATACTGACCCGGAGCCATTCCCGCAGACACGCCCACGTAAGGAGTGTAATACTCCAGCGCCTTCGCATAAGCCAAAACCTCCTGCTCGTTATAAGCCTCCGGATACACTATGCGATATCCGGGTGTCCGGATCTGCTTCCACTTTCCCGCAGGCTCGTCGCCCGACAGATAAAACTGCGCCGCCGCAGGAAGCGGCAGTGCAATAAGGGCGGCTATGAGCAGACGTCTTAAAATACGCATAGTATCTACAAAGATAACTCAAAAAATGCTAAATTTGCGTTATCAACATACACTTATGATGCGTAAAAGCCTTTATATCTTCACGTCGCTCCTTCTTCTGGCCTCTTGCGGAACCAGAAGGGGCTCTCAGACTGAGACTCCGGCACAAAGGACTTTCCCCCGCGCCGAAGTACCTTCCATTTACACGGATTCCGACAGCCGCCTGCAATGGGCCGCAACCCACTACTGGGATCTTTTCCTGGACACGTCCAAGGCCGTGAACGACACCCTCAACGGTTTGTCGATGGATGCCCTGGAACAGGAAATGGGCACATACACCACCATGCTGAACATGATGCCCGTCAAAGACGGACAGGCTGCGGTGGAGCACTTTTTCCGCAGCCTGGAAAGCTTCCAGAAAGCAAAAAGCAAATCCACGCTGTTCAAACACCTGTCGGACCTCACCGAGCGCTATCTGCACGATCCCAATTCGCCGGTAAGGAACGAAGACCTTTACCTTCCTTTCCTGAAGGGTCTCTCCGAAAGCCAGTTCACCCTTCCCCAGTATCGCGACTACTACAAGTGGCAGGCAAAGATGTGTTCCATGAATGCAGTGGGCACGAAAGCCACGAATTTCGAATATATCGGCACGGACAAGAAAAAGGGCACCTTATATGATATCGAGGCCGAGTATCTGGTGCTGATCTTCGGAAATCCGGACTGCGGTGCATGCCGGGAACTGATGGAAGCAATGTCGGCCGTTCCCGAGGTTGTGGACCTGCAGCTTTCCGGAAAACTTGTGGTTGCCGATATCTACATAGACGAAGATGTGGACGCCTGGAAAGCCAAAGCCGACACATATCCCCAGTCGTGGATCAACGGCTACAACCCGGGCCAGAGAATCCGCCGCGAGCCTCTGTATCACATTCCGGCGATTCCGTCCGTCTATCTGCTGGACGCATCCAAGACAGTACTGCTGAAAGACGCCCCTCAGGAGCGCCTGCTTGAATATCTCCAGACTTTGTAAAAAAGGCTAATCGAAAGCCCAGATAATGGCCTCTTCCATCACTTCGCCGGGGCGGAGTACGGTGGAAGGGAATTCGGGCTGGTTAGGTGAATCCGGCGCATGCTGGCATTCGATAGCCACGGCGTCATAATCCGCATACGCGTGCCCGCTCTTGCCCATGGGACATCCCTTGAGCCAGTTGCCGGTGTAAATCTGCACTGCGGGCTGGGTGGTGAGTACTTCCAGATGACGTCCGGAAACAGGGCCCCACAGTTCTGCAGCCGTTGAAAGCTGGCCGGGGCAATATCCGTCAATCAGGTAGCAGTTGTCGTAGCCTTTACCGTATTTCAGGGCGGGGAAATCGGCCTTGATATCCCTGCCGATAGGCTTTGCCTCCACGAAATCCATCGGCGTGCCGGCAACATCGGCAGGCTCTCCAAGCGGGATAAGGGTTTCGTCGGTGGGAAGCCACTGCGATGCGTTCAGCTCCAGCTTGTGGTCCAGCACGCTGCCGCTGCCTTCGCCGTCCAGGTTGAAATACACATGGTTGGTGAGGTTGACCACAGTGGGGGCGTCAGTTTCGGCGGTGAGCACCAGTTTGAGGGAATTGTCCTCTCCCCAGGTGTAATGGGCCACGGCTTTCAGGTTGCCGGGATATCCGGCTTCACCGTCGGCCGCGAAGTACATGAACTCCACGGCATCGCCGTCTATGCGGCTTTCCCAGACCTGGTTCTGGAAGCCTTTGGGGCCGCCGTGAAGGTGGTTGGGGCCATTGTTGATCGGGAGGGTGTATTCCTTGCCGTCAAGGGTGAAATGGCCCTTGGCTATGCGGTTGGCATATCGTCCGGGAATCTTTCCGGAGCAGGGACCGTCGGCAAAATAATCCAAAGCGTTGTTATAGCCTATCACCACGTCGTCCATCTTGCCGTCCTTGTCCGGCACTACGATGGAAACTATTGCGGCGCCCACGCTGCAAAGTTTCACGTATGCGCCCGAAGCGTTCTTGAGGGTATAGAGGAAAATCTCCTTTCCGTCGGGCGATGTGCCCCAAAGTTCTTTAGTTATCATATCTTAGCGTTTTATTAGATTCAGCCAGTCGTAGAAGAAACTGTATGAGTGGAAAGTCCAGCACCATAGCGGGACGCTTATCCACCAGGGGCACAGAAAGCCAAGCAGCAGGCCCCAGAACAGAAGCATTATCGGCGTGCCGATAAGCTTCGCCCCATATCTGGCGGTATTGCAGAAGGCTTTGTCCTTGATTTTGAGACACAGTCTCTCCGCCGTTGCCCACATCGGCAAAGCCAGAACCGCGCTCAAGACGAAGATCGGGCTAAGCAGAGCGGCCAGGAGCAGCTTCGGCCAGCGCTTTTTCTTCGGGAGGGATGCCTCATACTCCGCAAGCGCCGTTTCGTAGTTCTCGTCGTCGGGGAAATACAGGATAAGGCCCGACATGCGCCGATGCAGCTCATTCTGGATGAGCTCGTACTGATGGCGCCCGGTAAGGTCCGGATGCGCAGCCAGCAAGGCGTTGACGTCGATGGGCTCTCCGTATTTCAGCTTCATATCGCTCCGATAATGATACCAGTCGCTGTATTCGATTCCGGCCGGCACAATCCATGTCTGCCTCTGCGCCGCACTGTCGATGGCGATTCTGGCGATACCCTTCCGTATGGGCAGCAGCGAATGCATCGGCCTGTGCCTTCCTTCCCCGAAAATGCAGAACGGCACTCCTGCGGCCAGGGTTTTGTCTATCACTTTCAGAGTATCGCGGTTGTGGGCTATCTCCTCCACCGTGTCGCGGCTGCGGGCCATTGGCACGATTTTAAGGAAGCTCAGGATCTTCGCCACTGCAGGCTTGCGGAAAATATCGGCTCGGGCGGCAAACACCGTGCGATCCTTCCGGCTCATAAGCACCACAAGGGCGTCCATCAGCGTATTTGTATGGTTCGGGGATATTATCACCGCGCCGTCACCTGGCAGGGTGCCGCTCATCTTCACGCTTCTGTAACTGAAGCGCGTGCAGGCGTCCACATAGGGCCTGAGAAATACGTACAGCCCGTTTTTCTCCCAGATATCAGGCATCTGCGTTCTTCTTGCTGCGGTTGAAAATGGTTGCTACGGTGAGGCCGGCTATGATATGCCAGATACCCCACCAGGCGGTAATCACCAGCATGCCTCCGTGAGGAGGGAAATCGGCGAACAGAGATGTTCCCAGCATGAGCACCAGGCCGAGGCCGGAGTTCTGGATACCGGTTTCGATCGTGAGGGTTCTGCGGTCGCGGAACGGCACTTTTGCCACCGTTCCAACTCCATAACCGATTCCAAGCGCGAGCAGGTTATGCACCAGAACCACAAGGAAGATGTACTTGATGCACTTCAGGAATGCGTTGATGTTGCCTGTAAAAGCAAGCACAACCATGGCCAGGAAGAAGATAATGGAAATCCACTGCAGGGGCTTTTTCAAAGCATTTGCAACCTTGGGAAGGAACTGCGACGTGAGAATACCCAGCGTGAGCGGAATTCCCAGCAGGATGAAGATGGTTTTGAACACATCCCAGAGGGGAATTACGAGCTTCGGAACTTCCGCAGCCACCGGCGCCGTTGCAAGATACAGATTGCCCCACAGCCAGAAATTGAATGGCGTCAGCAACACTGCCAGGGCTGTGGAGATTGCCGTGAGGCTTACCGAGAGCTCGATGTTTGCCTTGCCCAGCGACGACATGAAATTGGATATATTGCCACCGGGGCAGGACGCCACCAGTATCATGCCGAGGCCCATCATGGGCGATATCCACTTGCCGAAGCACACGGCCAGAAGATATGTGAACGCCGGCAGCAGTATCAGCTGGCAAAGCATTCCCAGCAGCACCGATTTGGGCTTCTTGAATACATCGACAAAAATCCTGGGCTTGATTCCCAGCGCCACGCCGAACATAACGAAAGCAAGCACGATATTTATCGTGTTCATTCCTCCCGCGTTCAGGTTCACTTCAATGCTGTCGATGGCGGAAATTGTTTCCTGTGTCATGGTTATCTGAAAAAGTTTAGGATATAGTTTCTGTCTATGTTGGCAAAACCCCGTCCCGGCGCGGCCGCAGGGTTACGGGAAAGTATTGCAAATGCGTCTTCGTACACGTTGAAGCCGATGTTAACGACCTGCATATTCCCGCCCAGGGGGAAGGCGAGAAGGATGTCGTTGTCGGCCCCGTCCAGCCTCATGAAGCGGAAAGTAGTGTCCAGGATTTCCTTGTCCGGATTCTTGCCGTACATTTCCATCGCAGTAACGTACTTGCACATTTCCATGGCAACGTCGTCAAGGCCGGCTTCGGCAATCTTCACTTTCTCTATGAGGGCACCCGGGTCCTGGACGACGCGCAATGTGTAGTCGTCCAGCTGCTTCACCGCTTCTTCCACCGCTCCGGGAGCCTTTTCTCCTTCAGGGAGCAGCCAGATCATAAGGCGTTTTGACGGGTCGTGATATATTGTCTGATATTTCAGCAGGTTCCTGCGGCCGCAGCAGGGACACTCCCACACGAAGAGGGAACCGTCCGCCACCTTTCCCTTCAGCGACGGATTATCCGCTACATTTATCAGCGGGACTGTGTCCTGGCTATGCTTATAGCCGCAGTTTGTGCACGCTGCTTCCATTTATTACAGGCTTAATTGTGTAACCAGACCCATATGGAAGTGCTCGATGCCATCCATATTGTTCTGGAACCATTCGAAACCGCTGCCGCCGTTATAGGCGAAACGGAGTCCCAGACGTACCGTTCCTGTTGCCATCAGGAACTTCTCAAATCGCAAGCTCACGTCCATGCCGGCGCTGGAGAGGAACAGATAGTCCTGAGGCAGCGCGTCGTTCTTGAAGAACTTCATGCGGGTGATGTCCACGAAAGGAGTGAACTCCATGTTCCTTATATAGAAGTACGGGGTAATGTGCCAGCCCATGTCGAAAGCGGGTATCACGTAGTCCAGCGACAGCCTCTCCTGCTCTGGACACAGGCGGTTCATCAGGGCTCCAGTGGCATAATCGGCAAATCCGCGCGGGGCAAGGTCGTATGCTCCGGTGGGCCAGTATGTGAGCGCTGTGGTCTGGTCCATAGGGCAGAACTGCATCGCCAAGCTTGTCTTCATTCCATGGGAACGGAAGAATCCTGGCGAATAGGAAAAGGTGTTAAGATACAGGACCTGCGAATAGAGAGATGCCGTTGCTTCCATGTCAAAGCCGTAGCCGAGTCGCGGTATCACCTGCGATGGAGATGTGGACACTACTCTGGCGAAATTGAGCCTTGCCTGCGCCTCAACGCTGTTTGCTATTCCGTAGAGAGACGTATTGCCCGTGCCCACATAAGTCCCGGTCTGATTGTCGTACGACACGCTCCTCATGGGGAAACGGAGGAGGTCCGACGATGTGCTAAGCGACAGATATGGCCTAACCGCCGTTGTCCAGCCGCCTCTGGAGAAGCTGAGCGGCAGGGACACCGCTACTTTTCCGCCGATATAGAAGGGGATGCGCTTGATCCTGGAGTCTTCGTTGTAATCGACATTCAGGAACAGGCTGTCGCGGTCCACGTCGTAAAGATGCTCGAGAATTGCCGACGGACGGTCGCCCACGTCCAGCGCGAAGTCGAATACGGGAGCGATGCCGGTGTACGACATGCGGGCGTGTACACCATATGCGCGCTTGGAGTTGTCCACTACGGATGGATCGTTGTGCATCGACAGGCCCAGCGAACCACTCGCCGTTCCGGTGAGATTCTGGAAGAACGCCGTTGCGCCAAGGCTTAAGCTCTGGAATGTGTATTCGGAATATGTCGCGCTGTATGCGTCGCTGTTGTAGTACAGAGGTATCCAGGAATGGATGTGGAACAGATTGCCGATGCGGCTGTACTTCCTGGGCTCGCTCACCTGCAGGGGTTTGTAGGCAAGAGGAGGGAGCGGCAACTGGCTGAGCGAATCCTCCTGCATTGAAAGGGCGTCGGCTATCGGATAGCTGTGATAGTCGGCAGGGTCCACCGCTACGGAATAGTCGTCATCGACCCTGGCGAGGAGCTTGCCTTTCGGAAGAAGGGCCTCGAAATACATCTCGTTGCCAAGGAAGAAGGGCGCGGAGGCTCCGTATTGCGTGTTTGTCTTCTGGACCAGAGTGCCGCTGTCCGGATTCAGGAGGTAGATTTCGTTGGTTCCGTTGCGGTCGCTGCTCAGATAGACGCCGTCGCTGCGGGCCTGCAGATTCCTTATTTCATAGGGATAAGGGCCCATGATTGTGCGCACCGTACTGAAGTCGGTGAAATACACCGCCGTGCCTCCTTCCTGGATGGCTGTGAGCACAAGGCCCTCGCCCCAGAATGCGGGTTCGGTGAACTGCACGCCTGCCGGTGCGCAGATCTCCTTGATCTTCTCCCGTGTGTCGATATCGAACAGGACAGCCTTGCTGCCACCATCGACAGGATATTCCACTGCAGCGATGGTTCTTCCGTCAGGCGATACGGCCGGGTTGAAAAACCGTCCTTCCTTTGTGAAATCCTTCACCCTTTGAGTGCGGAGATCCATCATCTGGATTCGCGAATCCTGCTCCATCGGCCATCTGGGATTGCTTACGGGCTCGCTCCAGTATATGGTGTTTGTGCGCTCCGAATACACCAGGCGGCTCGATGCGCTGAAGGGACGCAGGCTCTTTATGCCGTGGCTGCTGATCTCCACAAGCTGGGGATCCATGTCCATTGCGGTGCGGATGGCCAGGATGCGGTGATTGTCATTAACAGCCACTGCGCCGCGGTAGGAAGTGAAGCGGCGGCTGTTCTTTGTGGTGAGCACGTTCAGATCCTGGAACGGACCGCGGAGGGAGTCGTCCTGGCGCCAGTCGTCATTGAACATTTTGGCTATCTCCAGCCACGACACATTGAATTTCTTGCCGGAATGCGACTTCACCGTGCGAAGCATCGCGTTCACGCCCCATGGCTTGGTGATACGGTTTAGGTATTCTCCCATGAACATGGGCGCGTCGTAGCGGACGCGGGTACCGGCTACGGTAAGATAGCCAAGCGCGTAATGGTCCGGGGTGTAGCGGTTCAGCGAACCGTAACGCCATTTATACCAGTTCCTTATGTCGCCGTTGTCCCATGCCATCCTGTAGTACGACAGGAAGTCGGCGCTGCGGCCGCGGCCGGAATTTGTGAGTGCGGTTTCCGCCACCACGGCATCGCCCTCGAGCATGGCCACGTTCGCATACATGCCGCCGATAAACAGCGAAGGATTCTCTCCGAAGGGATAGTACATCCAGCTCCAGAAGCCGCTTCTGGCGAACTGCATCTGCGCTACGTGTCGATTCTCATGAATGGACAGCAGCCGCTCCCACGGCATGGGAGGCAGATAACCATATGCGTCCGGAATGGTGAACAGTTCCATCCTGCGCGGCGCTTCCACAACCATACCGTTCGACTCGGCCATGAAAGGCTGCAGGACTACCGGCTGGGGTGTGGTCCATTTCTGGTTGGGGTAGAAACCCGCACTGCGCCCTACCGGAATACGGTACTCCTGAAGCCAGGTTCCATAGACCACGGCCAGCGAATCCATTCCTTCCGGATAGATTATCTTATAGTCCGGGGTTGTGATATAATTCCATTTCAGCGAGCCCCGGTTGGGGGATGTTACCGTAAGCTGAGCTTGCGCGCTGATGGAGATGGCGGCCACCAAAGCCGCCATAAGGAGTTTTTTAAAGCTTGCGTGCACCATCGCTGATTACCACATCATACACTTTCGGAGCGTGGCCGAAGCGTGCTTCGAACTGCTCCTTTGCTGCCGCCACAAATGGCTCGTAGAGTTCGTCCTTCACCAGGTTGATGGTGCAGCCGCCGAAGCCGCCGCCCATCACGCGCGATCCAGTGACATCCATCTTGCGGGCGAGCTTGTTCAGGAAATCCAGCTCTTCGCAGGACACTTCGTAGAGCTTACTCAGGCCGAAGTGGGTCTGGTACATCATTTCTCCCACGGTCTCATAATCGCCGCGCTCAAGAGCGTCGCAAACGTCCAGAACCCTCTGCACCTCTCCAATCACATACTCTGCGCGGAGGAAATCCTCTTCGGGGATATCGGCACGCACCTCGTCCAGCCATACGCGCTTTGCATCGCTCAGGAATTCCACATCGGGATGATTCTTGCGGATTGCCGCAGCCGCATTCTCACAGGACGCACGACGCCTGTTATACGCGCTGGAGGCCAGTTCATGCTTCACGCAGGAGTCGATGAGCACCAGTTTGTATCCCACGGGGTTGAAGGGGAAATATTTATACTCCAATGTCTTGCAGTTGAGGCGGATGAGCGAGCCTTCCTTGCCGAAAATGGAGGCAAACTGGTCCATGATGCCGCACTTCACGCCGGTGTAGTTATGCTCCGTGCTCTGGCCGATCTTCGCCAGTTCGAACTTGTCGATATTGTTCTTGAAAATCTCGTTCAGTGCGAATGCGAATGTGCTCTCCAGCGCTGCCGACGAGCTGAGGCCCGCTCCCAGGGGAACATCCCCGGCGAACACGGTGTTGAATCCCTCCACCTTTCCGCCGCGCTTGATGGTTTCCCTGCACACACCGAAAATATACCTGGCCCACTGCTGTTCCGGCTTGTCCTCCTCGTTCAGGCCGAACTCCACGAATTCGTCATAATCCAGTGAAAAAGCCTTCACCTTGGGGGTTCCGTTCACCTTGATCTCCGCCATAATCC
>Ga0310786_10009812_pt1 | contig 12105 bp, 16 predicted proteins | sample AusTroGonzalo_MG_FD_203881 | JGI IMG/M metagenome (GOLD analysis project Ga0310786, IMG submission 203881) | Bovine rumen microbial communities from tropical cattle in Woodstock, Queensland, Australia - Gonzalo_03 (v2) (version 2) | ecosystem: Host-associated > Mammals > Digestive system >...
CGCGCCTCTCAGTTCATCGACTTGGAAGAATTGAAATACAATATTAACCGCTACATAGAACTACTCGCTCAATGACACTTCCTAAGTTCATAATCACAATGGACGGCTACTTCCGCCTCGGCATGGTCAACCAGCATAAGCATTTACTGAAGCCTGGTGACCAGTGCATCGGCGGTGGGTACTACCACTTTGACTTTGTGTCCAACCGCATCCTGCTTGACAGGGAATCATACGACTTTGGCCGCCCAAAATGGCATCTGCTGGAAACGTTGAAGGTTCCTTCTACCTATCGTGGCATGCAAATTGTTTATTCGTATGATGACGATTTCCATGATGATTTCAACGTCAGCGAGGAACTGCAAATAGAATACTATGACTGACTACGATTCCATATCATCAGAGCAATGAGCACTATCTGTGCCAACAGAATCAGCGGAAGGCCATACTTGAACTGGTACCCTCCTACGATGTTATCAACATTGCAGGTCCCTCCCTTATGCAGAGTCTTATGATGTTTGTTGTATCAATGGTCGGCATACTCTCTCCATTCGTTCATTGTACCACATCTGAAAAACTGCAGTTGTTCGCCCATCACGCTCTTCATCACCTCAAACACACGGTCGCCTGTACAATGACTTGTATAGAACTTCGCATTAGGATATTTTGTTTTCAGTCTTTGAGTCAAAACTATTATTTCTTCATCTGTCTCCAGTCCGTCAAGTAAATGAAAACCACCAACAACGGTATGTACAGGCCAAGGACAGGCTGCAAGAATATTCTCCAGTCCGCTATGAGCACAGCCTGTGAATAGCAGGCCATCGACGTACAGGCCCAACTCATGACGGAAATCATCATGGATAAAATCTCCATTAGCATTCTGCAGATAGAGATTCTGATTGCCCTTGGGCATTGGATGAACCTGAGGGATATGGGCAATCACATGGATACCTTCTGCTATCTCACAGGTCTGGTCTATCAGAATGAGTCTGGCAGCGTCTATCTCCGGCCAATCCGCAGTAATGCTATGCAGATTTCCCCGTTTAGAAAAGAATTTTCCACTCATGGCATCGGGCGAGGCGATAACCTTTGCCTTTTGATTATGCTCCAAGAAATACCGTAAACCTCCTGCATGGTCGCTATGTCCGTGGGAAATGAAAACATAATCCACATTGCTTAGGTCAAAGCCCAATATTTCAGCGTTTCGGATAAACAAGTCACTTGCTCCTGTATCAAGCAGAATCCTATGCCGTTCTGTTTCCAATAGAATAGAAAGGCCGTGCTCTGTCGATAGACGGCTATCACTGCTTCGATTATCTGATAATACAGTACACTTCATAATTCTATCATTTCTCCTTCTTTTCTGATTTCCCAGAATGGAATACCTTTTTCATCTATCTTGCCCCATTATGTTTATTTGGTGCAAAGGAACGATAAATCAGGTCGAAGCTTTGATTAATCATATTAAGCCTTTCCTTTAAACGTATAGCCGATACCCTCAACGGCAGCACGTATGGTCTCTTCTGTGGCGGGGCCTTTGATGGTGAGGGTGTTGGCAGAGGCACTGGCCTTGGCTTTCTCAACGCCAGGCACTGTCTCAACGGCACGGACTACGGCAGCCTCGCAATGGCTGCAATGCATATCCTCGACACGATAGACTGTCACATCGGGGTCTAAGGGCTTTGGGGCGGTAAACTTGCTGAAAAACTTCATCATAAGAGCAAATATAATTAATAATGTTAATACTGTGGCGCAAATAATCTTGAACGGACTGGGCAGGACGGATGAATTCATGCAGCACGCATCCTGAGCGGCAATAGTGAAGTCCCAGCCCGTAGCATTGAGTAGCAGACCAAAGAGGACAGCAAAGCCTACGATGGTCATCAGATAGATAGAAGTGAAACGGCGTCCCATCGATTTGTGAACCACGAGGAAAGAGGCGAGATTTACTGCAGGCCCGGCCATCAACATTACTAGTGCCGCACCTGGCGAGAGTCCCTTCATCATCAAGGCTGCAGCTACTGGGATGCTACCTGTTGAACAGATATACATCGGTACGGCGATAACCAAGATTACCAGCATCTGCAACAGTGGTTGACTGCCGAAACTGAGAAAAAACTCATCAGGTACAGCTACCTGAATCAATGCCGCAACAACAAGTCCGATAAGAAGTCGCAGGCCGATGTCGCGAAGCATATCATAATAGGTATACTTCAGTACACGCCAAATCCTGTTGCCACTTTCCACTTGGCATGATGTAGTTGTGTTGTTCTTTATATCATCCTCGCGTACCAGTCGGTTCACCAGCAGTCCACCGCAAACGCCTGTGATGAGTGCTGCTGTAGGACGGATAATAGCAAAGCCCAGTCCCATCAGCGAGAAGGTGGCCAAGATAGAGTCTATGCCCGTCTGTGGTGTGGCAATGAGAAACGAAGCAATGGCTCCCTTTGAAGCCTTTTCGTTCTTCAAGCCGATAGCCGTAGGAATAACACCACACGAACACAGCGGCAGGGGTACACCCAACAGCGCCGCCCAAAGCACGGAAAACTTATTGTTCTGCGAAAGATAATTGGCATAGAACTTCTGCGGTACGAATACATGCAGCACGCCTGCGATGAAGAATCCCAGCAACAGGTAGGGAGCCATTTCGCAGACCACATTCAGGAGTGATAGTAGGAAGTCGTGCATCGTTGTTTAATAATTGAATTTCGATGTGTCCTCGCCAGCCAGCATGTCGGTCTTGGCAGTCTCGATGTTGCGACTCTCCAGCGAGTTGAATTTGTCGAGTGCCTTGATGTGCTGCAGGATGGCCTCGACATCTTCAGCAGGAGCGGTTGTCTGTTTAGTACCACACGCAGCTATGATGAAGGCAGCAAAAACGAACAATATCCTTTTCTTGAAACGTATCATATCACAAAACATATTAAATCTGGGCGTAAAGATACGAAAAAACAATGGATATTTACTATATTTGCAGTCACAATTAACAAATGTTGGTTTAAATACATGGCAGAACAGCGGACATATATTGCCATCGATCTGAAGTCGTTTTATGCTTCAGTAGAGTGTGTGGACAGAGGGCTTGACCCGCTGACCACGAATCTTGTGGTGGCTGACGTGAGCCGCACGGAGAAAACAATCTGTCTGGCAGTGTCGCCATCTTTGAAAGCTTACGGCATCAGTGGAAGAGCGCGACTGTTCGAAGTGGTGCAACGGATGCGTGAGGTGAATTTTGAACGTCAGAGCAAGGCGCCAGGTCATCGTTTGACAGGCAAATCCTCATCCGACATAGAATTGAAACAGCATCCGGACTGGGCTGTTGACTATATTGCAGCACCTCCTCAGATGGCGCACTACATCGAGGTCAGCTCGAAGATTTATAAGATTTATCTGAAGTATATAGCACCTGAGGACATCCATGTCTATTCCATTGACGAGGTAATCATGGACGTGACAGCCTATCTTGGCACATACAAAATGACAGCCCATGAGTTGGCAATGAAGATGATTCGCGACGTTCTTAGTCAGACGGGCATCACTGCTACGGCTGGCATCGGTACAAATATGTATCTATGTAAGGTGGCGATGGATATTGTGGCCAAAAAGATGCCTGCCGACAAGGACGGTGTACGTATCGCCGAACTGGATGAAATGTCGTATCGACGAGAACTTTGGGACTACCGCCCGATAACGAAGTTCTGGAGAGTAGGACGCGGTATTGCTGAGAAGTTGGCTCTGTATGGCGTTGACACGATGGGCAAACTGGCCCGGATGTCCGTACAGAATGAAGAAACGCTTTATCGGCTCTTCGGCGTGAATGCAGAACTGCTGATAGACCATGCTTGGGGCTGGGAGCCATGTACGATGGAGGCGGTAAAGGCATATCGGCCAGAAACGAACTCCTTCAGTAGCGGACAAGTGCTTCAGGAACCATACGACTTTAAGAAGGCTCGTGTGGTGATACAGGAGATGGCAGAGGGGATGGCACTCGACTTAGTATCAAAACGACTGGTGACAGACCAACTGGTGCTGACTGTCGGTTATGATGCAGAGAACCTGACACGTCCTGAGATTCGCGAGACATATCATGGTGAGATTACCACCAACTATTACGGCAAGGCTGTGCCTAAACATGCTCACGGCACGTTCAACTTCGAGAAGCCTACATCGTCATCGAGGCAAATCATGGATGGTGCAGCTGAACTCTTTGACCGCTGCGTAAATACAGACTTTCTGATTCGCAGGCTGAACCTGACCACGAATCATGTGGTAACGGAGGCATCTGTTGCTGCAAAGGAAAATACGCCACAGCAGCTTGACCTCTTTACCGACTACGAGGCGTTGGAAAAGCAGCAACAAGAGGAAAAGGCAAAACGCGACAAAGAGCGCCGGATGCAGGAAGCACAGTTGAAAATCAAGCAGCGTTTCGGCAAGAACGCCATTCTCAGAGGTCTAAACTTTGAGGAGGGTGCCACCGCCAAGGAACGAAATAAACAGATAGGAGGACATAAGGCTTAAGTGAAAAATGAAGAGTGAAAAATTTGCTACCGCCCAGCTATATGCAGACATAATAGATTTGCCGCATCACGTATCGAAGCGTCACCCGCAGATGGCGATGTGGAACCGTGCTACCCAGTTTGCGCCTTTCGCCGCATTGACAGGCTATGAAGATGCCATAAAAGATACGGCACAGGAGAATGAAAGCAGTTACGAAACAAAGAATAACGATTTTCATTTCCAATCTTGATTATCCATTCGTCCCCATTTGAGTCCCTCACCCTCTTTATCATACTGTTTGCGCGTGCCAACGACAGTGGCAATCCGTAAGGACATCGTTCTTATTCCATTATCTCAATCTGCGTTATAACATCTTTTCAAGTACCTCCACAGCCTTGGTGATATCCTCCTGAAAGTGCTTGTGGTCGCGGAGAAAGTCTGCCCTGTCGCCACTAATGGCATCATACAGTTCCTTGCTCATATCATTGGCATAGTCAGAAATGGCCAACTCAATGTCGTCCTTCTGCCAGTCGAGCGTGGAATGAACATAGATACGCTGCTTCTGATGCAGGAAACTGTAGGCGGTCTCGATACTATCCTTTGTTATCATCTTGTTACTGTATCATATCCTATCGGACGGAATTGCTTCTGCTTCTCACTATACACGAATCCGTGCCCGAGCAAGTAATTCTTTATATCTTTTGGCTCTGTGCCGAAGTTATAGCACAGCGATTCCAGCGTATCAAACTCCTCGTCCCTCAGGAGCATATTCACGCTCGAAACAAGTATAGCAGGATCTTTCGGCAGGTAGTCCATTTTTTATTCTTATTAAATCAGAGGGCAAAGGTACGAAAAAGTGAATAATAATTGCTACCTTTGTGGCTGATTTTAACAAAAGTTGAGTCTCGTTACGACTCGGATTCTGGTTACTTCTTTACACCGATAATCGTGGCATAAGTAGGTTTCTTGCGGTGAATTTCCGTCTGGGTAAAACCTGCTTCATCGAGCAGCTTTCTCAGAACTTCCGGCGAATAGGCAGTCATACCCTCCACCACGCTAGTCCACTTAGAATCACTATCTACTACCTCAACCAAGATGGCGAATTTACCACTGGGCTTCAATACACGTCGCACCTCTTGCAGACAGTTTGGAAGATTGGGCCAGAAATACACGGTCTCCACTGCCATTACTAGGTCGAACATTTCGTCTTTGTAAGGCAGTTCCTCAGCAGAACCCTGAGTGACAAATACCTGTTTGTCGAGTACGTCAGTATTTACCTTCTTAGCTTTCGCCACACTCTCCTCAGAGATGTCAATGCCATAGACCTTCGCATCCTTGCTCCGTTTCAGCAGACGGCGAATAGTAAAACCTCCACCACAGCCCACATCAAGCATTGTCCATCCGTCTTGCACATCTACAAGCGTCAGTCCCCAGTTGGTCAGCGGGGCATGCGTATAATTCATAAAACTAAGCATCACACGTCCGAGTGCCCCCTCTGGACGTGCGCATTGACTAAAAAACGATTTTAATAATCCCATAACAATTTGCGATAAATAACTGGGCGCAAAGATACAGCAAATAAATAAGGTGCGCAATACCTAAAAACGAGTGTTTTTAAGCATTCATGGACTAGCCAAGCGACGAACCAACTATGACCTACAAAAGCAAGTTAACAAATAGTAGGTATATAAGTGACATCTGGGCCAACAAAATAAGCGGAAGTCCATACTTGAACTTCTTGTGCATCGTCTTGTGATGCCAAACCTTCATTCCAAGAAAAGCACCTATACTACCGCCAATAACTGCAAGTATCAGCAAGGTAGCTTCAGATATGCGCCAGCTACCTTGCTTAGCCTTAACCTTGTCAATGCCATAGACCAAGAAGGTCACGACGTTGATGACTAACAGACAATATAGCAGAGCTTCTGTCATTTCTATACCATTTTTACCCATGTTCATTGCAATAACCATTCACAGACTGGTAGCCTTGTTCCGTTCCTTGGCATTATTTCAGTTTCTTGCCATCAGAGAAACTCTTCATATCACAAAACATATTAAAACTGCGTGTAAAGGTACGGATTTTAATTAATTTTTCGTACTTTTGCACAAAACATTTGAATACTTTAAGAAAAAAAGGTGGTAACAATCATAGGAGAATAAGATATGGATTTTTTAGATTTAGTCAAGCAGAGATATAGCTGTAGGAGCTATCAGGAGAAGAGTGTGGAACAGGAGAAGTTGGACTACGTGATGGAGTGCGTCCGCTTTGCACCATCGGCAGTCAACAAGCAGCCGTGGAAGTTCTACATAGTGAAGGACGAGAGCGAAAAGGGCAAGTTGCGTGAGTGCTATAACCGCGACTGGTTTAATACGGCACCGATGTACATCATCTGCAGCATCCTGCACGACGAGGAATGGGTGCGCAAAGACGGCAAGCATCATGGTGACATTGATATAGCTATTGCAGTGGAGCATCTATGTCTGGCAGCCACAGAACAGGGACTTGCCACCTGCTGGGTATGTAACTTCAATGCAGAGAAATGCAAGGAGCACTTCACCTTTGCCGACAACGAAGAGCCTGCCGTACTGATTCCCATAGGCTATGCCGCTGACGAGCCGAAAGAAAAGATACGCAAGGATATTAAGGAAATCTGCAAGTAATCTGCGTGTTACTATAGTTTCACACTGGAGATATCTACAAGTTCATTCACAATAGCATAGATGGTAAGTCCTGCTGGTGAATGGATTTGTAGTTTTCGCGCAATATTACGGCGATGGGTAATCACTGTATTTACGGAAATACAAAGGTGATCGGCTATCTCTTTGTTTGCCATACCTTGTACCAGAGCCACAATCACATCCTTCTCACGATCGGACAGTGCATCAGGATTCTGGCCTGCCCCAGCCTTAAATACCATTTCAGAGATATTGCGAGTCACATCGTTCTGCTTGGTTTGTTGTTCTAAGCGACGAATGGCAGGTACGAATATCTGATCCTCTACCATTGCGTGCTGACGCAGCCACACCTCATTCTCATAGATATCGTGAAGGGTGGCTGTAAGCTGGTTATTATGCAGTCCATCTTGAGGCAAATACTTAATAATGAGCAGTTTCAACTCACGCAATTTCTTATCAGTGGCCCCATGGTGCTTAGAAAATGTATCTACATTATAATCATTTATGGGCTGGCCATCTATGAGGGATTGAACATAGGGGAACAATGTTTTCTGCTCATATTTCATGTGACGACGAATCTCGTGGGCATACTCGTCATAAAAGCGGAGAATCAGTTTTGCCAAACTATCATGCTCATTAAGCGACTCCTGCAACTCTCTACGGATATATGGCAACTGGAAATCAAGGAAGTAAGCATGACTGGCTTCCAGATAATGCAGCAGCGTGGGAACAGACAACTGTTCGTCTGATTCAAATTCACCATAGCTATTAGCCGTGAAGTTAACCACAGCCAAGAACGTGTACGTATCAACATCATTGCTCTCACACGTTTCCTTAACCGTTTTATCACCGAATCCCAAACTGATACCGAAACTACCCAGCATCTGCAACAAGTCATAATTATCGCGAATCAGCGATATCATCTTGTCGTCGGCCTCATACAACTTCTGATTTTTCATCTCGAACTATATACCGTTAACTACCAACTAATTGTTATCGGGTGCAAAGGTAATCATATTTTCCGACTTGTACAATAATCATAAATAGGTATTTTCCTCTGTCCCTATCGTGCAGAACAGCCATTTTAATGCAGTTTCACCATTTTTAGGTATTGTCTTACTCACAAAAAAACATATTAAATTCAGTACAAAGTTAGTTCTTTTCAATTTTTCTTTGTACATTTGCACCAGTTATCATTCATTAATAACTAAGCAGATAAGGACTAAAACAAAAAACTATATGAAAAGAATAATCACTTGCTTATTGACTGCGCTTGGCCTTACTACCGCCTGCGGACAAGGGAATTACGAGAATGCTGACGTTACGGAATTTGCGGAACTGACAGAAGATCAGAACGTCATCGTGTTAGATGTGCGTTCTGCCGATGAATATGCCGAAGGTCATATAGAAGGTGCAATCCTTATTGACCAAGGAAAGGACGATTTTATCGAGAAAGCCAAAGCCACATTACCTATGGACAAGACCATCGCCATCTATTGCCGAAGCGGTCGTCGTTCAGCCAATGCGGCAGGAAGACTGGCTGCAGAGAACTACAAGTGCGTAAACCTGAAAGGAGGCATTATGGCCTGGAAAGAGGCAGGTAAAGCTGTAACAACTGACACCTACGAGGTAGATGTATTCAAGACAAAGAGTGGGAAAACCGTTAAATTCCATGCATTGATGCACTCATGCATAAGGATAGAATACAATGGAAAGGAGATTCAGATTGACCCTGTGGCAAAACTGAGGGACAGAACGGTTAACTACACTGCGATGCCCAAGGCCGACTATATCTTCGTAACCCATGAGCACGGTGACCATTACGATGCTGCAACCCTCAAATTACTGTCGGCAGAAAAAACGCAGTTGATTATGAACCAGCGCTGTGCTGACATGTACGGTGCTGGAAAAGTGATGGCAAACGGCGACAAATTAAGCCTGAAAGACCTATCCGTAGAGGCCGTACCTGCTTACAACACAACTGAGGGACATCTTCAGTTCCACCCCAAAGGGCGCGATAATGGCTACATCCTGACCCTCGACGGTTTGCGCATCTATATTGCCGGCGACACAGAGGACATTCCAGAAATGTCTGCTATTAAGGACATTGATATCGCTTTCTTGCCCTGCAATCAGCCTTACACAATGACAATAGAGCAGTTAGTTCGTGCTGCCAAGACAATCAAGCCCAAAGTTCTGTTCCCCTATCATTATGGACAAACAGATGTCACTACTATTCCATCGCAACTAGCATCTGAAGGTATCGATGTAAGAATCAGACACTACGAATAAAAGCATTTTTGGAAAAGTAGTCATTCAATACTGGCCAGCAAAGCCTGACAACCTTCGAGGACATCACGCCATGTTGACTCGAAATCACCCGTGTACCAAGGGTCTGCCACATCCCCAGGTCTATTGGTGTAATCCATTAGCATCTTGATTTTTCCATCAGGATCGCCCCCGCAGATGTTACGCATGTTGCGGATATTCCACGAATCCATGCCAACCAGCAGGTCGTAACGGTTATAATCCAAGCGTGTCATCTGGCGGGCTGTTTTGCCTTGACAGCTAATGCCGTGTTCAGCCAACTTCCTGCGAGCTGGCGGATAAACACTATTACCTATTTCTTCTGTAGAAGTGGCTGCAGATTCTATGAGGAAGTCTTTTTCGAGTCCCGCTTCCTTTACCAGTTCTTTCATCACGAATTCCGCCATCGGACTTCTACAGATATTTCCGTGACATACGAAGAGTATGCTATGCTTTTTACCTTTTGTCATTCCTGTACACCTTTATTAAGAGTTACCGCTATCGCTTGGAAAGTGCGTTTTCTAGGGCGGAAAACGATGTTTTCCTTGGAGGAAACCGATGTTTTCCAACGAAGAAAACGCTCCTAGCTATAGGGCTTATGATTTATACCTTCTTCAATCGGATTACCCTACTGGCAAACTGACGAGTCAACGTAGCATCGATACCAGTTTCCATAAGGAATTTTCCGCTAAATGTCTTTCCTTCAAAGTTATGACTACGCTCTGCACTTTCAAATTCGGTCAAGCGATAAGTGGCATTAGAATCAAGACCTGCCATGTGCCAACGTGGCGTCTCCAGTCCAATGTAGTTCTCGAACTTATAACAGAAGAACACAGCCTCATCCTTGTTCTCAGTTACAAACATCTCACTACAGAAGCCCTTGTTCTCATAAGGCGAGAGCAGACGATACAGATCACCAAGTTGTACGATGGGGCGAATCTCCTTATAAAACGCAATAGCCTTCTTTGCATATGCACGTTCCTGCTCGTTCAGGTCGCTGGGTTTCATCTCCATTCCCAGTCGGCCAGTCATTGCCACATCAAAGCGGAACTTCAGAGGAATGACACGTCCCGTCTGATGATTTGGCGAGGCACTTACATGCTGTGCCATTGCCAATGTGGGGAAGAAATGACTGGTGCCCCATTGGATAAAGAGACGCTGCTGTGCATCCGTATCATCACTTACCCAGAACTCATCAAAATATGGCAGTGCACCCCAGTTCACACGTCCGCCACCACTTGAACAGAGTTGGATAACAAGATCGGGATATGTCTTACGAATACGCTCTAAAACGCTGCGTAGTCCTAGGTGATAATCCACAAAGAGGTGGCTCTGTTTGTCGGCAGTGAGATAGCTGCTACCATAGTTCTGCATCGACATATTGCAATCCCACTTGATATAGTGCAGACGTGGATTCTCCTTCATCAAGTTATCAACGATACTCACCACGAAATCTTGCACCTTGGGGTTAGAGAGATCCAATACCAACTGCGTACCACCACGACCTTTCGACAATTCACGCGTTGGATGAGCTATCACCCAATCAGGATGTGCCTCAAAGAGTTCGCTGACGCTGTTGGTCATCTCCGGCTCTATCCAGATACCGAACTTCAATCCGCGATCCTCGGCAGCCTTCAGCAAAGCAGGCACACCCTTAGGTAATTTTACGGTATCAGTTATCCAGTCGCCCAGCGCTTTATCATCATACGTGCGACGATACTTACGACCAAACCAGCCATCGTCAACCACGAAGAGTTCGCCACCCAGTTCCTTCAGGCCGTCCATCATCTGCTCACACACCTCTTGGTTCACATCCATATAGACACCTTCCCAGGAGTTCAGTAGGATTTCCCTTAATGCTTTTCCGTTGTGCAACTGTCCGTTGCGACCCCAGCGATGAAAGGCGCGACTCACACCACCCTTACCCTCTTCACTATAACAAAGAGCCAGTTTAGGCGTTTCAAACTGCTCACCTTTCTTCAGGGTATAGGCTGTATGCAGATCATCGATACCAGCCAATAAGGTATGACGATACTTTCCACGTGTCTCAATACGCAGTTTGTAATTACCCGTCCAACAGAGGGCAGCACCAATCACACGCCCACTATTCTCCTGCGGTTTTCCGTCAAGCGAAATCATAACCTCTGCACGGTCATCCATTGCCGTACGTACACCGTCGTGGTTTACTATCACCTTAAGACCGGCTGTCAGGGGCTCTTCCGTCATACCAGCTTCCTGTCCCCATGAGCCGTGAAAATGCGTGAGCCACGCACCCTCTTGTCGCAGCGACATCACACCACTGGCATACTGTTCTAGTTTGATTGCCTTCTTCTCGCCGTTACGAATCACTGTCCAGGTCTCAATGACATCGCTCTGATTGTTCGCTTTATAATATAGATCCACAAAGAAGTCATATTTCTTATCCTTCAGGGAGATGATGGTCAGGTCGCCTTCCTGCTTATATCCCGTCACCACCAGTTCCGTTGACATATTCCCATCGCTATGCGTCACACTCAGAGCCGTCTCATCGAAACTATCACGACCGAAAGCGGGATATGCATCGTAGTTGATGCTCTTTGCATCATACACTTCCTGTGCCTGAATGGCTTTGATACGTGAGCCATAATA
>Ga0310786_10009817_pt1 | contig 12102 bp, 8 predicted proteins | sample AusTroGonzalo_MG_FD_203881 | JGI IMG/M metagenome (GOLD analysis project Ga0310786, IMG submission 203881) | Bovine rumen microbial communities from tropical cattle in Woodstock, Queensland, Australia - Gonzalo_03 (v2) (version 2) | ecosystem: Host-associated > Mammals > Digestive system >...
CACCTTGCAGCCCTTGTCGCGGTAGTACTTGAACACGTACTCGAAGTCGCCGAACGGATTGTTCCCGAGCGCGCGCGGGTCGATGCCGACGGACGGGATGAACCGGTCCGGCGCCTGCGCGCAGGTGCGCAGTATCTGCTCGGTGGTCATGCCGCCGATGAAGTTCTCGGGATTGCACAGCGAGAGAATCACGCCCTTCTCCACGCCGATCCTGTCGTAGTGGGCCACCAGGTCCTCGGCAATGCAGAGCGGGCGCATGTTCTTAAGGTAAACGGGCGGCATCTCGAACTCCGTGCAGTGCGCATGGATGTCGATGAACTTCGTCGAGGCGATCACCGCCTCCACGTCCGACGCGGCGGACGCACCCATTGCACCGGCCACCGCCGTCGCGGCCGCCCCCGCCTTGATGAAGTCCCTTCTTGTCGTTTCCATCGCCTACACCTCCAGTATCCTGATCGCGTTTTCGCGCACGACCTTGTTGAACACGGCTTCGGAGATGTCCCCCTTCGCAAGCATGTCGCGAAGGAATCCGGAAAGCCCGTTGTGCTTCCTGCGCTCGCCCTCGGGCGAGCAGATGTCCATGCCGAACAGGAGCCGGTCCTGGAACTCCGTGAGGAATTTCGCCGCGTAGGCGCGGTCGCGCATCAGCGCATTGCAGCCGGACCCCGCCGAGAGGTCGCCGTACAGGTTCGGGTACTTGCGCATGAGCTGCGGGATGCGGCCCTCTTCGACGGGACCTGTCGGATAGCCGAAGCGCACGTGCTGGCCGGCATACTTGCCGATCTCGCACCAGAACGCCTGCGAGTGGCCGAAGAACTTCAGGTTCGGGAACCGCTGCAGGCACTGCTCAAGCCCGGGCATTCCGGGAAGATCGACTATGCCATAGTTGTTTCCGGTGAACGGCGCCATGTGGAACGTAACGGGGAACCCGACCTCTTCCGCAGCCTTGAAGAGCGCCTGGAGACGTCCGTCGAGGATGCTCAGGTTGCAGCACAGCTCGCCGAGTCCCTTGCAGCCCCTGTCGCGATACCACTTCAGCCCGTCCGCGAACGGCGAGGTGAAGTCGTTGAGGTAGTTTCGCGGATCGATGTTGCAGAACGGAATGAACCGCCCGGGATGCATCTTGGCGATGTTCAGCACCTCCTCGTTCGACTGCGACTGCATCGCGTTCTCCGCGTTGCAAAGCGGCAGGATCACGCCCTTCTCTACGCCATGCCAGTCGTAGAACTCGATCATCTCCGACGGATCGGAGACCTGGTGGCACCCCTTGAGCGCCCCGGAAGGATACGGCAGATAGTGCTCCTGCACGCAATGCCCGTGTATGTCTATGAACTTTGTCATTGCCTGTCGCCAACCTTTCTATCTCAAGCCCGCCGAACGGTAGATTCGCTCGATGAGATCGACCGACTTGCGCGCCTCCTCGGCCGAAATCGGATACGGCGCGCCGCCCGGCTCGAGAGAGTCCGCAAACGCCTCGAAGCAGGCCTGGTGGGGGGCGTACTCGAGCGCGTCAGGGCGAGCAACGCCATGCCCGCCGTCCATGATCTCGACCGTGCCCTTGGTGCCTGTGATCTCCAGCGTCTTCCCGCGCCCGGGGAAGGAGCCAGTGGTGGCGTATATCCCGCCCAGCGCGCCGCCCTCGAACCGGATTGCCGCGGAAACCGTGTCCTCCGCCTCCATCGGATGCGCCAGCGTCGCCGCGAACGCCTTGACGTCCGCCACCGGCGGCATTAGCGCCACGAGCCAATCGACCATGTGGATGGACTGGTTGATGAGCGCGCCCCCGCCGTCCATGTCCCACGTGCCGTGCCAGGAGGACTTCGTGTAGTACTCGTCGACGCGCCACCACGGAATGCGGATGCCGCCGTAGGTGAGGCGGCCAAGCTCTCCGGAGGCGACTTTCGCCGCCGCCCTGCGGAAATCGTCGGTCCAGCGCGTCTGGAAGATGCAGCCGAGGGGCGTGCCCGTCTCGCGGCAGACCTCGATCATGCGGTCGGTGCGCGCAACGGTTATGGCGATCGGCTTCTCGACCAGCACGGGCACGCGGTGCCGCGCCGCCGCGAACACCGCCTCGTCGTGCGCGCCGGAAGCCGTAGCGACCACGGCCATGCCAACGCCGGGCGCGGAAAACGCCGCGTCCAGGTCGTCAAACGCCTCGCCGCCGAACTCCGCCGCGCGCGCGGCGGCCTTTTCCTTCGACCGCCCCACGAACCCCTTCAGCACAAGCTTGGAAGACGCGTTCACCGCCTGTGCATGGAACTTGGTTATAAGCCCCGTGCCTACAATCACCACTCCTCTACCGTTCATGGAATTCCCCCATAGGTTTGAATTCAGCCTGAAACCAACCACCGTGTATAATACACAAACTGCACAATGATGTCAACCCCCCGGCTGCGCCCTATGGCAAAACCGCCCGCGGCCAATCGCCTTACTTCCTATTTAAATGGATTGACAACGACCATGCCGCAGTAGAGCTGTCCGTCGTTCAGGTCTTCCGTGACGATTTCATGGCAGCCAAGCTTCTTCGCGGCGGCAATCATCACTGCGTCGTGGTATTGGATTCCGTATTCGCGCCGGATATGGATCGCGTCACGCAGCATGTCCGACGTCACTTCCGTGCCGACAAGACGGTAGAAATACGAATAGTAGCCCTCGATCTGCTCGTCCGTCGCAAGCGACCGCTTCAGCATGACGTTGGTGAACTCCTGGAGTATCTGAAGCGAAATCACTCCGTCGTGGCTCTCTTCAAGCGCCCGGCGCAGCAGTCCGAGCGCAATATCCCTTTTGCGCGGATCCTGGCAACTCGCGGCGTAGACAAGGACATTCGTGTCAAAGAACCTCATTTGTCGCACTCCATCGACCGTTCGGCGGCATCGGCGCGACTGTACTTGTACCCTGGTTCCATCTGAACAGAGTTCGCCATCGCAAAGGAATAGAACTCGTCGGCAAGAGCCTTGCGCTCAAGCCGAATCTCGCGATCCTTCGCAATCAGCAGATCGCGAATATACTGGTTGAGGCTTGTCCCCTGCTCTTCTGCCCAACAGCGAACATTCTGGATGACATTGGGAGGAGCTGCCAGAGTTATATTCATACCGTCTCCTTATGTGTGCACATATTGTAGCATAAATGTGCGCAAAGAATCAAGCCGCAGGTTATAACTCGATAAAATTATGGGTTTCCTTAAAAATTCGTCTCTACCAATAGGGTCTGTCCCCAAGATTCTGTCCCAGTCTCTGCGTACGGCAAGCACCATCTGCGCGACGCCTTCCGCCCGAGCGTCCTTCGTAAAGCCCTTCGGCGCGTAAGTGACACCGAGGACCTTGCAGATCGACGACATTACAACACTCTCGTCAACGTTAACGCCTTCTATGGCGCTCGTCTTCACCGCCTCCTGCGCGAGCGCCCGCGCAACCGCCTCCGGATCCTGCGGCTTTCTGAGGAACTTCCGTGCCCTAGACAATGCGTCCTTAAACGCCACAAGCTCATCCTTGAGCGCCGCGCGGTCAACTGTCGCGTTCGGCCATCCTTTCTGCTGCCAGACGAAGTTCATGTCAGCATCTCCTTCACATCCCTGAAGCCGCCCTCTTCCGTCTCGGCCATCAGCGACAAGCTAGCCGCGAAGACCGTCGCGATGGCGACGAAAACCGCAAGCACAACTTGCGGGCGATAACTTTTTGCCGCAACTTGTGGCATTTTCAATGACCCTTTTCCTCGGCGGACAGATCGTTCCACAACTTGCGGAACAATCGCACCTGTCGAATACAACTCGTAAAACTTAAGGCAATAAATCAAGTTCACCTTAGTAAACCCAGATGCTCCTGGCAAACAAGCCCCTCGAATTTCAAGCCGAACTGAACGTGTGAATATTTCAGACGCTACCGGATGATTATCATCGCGCCGGGCGCGAAATAGTAGAGCTTGCCATCAGCGACCCTGAAGCTGTCGGCCGGACGCGGCCTGCCTTCAACCGTGAAGCTCCAGGCGGAAAGATTTTCAAGCCCGGTGACATCTTCAAACACAATCGGCATCTCGAACATCCCGCTTCCCGCCTTCGGAAGATTCACGACTTCGATGGAGCCAGTCGCCTTGAGCGAGACACCCCTTATCGTTCCGCCGCTCGAAGCGTCTATCTTCAGAGCGCCGAGCGCCACATCGCCCTCTGCTTCAAGGACGGCGTTGGAAACGACGCTAACAGACGAAACATTCGCAAGCGCGGCCGGGCCGTTCCAAGTCGGCCGCCCCGGGATGCGGAAGCCCTCGTTTTCGCCAAGCACGCGATTGGCGGCGAATGTCGCAAACGAGGAATACCACTTGTTGGCGGTGAGCGTAGAGGTCGGATCGGTGTATGTTCCCGTATCCTCGTTCCAAATGCCGAATGTGGTGTTCGTGAGTGTCGTCCACACAACGCCGTTCTGACTTGCCTCAATCATATAGGCCTTTATGGGATAGGTATACGCGCCGGATTTAGTTGAATGTGTCTCAACCATGTCGTATGCAACGACCTCTCCGGCATCGGCCTTCTGCCTCATTGTGAACTTGATCCATCGTGCTGATGTACCCTCTACAGGATAATTGCCATTATCGCCTACTTTATATTCAAACCACCTGGTTGAGGAGTCGTCGTCAAAGACCGAAACGAGATTCTCGCTGGTGTAGCCAACCTTGTGCGTTCTGCCGTCGCTGAACGTCGCATGTCCTGGATCAAGTTCCATCGCATTTTTCTTCGGCGTGATCCTGATATCGAACGAACTGCTTGGGTCTGCCCGGTTGAGAATGTGGTCGCATACAAGGCCCTTGTTGCAACGCGCTCCCGAGGTGTTGTACATGGCAAATTCCTTGAGGCTGGGAAAGCCCGAGCCCCACGTGGACTTGATTGTCATACGGTGCCACGTATACGGCGCGTCGGGCGCGCGCACGGTTAGCGTACCGCCCTCGACACGTAGCGAACCGGAGAACGACGTCTCCTGCTCGATCACCCATGTTCCTGCGCCGCACTTCACGACGGAGACGACGCCCTCGCCGTTCGTGATGTTCGCAAACGTATTCACGCCCGTCGCGCCGTCGAGGATCAGCGTACGCGCAGCGCCGTCACCGATCGCCGAGACACCGCTGAAGAACACCTCGGAACGGTTCGCGCCGGACGTAGTAAAGCGCCCGGTGCCAGCAAGTCCAACAAGACGCCCGGAGCCGCTAACCCGGTTCGTTCCGACGTAATCGAGCGTTCCTGTCGTCGTGGCCGAGCCGAGCGTAAACGCATACGGCGTGCGAGTCGCAGACGCAAGGGCCGTCGACATGTACTGGTAGAGGTCCGTGGCGTAGCCGAAGACACACGCCGACCCCTTCGCGGCAAGGGAATCGTATCCGAGTTCGCCGCGCTCGATCGTGACAGCGCCAGTGTTGGTCGCGTTCTTCGCCCCGCGACGAAGCTCCCAGCGCCCAGTGCCGGTTTTCTTCAGATGAAGCGGGAAATTGGAGGAATAGCCCTTGTACGGATCGGCGATGACGCATGCGTTCGTGTGCGAACCCGTCAGCAGCATGCGCACCAGGGCGTTGTCGCTGGTGTTGGCATACACCGACACAATCTCGCCGCCTTCCAGCACCAATCCGCCGGTCGTGCCTCCGTCTATCTCAAAAGGCGCGGCGGTCGCCCCGGCCAGCGCCCAGTTCTGAATCTTGAAAGACTTATCCGTCGTCTCGCCTGTTCCAAGGTACTTGAACCTGCCGCCTGCGAATCCGGCAAAGACAGAGGCGCTCGTCCCAATCGAAGACGGCTCGCCGGCCATGCCGAACTTCTTGACCCCAAGCACGTGCCTCGACGCGGGGACGGCGCCCCCAGAGGTTTCCCTGCGGTGATTAACCGTCATGTCTCCGCTGAACGTCGAGTTCGTCCCTGTAAGAGATCCCACGCCATTGGAGTTGAGGGCGACTTTCCCGCCAATCTCACCAGAAAAGCCAACTCCGTCGTTGCAGCCGCTCCATCTGGCCCGAATCTCAACGGACACGGCAGTGGAACTGGAGTTCGTGAGAACTCCGTCACCGTACAGTCCTCTCAACTCGCAGTTGGACGTCGGCGGAAAGAAAACAGACGCCCCATTGCTAACGGCAAGAATTCCGATGTAGTGCGTGGGGCTCGGCTCTTCGTAGGTCGGCAGTTTAAGCACACCATCCTCCGCAGTGATGTTCGCAAAATACGAATAATCGTACTTCTGGGTGGATGTCACGAGCGCGGTGCCTGACAAACTAAGGGTGCCTTCTCCCCGCTTGATAAGTGTACCGTATAAATAGTCGGAAGATTCCGCAGTTGTCGCCAGCGCGAAAGCCGATGACATCTCGCAAACACTTTCCGCATTGGTTACGTTCACGGCAAGACTGCCGCCGCCCTGCGGCACAATTCTCTTCACCGACGCAATCGTGCTGAACGACTCCGACGGCGCCTTCACCTCGATCTTTGCGCCAGACGGCAAATAAACAAGGTCTGTGGAAGTCGGCAGCGACTCCGGCTCGACCCCGTCAACGAGATACGTGTCGGTTTTAGAGAAGTCCGTCTTCCCGGACTGCACGTAGTAGCTTGCGCCCGACGCCGGCAGCAGAACACAGAACGCCGCGAGGCGGCACAGAACCCGGACGGCTGTTTTCTGCGTCATCTTCATCTTATTCGCTTGCATGTCTTGACTCCTTTATGGCTGTTCACTTAAAGATTCACTTTGGCGGAAACCTGACAATCGCGTAGCATGTCAAGCTTCCCGGCGGGACGGTGACGGAAACGGAGCCCGCCCCCGCCGCACTCACCGGCAGCTCGCGCTCCCCATCGAAGTCAGGACTGGTCATGACGGCCCTCGTCCCGCACGCAGCGGCGGGCAACGCAATCGTAATCTCCGACGGAACCGGCACGAAATCGGGAGTATGCACAGGCGGCTTCTCGCCGGGCGAAGGCGGCGTCGCCCCCGTTGCATTCAGCAGATGCACGACAAGAGAACCGTCCTTCGCGAGCCAGGGCATCGCGTACACTCGCTCCGGCGCGTTGACCTTCCAGAACGCGGCATCGCCGACAACGCGACGGAGGCGTGCGCGGAAACCTGCCACATACTTCGGGTCGTCTATTAAATCCCCGGCGGCGAACTCGCGCGATGGCGTCGTCTCCCGCACGAACCGATGGACTCCGCCGAAGTCTGGCTCGAAAAGGATGCGCCCCCTGCCGCATGCGCCGAGGCAGCCTTCAAACGGCCAAGCGGCGCGCGCCATGCCGCGCTCGTCGTACGCGCCGGCGCGAACCGACATATGGACCGTCCCGCCGCGACGGGCGAAATCGATCGAGGCCGCCACCTCCGCGTCAGACATGCATTCTGCGGCGGACAGGAAAAGCACCTTGTACTTCGCGAGCGTTGCGGCGTCGAGTTTCTCGTCCGGCAGGAACTCGTACGGCACATGGAGGCATTCAAGCTCCTGTGCGATTCCCAGCGCCTCATAATGGAACTTGACGTTCGGGTTCCAGTCGCGGCTTGGGCGAGAGAACAGGATTGCGACCTCGGCGACGGGAGTCGCGCCGGCCCTTGGCATGTTGCGCGATGAAGCGCCGAAGGCAATGTAGTCGGGCACGGCGGACGTGCGCGGCACGTCCTCGTTGATCAGCAGCGCCGACTGTCCGCACATGTTGGCTAGGCACCACGCAAAATAGAACGTGCGGTCGTCTCTGCCGTAGTACCAGCCGTACACCGGGGACCCTGCGAACATCGAAAGCGTATTGAAGACCTTGCGCATCGACACAAGCGAACGATGCGATTGGTACGGGTTGCGGCTCATAACCTCCACTCCGGGGAAGTTGATGCCACGCGAGCAGCGCTCCGTGAGGTCCTGGCTGGCACCGCCGGAGTACGAGACCAGGAACCCGTCGTCGGTAGTATATTCGCAAAGCACGAGGTCGGGCCGGAGGTCCTTCAGGCGACGGCGTGCTTCGACGTCCCAGCTGGCGACGGACGCGATACGCCAGTCCACCCAGGCGCGATAGAGCGGGGACGACTTGTCTGTCCAGTGGGGCGAGCACTCGTTCATCGGCATGTAAAGCCCGGTGTCGGCGTGGAACTTCTCGCGGCACGATGCGCAGACGCACGCATTGCCCCAGTACCTCAGTTCGTCGAGCTGGAAGCCGTCCACGTCCGCCTCCGCGACGAGGCGACGCAAGTACGCGAACTGCCGCTCGTTGTGCTTCTGGTTGGAAATGCAGAACTGGAACGACGGCAGACCGGTCGTCCGCGTGCGCGACATCTCGTCGAGCCGCTCGGCCATTACCCGGAAGCCCGAGCCCTCGTTCCAGCACAGCGTGATGTCGTGGTGGTCGATTGCCTTGATGCCGCGCTTATGAAGTTCCTTTGTGCAGCGGGCGATCGCCGCGACCGTCCTGTCCTCGTGCGCCGGATACGTGTGCCGCGAGAGGAACCCCGAGATCAGCGAAAGATTCACGCCCTTGCCGGCAATCTGCTCGTCGAGCTTCGCGGCGAAGACATCCATGTCGTCAAGCTCCGAGAAGTTCGCCCAGTTGAAGAAGAGCGGGTACACGCGGGGGTTGTCCATCCACCGCAACGCCGGGCTCGACCTGTCGGGCATGTCCACGGGACGCGGCGGGCGTCTTCCAACCGCGCGAGCCTCCTCGCCGGGAACCGGCAGGAAGTACGTCTCCTCCGAGACGGCGTAGGACTTTCTGTCGCGATCGTCCTCGTTGCGGTAAACGTGCGACGGCTCGTAGCCGTCCTCCACCCAGAACTCGCGGCCCATCGAGAAGTCCTCTCCGTCCATAAGCAGCGGCTGCACGCCGATGACGCTTACGATGTAGTCGCCGTCGAAGCCGATCACGGCCTCGCCGCCAGAAACGTGGAAAACGCGAGAAAACGATTTTGCACGGCGCTCCGGAACGACAACCCCCTTTGCCAGCGGAACGCCGTCCACGGAAACGTCAAATCTGTTGGCGATGCCGGTGTAGTTGCCGGCCGAGACGGTCATGATGTAGTACCCGTCAGGGAGTCCGGAAACGCGGAAGCCGGCAGGCCCCTTGCCGGAGACGCAGGAGTAGAACGCCCCCTCGGGGTGGCCCACATGCGTCTTGTTGCCGCCAAAATAACGCCAAGCCGCGCAGTCGTCGGTTACCCATCCGCTCGCCCGCATCGCGTCGAACGGATGATTCCCGTCGGCGTAGTCCTGGCCTGTCTTCGGTGCGCCGAAGCTGTAGAGGCGCGAAAACCCGAGCGGCACGTTGTACTGGAAGGACCGGCGCGCGTGGAGGCGGTCGAAGTCCGCAAAGGCCCCCTCGCGAATGACGACCTTGGCCGCCACCCACCCGCCGTAGGTCTTGGTTACGAGCGCACCGCCGGAGAACACGACGTCGCCGTTCGGCTGCGGATCCGAGTCCCACACGCCGTCCACCGAGCACGCGCCGTTCGCGTCCTCGTTCGCGGCGCCAAGCGGACAGAAATCATACGTCAGCCCGCCTGCGGCAAGCCATCTCCAGCGGTTCTTAGCCTTCGCCGGCCGATCGAGGACTGCGGTGTTCGAGGTGTCGCGGCTTGGCGAACCACAAACAGAACGAATATCGCCCTTGGCGAACACGTGCGCCGGCACGCGGACGTCCAGACGGCGAAGGCGGTACGGTGACGAAGAGTCCATCTCGCCGCTCATCGTCGCCTCAACAGCGCCATCGGCACGCAACACAACCTCGAAGCGGAAACGACGGTCGCGCTCTTCGCTCCAGCGGTTCCACACGCACGTGCCGTCAGCCCGTCTGGACATCGAAGTCTTAACGTCCGAATCCGGCAAATCGCCACGGTCGAATGACAGCGTCGCCACCGGCGTCTCGCCCCGCAGCACCCGGAAGACGCCGCCGTCCTCCTTGACGGAGAAAGGCGACGCGGACGCGGCGCACGGAATTGCCGCGCACACGGCGATGACGCGAAAGGCTGACGCGAGCGTCGTCATCTATTGTCGCCCCCCGCCTCAGTTCCGAACGCGCAGACCTTTACGCCCGAGACTTCAAGTTCGGAGACATCGCCCAGCTCGGCCTTGTACATGTTGACGGCAACGCGGCCGCCCGGCACCCCGCTCGTCTTGCTGAAGAGGGAGACCGACTTCGTCTCGCCTGGTCCTACGTAGAGGAAAACCTCGTCGGCGTCCCTGAACATCTCCCTCTTGGGATTCCACCCGGCGAAATAGATGCGGTACGCCTGCCCGCCGATACGACGGTTCGTGATATCAAGCGTACAAAACACCTTCGTGTTCGCAGGGATGTCCATCTTGTCCCAGAAGAAGTTCCGGCACGTCTTCGCTGGTTTGACGCCTTCCATAAGGTTCGGCAGCGACTTGGCCCTCGCGAGCGTGGAAAGTCTGTCTCGGAACGACGGCAGCACCCGCTCGTCGGAGGACATCTCGAGAATCGCGTCATCGACCGCCTTGGAGCTCCCGGCGAACGCAATAGCGCAATTGAGGAGCTGCATCAGGTTCCCGTCGATCTCGCGGTGGGCGACCTTTCCGAACGCCGCAATCGCATCGCGGTAGAACGGAATCTTGGCCGTCTTGCCGGGAAAGCCGAGCGACTTCTGTATCATATCGCCCCAGTGCCCCTTCTCCTTGGCGGCGGACGAGATGTCCGGCAGGGCATTGAAGAACGCCAGCGCCTTCTTCTCGTTCCCGGCGGGGGAGAGTCCGGCGCCCATCGAGCGCATGCGGGTCGAGTAGAAGTTGTGGAACTGCATGATCCTCTCCATGCGGGCGATCTGGTCGGGATCGCCGAACCGCTTCACTGCTTCCTCTGCCTTCTTGATGCTGGCCGTCGCGCGGTCGAGTATCGCCATGTCGAAGGCATAGAGGTAGCTGTGGTTGTAGAAGATGAAATATACGCCTTCAAGCCCGCCGTACCAGCCGGTCGAGCGGACGGCCTTTCCAGTCCAGAACGCTTCCCATTCGTCATAGTACGCCTTTATGTACGGCGCTGCCGCCTCGCCGCAGACGGCCCTGTACCAGCGGTCAAGCTCGGCTCCGGCGTCACGAGACGCGTTGAACATCAGGCGGTAGTAGAGATAGCGCTTCGGGCCCTCGCCGATCAGCCCCTGGCCCTCGCCGAAGTAGCCGTCCATGTTCGGGCACGTGCCGTCAACCTTCATCTTGAAGTATGCGTCCGTGCACCTGTTGAACACGCGCGGCACCGCATACTGGCACGGGCCGTAGTCATAGCCCCAGTTCGCGATGTGGTTGGCCGTGCCGCTCCACGCGGCGAAGAGGCGGCGGCGGCGCTCGGCCACATTGCCGTCCATCATCTGGTGGATTTCCGTGCAGAGGAACGGCACAAGAATCGGATGGAGCTTGAACGGAGGCGGATCGGTGATGCCGCAGTAGGCGAGGAGTCCGAGCGCGACGTTCGGGTGCTTTGCGGCGACGCCCTCGGCGACGCGGTTGGCCCAGGTGTAGTAGAGCACGGAGCGATCGACGTATCTCGGGTACGTGCGGCATCTCTTCTCGAACCCGCCGTTGATTCTGGCGCATTCGCTGCACTCGCAAAAGCCCTCCATGTCGTTCACCGAGATGGAATGGACCCGCTCGTTGGGATGGGTGTCAAAGAAGTCGTTGAGGAAGCGAATAGCCTCGGCGATGCCCTCCTCGGACGCAAGGCACGGCTGCCACGTGTGGTGCATCTTGCCTATCCGGCGGCGAACGCCGTTCTTCTCCGGCACGATCTTGTCGCAGAGGGGCGTCCCCTTCAAGCGTTCTGGCGACAGGACCTTCCACAGCATGTGGCCGTAGAACTGTCCGTGCGTCGCTGTCGCGCGCCCGCAGAGGGCCCGTTCCCACGACGGCTCCTCTGCGTGCATATGCCGCTCGGTTTTGAGCGACGCCGTGCCTGCAAACGGCATGCGCGGAGTCGAGACGTCCGACGCCTTCGGATAGTGCGTCCCGTTCGGGCCGGGAAAACAAAACACGCAGCCGAAGTCCTCCTCTAGAATGCGATTCAGCACCCAGCGGCACGAAAGGTCGGTACCGCGCACGAGCAGCGTGTCCGCGTCGGGGAACGCGATCTCATGTTCGTCCAGTTCAAAGACGCCGCGGTCAAATACTTCGAACACC
>Ga0310786_10009819_pt1 | contig 12099 bp, 9 predicted proteins | sample AusTroGonzalo_MG_FD_203881 | JGI IMG/M metagenome (GOLD analysis project Ga0310786, IMG submission 203881) | Bovine rumen microbial communities from tropical cattle in Woodstock, Queensland, Australia - Gonzalo_03 (v2) (version 2) | ecosystem: Host-associated > Mammals > Digestive system >...
TGGCTTTCAAATTGTCAATCACGGTATTCACTCGACAATCACAGCATCCAAGTCGATAATCACAACATTTACGCTGCTATCAGTCACCGTAATCCAAAACTGCGACATTATTATCTACAACCGGACAGGAAGATTGCCGGCAATTTATGTTTTTTCCCTCTCCACTCTTTCTCCACTCCCCAGCACATCTCCTCTTCTATAAAGATTCATTGTCATCCCCCACAGGATAATGGACAATTATCGGTCACTGCGGCAGGTGGGTAATCATCCCATCTATCATCATGGCCCCAGGAGAGAACTGCTCCTGAAGGTCCAAGGGATGGACCTTCAGGAGCATTCCGAGGCGTTTTTGCTCCCGAAGGTCCCGACTTTGGACCTTCGGGAGCACTCAGGCCGAATGAAGAACATTCGACAGGCCTCGGAAGGGAGGAACAATGGGAGTGATTGAAAGAGACGAGGAAGAACAAGGACGCGAGGTAAGACGAAAAGGGAGGAAGAAAAGGAAAAAGTAAGGAGAAGGGAAAATACAGGGGGTAATGGAGAGGGAGGGAGGGAAGAAAGGATGAGGGGAAGAGAAGAGGGGAAAGGAGAAGGGGAAGAGAAGAGGGGAAAGGAGAAGGGGATGAAAAAAGCCGGCTGCGGATGCAGTCGGCTGAGTTTCTGTCATTTGGGGACTACCACCTGTCCTCAGAGGAGACGGTGAGTTTCTTGCGTCCGTGGCGGCGGCGGGATGCGAGAACGCGGCGGCCGTTGGCGGAACTCATGCGCTCACGGAATCCGTGCTTGTTGACGCGCTTGCGGTTCGAAGGTTGGAATGTTCTTTTCATATCTCAATTTTTATATATTATTCGACAATAGGACCGCAAAGATAGTCTTTTTCGATTTGAATGACAAATTTTTCTTGAAAATATTCCTCTGTCAGCCAATTATCGATGCGCCAGGTATGTACGCTGCCCTTTTTCAGGCGGAAACGGCGCATAAGTTGTGCGATCTCTTCGTTGACGTCGCCGCCCTTGAGATAGAAGATGCTGCCTCGGAACTTGTCCTTTACCCAGGGGTAGAAGTTCTCGAGGGTGGTGACGGCACGGGAGACCACGTGGTCATACTTGTCCGGCAGGGATTCGGCCCGGGCATTCACGACCGTGACGTTGCCGAGGCCCAGGGCCGAGGCGACTTCCCCGGCGACGAGGGTCTTCTTGCCGACGCTGTCGCAGAGGGTGAAGCCGATGCCCGGGAACATCACGGCGAGAGGTATGCCGGGGAAGCCGCCGCCGGTGCCGACGTCGAGGACGGTGAGGCGGGGAGATTCCTTCGCTCCGCTCGGAATAACAGGGGGGACGGAGCGGCGCCAGTAGGCGGCGATGGCGAGGGAATGGAGGACGTGGTGCTCGTAGAAGCCGTCGATGTCCTTGCGGGAAATAACGTTGATGCGGGAGTTCCAGTCGCGGTAGAGCCCCTCCATTTCCCTGAAACGGTCCAGTTGTTCGCCCGTGATGTCCGGGAATTCGCTTCGGACTATCCTTTCAAATTCTTCGAATGTCATCTCAATCTCCTTCCTTGCGCATTTTGTCGATGATGGCCCTGGCCCGGCGGATGCGGGTGCGGACAGTGTTCAGTTCTAGCCCCGTCTCCTGGGCTATTTCCTTGTACTGGAGCCCTTCTATCAGGCGTTTGCGGGCCACTTCACGGTAAAGGGCCGGGAGTTTCTCCACATAGCCTTCCGTCTCCACCTGGTCCTCGTCGCGTATGATGGACTCCAGCGGGGAGGCCATCTGGTCCGGCAGCGACTCCATCATCTGGGACTGCCTGGCGAAATCGTCGATGGAGACCATCTGATAGTGTACCCTCCCCTCCTGCTCGAGAAGGTCGAGGGCGGTGTTGTGCGCTATGGTCCTGAGCCAGGTGATGAACTGGCTCTTGGACGGGTCGTACGAGCCGATCTGGCGGAAGGCCTTCTCGAAACTCCTGCTGCAGATATCGTCCACATACAGGTCGTCGAGGTTCTTCAGCCAGTTCTTGACATAGGTGCGGAGGGACTCTATATGGAGGTCCCACAGGGCCGTGAAAGCGGTCCCGTTGCCTTCTATCGCCTGACGGACGAGTTCTTTAATGTGATTCGAGCCAGTTTGTTCCATGGTTGCATTCTACGGTCAGGGGTATTGACAATTTGACCACTCCTTCCATTTCCTCCTTCACCAGGCGCTCGAGGCCTTCAAGTTCGTCAGGAAGCACCTCGAAGAGGAGTTCGTCGTGGATCTGGAGCACCATCGCGCTCCTGAAGCCTTCCGCCTGCATCCTCCTGTCGATGGCGACCATCGCCAGTTTGATGATGTCGGCTGAAGTGCCCTGGATGGGGGCGTTCACGGCATTGCGCTCGGCGAGCGAACGCACGGTGACGTTCTTGGAATTGATATCGGCGATGTAGCGCCTGCGCCCGAAGAGGGTCTCGACGTATCCTGTCTCGCGGGCCGCGGCGACGGTGTCGTCGATGAACGAACGTATGGACGGGAACGAGGCGAAATAGTCGTCGATGATTTTCTTCGCCTCGGCCCGCGAGCAGCGCAGTCGCTGGGACAGGCCGAAGGACGATATGCCGTACATAATGCCGAAATTGGCGGTCTTGGCTATGCGGCGCTGGTCCGGCGTCACCTCCTCGATGGGGATGCCGAAGATCTTGGCCGCGGTGGCGGCGTGGACGTCCAGCCCGTGACGGAAAGCGTCGACCAGATGCGCGTCACAACTCAGGTGGGCCATGATGCGGAGTTCGATCTGGGAGTAGTCCGCGGACATTATCAGGGCCCCGGGAGTACCGGCGACGAAAGCCTTGCGTATCTCCTTGCCCCTCTCCGTCCTGATGGGGATGTTCTGGAGGTTGGGATTGGATGAAGAAAGGCGGCCAGTGGCCGTAAGCGCCTGATTGAAAGTCGTATGTACGCGTCCGTCACGCGAGGAGATATACCCCGGGAAGGGCTCTATGTAGGTGGAAAGGAGTTTCTTGGTGGCGCGGTAGTCGAGGATGGCGTCGATGATGGGGCTGCGGTCCGCCAGGGCGAGCAGGGTCTCCTCGTCGGTGCTCCAACTGCCCTTGGAACTCTTCTTCGCCTTGGGGTCGAGTTTCATCTTCTCGAACAGGACCTCGCCTATCTGCTTGGGGGAGGAGACGTTGAGGCCGGGCTCGGCGGCGAGGGAGCGCACCTGCGCCTCGCGCTCCTGCGCGGAGCGGCGCAGGGACGCGGCGAACTCGCCCAGCGAGCCGACGTCGATCTTAACCCCGGTACGCTCCATCCGCGCAAGGACACGGATCAGCGGCTCCTCCATGCCGTCGTAAAGGGAGGCCATGCCGACGGCGGCGAGTTCGTCCAGGACTTTACCTCCCAGAAGGAGGATGACCGCCGCTTCGCGGGAATGGTCGGCCGCCGCCTCAGGATCCTCCGGTCCTTCTCCGAAGAGAAGGCCCGGCTCGGAGGCCTGCGCTGCAGGGCTCTCCAGGTTTATGTCCAGATAACTGCGTGCCAGCATTTCCAGCGAATGGCTCCGCTCGGGATTGAGTATGTAGTGGATGAGTTCGACATCGACAAGGCGGCCTTCCAGGCTGATCCCGGCATAATGCAGTCGGCTGAGCTGGAGTTTGATACCGAAGCCGTATTTCTCAACCGAGGCATCCTCGAGAAGGCTGCGGAAATCCTCCGGGGCGCCGGAGGCGGCGACCAGCCTGTCGCCGTCGAAGGCGGCGACGGTGACGCCGGTCAGGGCGGCGAAGATGCCCGCCGCGCGGCCGTCGGACTCCGTCACGACGGCGCAGCGGCCCGCGCGCCGCGCGGCTGCGGCCGCCTCCGCGGCCGTGACGCCGGCGACCTCGAGGCCCTCGCGGGCCTCCGCGGCCGGCGCCGCTTTCAGATGCGCTACATACCTTTTCAGCGAATTGAACTCGTATTTCTCGAAGAGGTCCGCCAGGACGGGATTGTAGTCCATGTCCATCAGCATGTCATCGGCGGTGCATTCCAGCGGAATATCTGTCTTGATGGTCACGAGGGCCTTGCTCAGTGCGATATGGCCCCGTGCCTCCTCGAACATCGCCTGCTGACGCGGGGTCAGTTCACCGAGATGCTCATATATGCCCTCCACGCTCCCGTATTTCGAAATGAGTTTGGCTGCGCCAACCTCGCCGACGCCCTTGACGCCGGGGACGTTGTCCGAGGCGTCGCCGCAGACCGTCAGCATGTCTATCACCTGCGACGTGTCCGATATCCCGTACTTGGCGCAAACGGCGGAACTGTCCAGCACCTCGTCGTCCCCGCCGGCCTTGCCGGGCTTGTACTGATAGACGTGGGGCCGGACCAACTGTCCGTAATCCTTGTCGGGAGTGACCATATACACGTCGAAGCCCTCCCCCGCCGACCTCAGGGCCATGGAGCCGATGACGTCGTCGGCCTCGAAACCCGGAATCATCAGCACCGGGATGTTCATCGCGCCGACTATCTCCGTGAGAGGCTCCAGCGCATCGATTATCAGTTGGGGCGTATCAGGGCGGTTGGCCTTGTACTCCGGATACATCTCGTTGCGGAACGTACCTCCCGGAGGATCGAAGGCCACTGCCAGGTGCGTGGGTTTCTCCCGCTCGATCAGTTCGAGCAGATACTTGGTGAAGCCGAACAATATGGAAGTGTCCAGACCCTTGGAATTGACCATGGGACGCCTCAGGAAGGCGTAGTACATCTTGAATATCAGGGCATGCCCGTCAATGAGGAATAGTTTCTCGTCCATACCTCCAAAGATAGCACAAACAAAATGGAAAGTGAAACTTTTTTCCGCAAAAAGTTTCACTTTCCAGATAATCGGTAATGCTCCCCTACTTCAGGAAGTCGCGGGCGATCCTGCCCCACGGCTTGACGACATCGTCCGGCCAGGGGCCTTCGGACGTCGCAGCGGGAGTCAGCATAGAGCAGGACTCGTCCTTGTCGGAGAGGGACCACAGGACGATGTTGATGCCGCGGGCATCAGCCCAGTCGGCCCATTCTTTCCAGGACTCCATGTCAAGAGGGCCGTCGCCGCTCGCGGTCATGGCCGCGCACTCCGATATGAATATCGGAAGCCCGGCGGCCATCGCCGCGTCGGAAACCTCGCGCAGCCACTCCTTGTGCGTACCCGCATAGAAATGCATCGTGTACATCACGTTGTCATACGAAGTGATGGGGTCGGCTGCAGGCAACTCTATGGCCTGGTCCCAGCGGGGGCAGCCCATAAGGATGAGCGGGTGCGAGTCGTCTATCGACGTAATGGTGGCGATGAGGGACTCGGCATAGGCCTTCAGGTCCGCCCAACTGTCATTTATGGGCTCGTTGAAAAGTTCATAAATCACGTTCGGCTTGCCCTTGTAGCGGTTGGCCACGGCCGTGAAGAACTCCGTCGCCTCGGCGAGATGGAGCCTGTGCGAATGCCAGTCCACGATCACATATGCCCCTCCCGCTATGGCGCCGTCGACCACTGCGAACAGTTTCTCAAGCGCTCCCTGGGGGTCGGTGATATATCCGGGGTGATAAGTCGTGCCGTTCAGCATTTCGCCGAGGTCGTCTGCGCCGATGGCGGCACGGATGAGTTTGCAGTTCCAGTCGTTGACGAGGGTCAGGGCGGCGTCACTGTTGTAGAAACGTGGCCAGAGGTTGTGCCAGCCAATGCTGATGCCATGCATCGCCACGGGCTGTCCCTGGGAGTCGACCAGTTTAGTACCCTCCACGTGGAGGGGCGACACGGCCACCACGGCATCATCTTCGTCAGCGACGGTCGCGGTCTTCTCCAGACCGGTCGAGAACACGAATATGGCTTCGGCGACGATTATAGCCAGAAGCACTGCGCCGGCAATCCACATTGCCTTGGGAAATCCTTTGTATGCCATGGTTCACTAGAGATTACGTTTGACTGCGAGTTCTTCCTGGATCTTCTCCATGCGCTTCTTGGTGAGCGGGTAGAAGAATACGATGACGATAGCGAGGGCGGCCACGGCGGCGGGCACCCAGCTCATCAGTATCCAGAGGCCCTTCACGGCCTCGGGGGTCTGAACGGCGCCGGTGGCGGTATTGTAGCCGAAGGCTGCAAGGAGCGCCATCACGGCGTATCCGCCGAAGGCGCCGCCGAACTTCTGCGCCATGGAGGCGGATGAGAAGATGAGGCCCGTGGAAGCGGTGCCGTCACGGTTCTCCGCGAAGTCGCTGACATCGGCGTACATGCTCCAGACGAGAGGCGAGATGATACCGGTGAAGATGCTGATCACGACCTGGAGGACTATCATCCACCAGTAGCCGGTCTTGGGAACGAAGAAGAACGCGATGCTCAGTACGATGAGGGCGGCGAAGCAGAGCATATAGGTCGTCTTCTTGCCGAGGACCTTGGCGATGGGGGTTGTCATCGCCACGCCAATCATATTACAGACTTCACCGATGGAAAGGAACAGTCCGGCATAGAAGAGGAATCCCCATTTGCCGAGGTTCAGGTGCACGTCGGGACCGATGACATCGTTGAAGAAATAGGCCACGGTCGAGCCACGGACCGTATTGAACAGGTTCGAGCAGAGCGCGGCGCCGATGAGGATCCACCAGGGAGCGTTCCTGACAAGGCTCTTGAGGTCGGAGCCGATGGAAGCCGTGGACTCGGTGTGGAGTTTCTCGCGCGTCATCGCGAAACTGAGCAGGAAGAGGATGAAGCACAAAGTGGCGATGATCATCATCGCGTGCTGCCATCCTGCAGGGGTGGAATATCCGCCGAGGGCGTTGCAGATGGGCTCCCAGAGGAAGAGGGCGATGAACGAGCCGCCATAGGCGAAGAACATACGGAACGAACTCAGGACAGTCTTGGTGTCGGAGTCGTCGGTCATCACGCCGAGCATTGCCCCGTAAGGGACATTGATGCCGGTGTATACCGTCATCATCATTATGTACGTGACATAGGCCCAGACCAGTTTCATCGTCGGGCTAGCGGCAGGAGTCGTGAAGAGGAAAATACCGCAAATTGCGAAAGGCAGGGCCATCAGCAGCAGGTAGGGACGGTACTTGCCCCACTTGGTGCGCGTACGGTCGGCGATGACGCCCATCATCGGGTCGGAGACCGCATCCCAGATGCGGGTCACCATCAGGAGGACGCCCACCTGGTCAAGACGGAGTCCGAAGATGTTGGAGTAGAAGAAAGGCAGGTAGTAGGAGAATATCTTCCAGAACATCGAGGAAGACATGTCACCGAAGCCGTAGCCGATCTTCTCTTTCAGAGAAGTTTTGATCTTACCCATAAGTGTTATTTATTTAAGTTCTTGTCTATAAGGCGGTTGAGCCTTCTAACGGTGTCAGCGGTGGCCAAACCGTCGGGCTCGGTGTTGAGGCAGTAGTCCACCAGTCTGTCTACTGAGGAGGTGGCCACGTGCATCCGGGTGTCGCTGGAAGCGTAGTAGATGAAGACCGTGCCGTCGGGATCGGCTATCCAGCCGTTGGAGAACAGGACGTTCATCACGTCGCCTATGTACTCCTCCCCCTCCGGGGCCATGAAGAAGCCGGCAGGCTCGGCGATGACCCGCGAGGGGTCGTCGAGCGCGGTCATATACAGGTAGAGGACGTAGCGGAGGCCGCTGGCGCAGCCGCGCACTCCGTGCGCCAGGTGCAGCCAGCCCTTCTCCGTGCGTATGGGCGCGGGACCTTCGCCGTTCTTGACCTCCTTGATGGTATGGTAATGGCGCAGGTTGATGATCTTCTCGTCCTTCACCTCGGCGTGCGTAATGTCGTCCACCAGGGCCCAACCTATGCCTCCGCCGCTCCCGGCGTCGATGAATCCGTCCTGGGGACGCGTGTAAAGTGCGTATTTCCCGTCCACGAACTCCGGATGCAGCACGACATTGCGCTGCTGGGATGCGCTGACGAGGTCGGGGAGCCGCTCCCAGGCGACGAAGTCGCGGGTGCGCGCGATGCCGGCGGCCGCCACGGCGGACGACAGGTCGCCCGGCGCGGCCGCCGGGTCCTTGCGCTCGACGCAGAACACCCCGTACACCCAGCCGTCCTCGTGGGCGGTAAGGCGCATGTCATATACGTTCGTGGCAGGCTCCCCCCACTCCGGCATAGTAATCGGACGGTCCCAGAAGCGGAAATTGTCCACTCCGTTCGGGCTCTCCGCCATGGCGAAGAAGGACTTGCGGTCGGCACCCTCGACGCGGACGCACATCAGGTACTTGTCCCCCCACTTGATGGCCCCGGAATTGAATGCGGCGTGTATGCCGAAGCGTTCCATAAAGAAAGGGTTGCTTTCCTCGTTCAGGTCGTAACGCCAGAACAACGGTGCGTGTGCAGCCGTGAGCACGGGATATTCGTAGCGTTCATAGACGCCGTTGACGTACACCGCCCTGTTCTTCCTTCTGATCAGTGCCTCGTGATCTTTCACCAGCACCTTGAGTTTCTCATCGAAATCCATTGAGATATCTGTTTTATACTATTACCTTGTTTTTCTTGAACATCGACCTGAAGTCGCGCGGCGTGAGACCACGCTTGGACTTGAATATGCGGTTGAAATTGGACTGGTTGTTGAAACCGCACTCGTAGCAAATCTCCGATACCGACATAGACGTATCCACGAGCATGCGCGCGGCATGGCCGAGACGGATGTCGATTATGTAGTCCGAGAGCGTGCGTCCGGTGCGCGTCTTGAAGAAGCGGCTGAACGCGGAGGGGGTCAGGCATACCATGTCCGACAGGGTCGCCAGAGTGAGATTCTCCGTGAAATGCTCGTCGATATACTGCTTGACCATCTGTACGCGGTCGCTCTCCACGCTCTTCTCAGAATGCGCGAAGGAACTGCTGGCCAGCACCTTGGGATTCTCGGAGACGGACAACTTGTAAATCAGGAGCATGAACTGCATGTACTGGTAGAACTTCTCCTTCATGCCTGCGAGGCCGTCAAGGATGGAGTAAACGCCCATTATCGTCTCCATGGGGAAGGACAGGCCCATCCGGGCCTTTTCAAGCATCTGGCGTATGGAAGCGAACTGGTTCCTGGACAGGAGGCTTTCGGGGAAGAGGTCCGCTGAGAACTGGATCGTAATCTCCCTTATATCCTCGGAAACACAATTGCCCTGCTTCCAGGCATGCTCGAGATTCTCCCCGCCGATCAGGACCAGGTCGTACTCCCCTATTTCCTCGAGATTGTCGCCGACGACCCTCTGGGCGCCGGCACCGTGCTCGATGAAATTGAGTTCGAAATCCTGATGCTGATGCAGGGGATAGGTGAACTCGTGCTTGTGCCTCTCCACGATGTAGAAGCAGTCCTTCTCCGACAAGGGAGTGATCTCGTTCAGTACGTCGCTCATCCGGATCACTGATTGTTGTCCCTGTACGCTTTCAGTATGGCGTCCTTGAGCACGGGCTTGGTCCATTTCGGGACGGAACGGTCCTTGCCGTCGCTGAGAGCCATCCAATAAAAACAGGTGATGCCGTATTCGGCGGCGGCGCTCATGTAGCACGCCGCCTGCTTTGCCAGTTCGGTCTCCTGCCGCTTCGAAGTATCGGCGCCATATTCTCCAAGGATGCAAGGGATGCCCCTGTCGACCAGACAAGTACCGACGCGCGTGATGATGGCACGGACTTCCTTGTCGCAAGATGAGTCGAACTGTTCCCTGGGAGAATCCGTGTCAAAGGCGAAATGATACGGAGCATAACTATGGACCTCGGCGATGAGATGGTCCTTGACACTGTCTTCAGGCAACGTGAAATCGTCGAGTACAGGCTGCTCCGTACTGGCAGCATATGTACCCAGGATGAGATTGCGGCGTGCGTTGTTGCCTCCCGTGGAACGGACCGTCGACACGAAATCGGCATTGTAGGAATTTATCACTTCATCCGCGGCTGCACCGGAATAATTCCAGGTACCTGCGGCATCCAGCATTTCATTGAAGGATTCGAAAAGGAGTTTTTCTCCGAATGGCTCGAACTCGGTGGCTATCTGCTTCCACAAGGAGCAATACCTCTCCCTGTAGGACTCATACGCCTTGCGGTCGGCTCGCAGCCAGCCTGTCGTAGCCGCACCCGTGTCGTGGTGTACATTGATTATGCAATACATCCCTTCATCGATGACATAGCCCACGACCTCCTTGACACGGGCCATCCAGACGGGATCAACATCATAACCTGTCCAGGAAGAGATGTCCCAGTGTCCCTTGTTGTTGCTGACCGTAACCTGGAGCGTACCCATATGGGGATACCAGGTAACGGGGACGCGGATGGCTCCGAAACCGGCTTCCTTGAACATATGGATGAGTTCGCGGGAGGCGACAGGCTGTCCCCACGCGGTCTCGTAATCCGAAGTCTTGCGCTCGGAGAACGCCTCAATCCACATATTGTCGACATCGCCGCTGTTGGATTCCAGAGTATTGCCCAAATTCCATCCGACACCCATGTTGCGGACGGCCATGGCGGCGTTTTCCTTGCCGGCTTCATCGTAACCCGGCTCCATGCGACTGATTATGACAGGCTCCTTCATGCTGAAACTGAGTGAAGCAGCCAAAGCCCCCTTCTGGTTCTCCTTATAACCCTGAACAGTCCCTGCCGGGATACTGACGGTATATGATTTGCCCGCCTCAAGGCCCGAAAGCGTGACTGTAAGGTCGGCGCCATACGCGTTGACTTTGTCAACTGTGGCGCCGCCGTCTACGGAAACGCCTTTCTGAGCCTCCATGGTACACTTGATGTTCTGGTCGTAAGTGAAAACGACGGACAAGGACGTGCCGGTGAAACCTCCGGTGCCATTCTCGGGCGACGTGGAGACCAATACGGGGGCATCTGCCTCCACAGGCTGCGGGCTCTCTGGTTCACCGCAGGAGACCACCAGAAGCGCAAGAGTGACAATTATGCCGATAAATCTTCTCATTGGATACTATTTGAGTGAAGGGACATCCTTCCTGTTAATCGTGTGTTTGTTGGAAAGTGCGGACTTCCAGTCCTCGGCGGTATTGTTCCAGGAATACGAGCCGTCGTCGTTCTTGCACCAAAGGACCGGCGATCCGTCCACGAAGTTGCACCAGTTCATGAAATAACCCCAGGGAGCATCTTCGGAGAAAAAGCCGTCAATGTCCAAAAGATTACCGAACTCGCTCAGGACCACCATCTTATGTCCTTCGACAGAGTCATTGACCAATTGGAAGGCTGCTGATTGGGTCGTGTTTTTGGCCACATAAAGGTCCGCACCGACCAGATCCACATATTCATCTCCGGGATACCACTCCCTGAGTTTGTCCACGGAAGCGAGCCTTCCCCCGTCCGATGTCTGCACGGTCCACACCCAGACAAGGTTGCCGAGTCCGTATGTCTCCGTGAATTCCTTGTACATATATCGCCACAGTTCCTTGCAGGCCTCTGCACCGTCGTATCCCCACCAGAACCAGGCACCCCAGGTATAGTCTCCGGCAGCCTCGTGGAGAGGTCTCCACAGGACGGGGATGCCGGCGTCCTGCAGGAGTTTAAGGAACCCTGCCACCTGCCCAAGTTGTTTCTTCATCTCGGTGTTCTGCCAAGTCCCTTCCTTGAGGGCGTTCCTGACGCCGAACTGCCGGTTGTTGTACGAATATGTATCGATATATCTTTTCCCCCCGGAAGTGTCGAACGTGTCCTCCGGGACCGACGGCACGCACCAGTGCCAGCCGATTTGTATGATGTTGCGGGAATCCCACGCCTGCTTGACAGGAGTTATGTCCGTGTAATCAGGCCTGTCGGACCACTCGCTCTTCTTATCAGCCCAGTTGTTGAATATATAGTCGAATCCGACTATTGCGGGATACACCCCTGTAAGAGACTCGATATTGTCGGTATACGAGGTCTCCCACGCGGTACCCCCCATGGCACCGGATATCGTACGCGTCCCGTAATTCTCCAGAAGCCAGGCATATAGCCTGGATGCCTGCGCCGTGGACGAAGGATTGCTCAACGAAGCCGCCGGGGCGCGGTCATAGTGTTTCTCCGGCTCCACGTATTCCATGGTGAAAGTCACGGAAATGGCAGCGGCGCCTTCCTGGTTTTCCTTGAAACCCTCTATGACACCCGCCGGTACCGATACGGTATAATTGCCCCCATTCTCCAATCC
>Ga0310786_10009820_pt1 | contig 12098 bp, 10 predicted proteins | sample AusTroGonzalo_MG_FD_203881 | JGI IMG/M metagenome (GOLD analysis project Ga0310786, IMG submission 203881) | Bovine rumen microbial communities from tropical cattle in Woodstock, Queensland, Australia - Gonzalo_03 (v2) (version 2) | ecosystem: Host-associated > Mammals > Digestive system >...
GTCTGGTGATCCAGATACGCATGGTGTTCCCATACCACGTGCAACCACCGCTGCGTGTGAAGTCATACCACCACGTGCAGTAATAACACCTTGGGCAGCGTTCATACCCGCAATATCTTCTGGGGAAGTTTCAACGCGGATAAGCATAACTTTTTTACCTTCTTTCTTCCATGCTTCTGCGTCTTCTGCATTAAATACAGCCTGACCAACAGCGGCACCTGGAGATGCAGGTAAACCAGTTGCGATAACTTTTCTTTCTGCCTTTGGATCCAACATTGGGTGCAACAAGTGATTCAATTGATCTGCACCAACGCGCAAGATTGCTTCTTCTTTGGTAAGCAAGCCTTCTTCGACCATTTCTACCGCCATACGGACAGCAGCAGCAGCGGTTCTTTTACCGTTACGGCATTGCAACATCCACAATTTTTTGTGTTCAATTGTGAATTCCATATCTTGCATATCTTTGTAGTGTTTTTCCAATTTATCACGAACATCGACCAACTCTGCATATACTTCTGGCATTGCTTCTTCCAATGAAGTGCGACCAGAATCATCCTTTGCCATTGGCTGAGGTGTTCTGATACCAGCCACAACGTCTTCACCCTGGGCATTAATCAGATATTCGCCATAGAATTTGTTTTCACCAGTTGCTGGGTCACGTGAAAAACATACACCGGTTGCAGAATCATCGCCAGAGTTTCCAAATACCATTGCCTGGACATTAACAGCGGTTCCCCAATCGCCTGGGATGTTATTTAATTTACGATATGTAATAGCCTTTTTGGACATCCAAGAACCAAACACCGCACCAATACCCAATTTCAACTGTTCCCATGGATCTTGTGGGAAAACTTTACCGATTTTGACACCGATTTCCTTGAATTTTTCGACCAATTCTTTCAGATCTTCGGCTGTTAATTCAGTGTCAACTTTATAACCTTTGTCTTCTTTCATACGTTCTAATGTGTGTTCGAACAAATCGATATCTGCACCCAACACAACGTCACTAAACATCATGATAAAGCGGCGATAAGAATCGTAAGCAAATCTTTCATTATTTGCAGCCTTGGCCAATGCTTTTACAGTTTCGTCATTCAAACCCAAATTTAGAACCGTATCCATCATACCTGGCATAGAAACACGCGCACCAGAACGTACCGATACCAACAATGGATTTTCGTTATCTGCGAACTTTTTGCCCATTATTGATTCAATATGTGCGACACCAGCCTTTACCTGGTCCATCAAATCAGACGGATAAGTTTGACCGTTTTCGTAATAATATGTACAAACATCGGTTGTGACGGTGAATCCCGCAGGCACAGGCAATCCAACCAAATTCATTTCAGCCAAATTAGCACCCTTTCCGCCCAGCAAATTACGCATATCTGCACGACCTTCGGCGGCACCATTTCCAAATGTATAAACCCATTTATTTGCCATTGTATCTCCTTTATGTATTCATTAAGACCGGCGTATTTTGGAAAAAAACATCTCTAAAAGCAAGGACAAAATCATAAATTTTTATTTTTATCGAAAAACTCAAATATTGACAAATGTTGATAAATTGGGTAATCTGTCCCTGAACAAGCTAGGATTAAGACAAAATGCAAAAAATAACTGAAAATATGTTCATAAGAAATTATAGACGCATGTGGCCGTATATCAAACCATTTTGGGGTCGTGCATTATTAACTATTTTATTAGCGATACCTGTTGGTATGTTAGATGCGGTAATCGCATGGGCTATTAAACCTTTCACAGACGGTATGATAAGTTCGAACCCGCTGTTTCCGAATTGGTTATTACCAATTGTGATTGTAGCATTTACATCTGTTCAGGGTGCATTGACATACACTGTTGGTTATCTAAACACATGGGTTGGCGGAAAAATCACCAATTTGTTAAAAGCCGATTTATTTAAAAAATTATTAACTTTCGAAACAGAATTTTTTACATCAAAGAACTCTGGTGATATTTTGGTGAAATTCAGTGGTAATGCAGATACTGCCTGTGCGGGCTTATTAAGCAATGTAAAATCTTTTGTACAGAAATTCTTTACATCGATTTCTTTGATATTCGTGTTGTTCTATAATTCTTGGCAGTTAGCGTTGGTGTGTGTGACGATATTGTTGTGTGCATTTTTGCCGATGATATCTCTGAAGAAACGTATAACCCCCGTATTGAATCGTTCTATGCAGGTTGGCGCATATCTGACAACAAAATACAATGAAACTTATTCAGGTAATAAGACCATAATTTCTTATAATCTTGAAACATATCAGAACAAAAGATACTTAAATGTTTTGAACGAAACATTTAATTTGAGCATGAAGTTATTCAAAAGAACACAATGGTTGACGCCAGTGATACACATTGTTTTATCCTTTGGAATTGCGTTGGCATTGTGGTTTGGATCTTATTTGATTTTGCACGGACATTTAACCACTGGTGGTTTTGTATCGTTCTTGACATCTTTGATTTTATTGTACACACCAATCAAAGCATTGGGGGGTGATTATAATTCGATGTTGCGTTCCTTTTGGGCCATAGAACAAGTCTTTGATGTGTTGGATGCTGAACCTACAATCAAAGATTCGCCAAACGCGATTGAGATGCCAAAGACCCACAAACAGATTAAATTCAACGATGTGTCGTTTAATTATCTGCCAGATGTGCCGGTATTAAAGCATGTTGATTTGACTGTTAATCGTGGTGAAACTATCGCGATAGTTGGTAATTCTGGCGGCGGAAAAACAACTTTGGTAAATTTGTTGCCACGTTTTTACGATGTGACAGGTGGTGCAATTACTGTTGATGGCACAGATATTCGTGATTTCACATTGTATTCTTTGCGCCAGAATATTGCAGTTGTTTTCCAAGACAATTTCTTGTTTGAAGGAACTATTCGTGAAAACATTATGTTGGGCAATGAAAAAGCAACCGAAGAAGAAGTTAAAAAGGCAACCAAATTGGCTTATCTGGATGAATTTTTGGCGACATTGAAAAACGGTCTTGATACCAAGATTGGCGAACGCGGAATTACTCTGTCTGGTGGTCAGCGTCAACGTGTTGCGATTGCGCGTGCATTTCTTAAAAACGCACCGATATTGGTATTGGACGAAGCGACTTCTGCATTGGATAATAAGTCGGAGGCAGTTGTACAGAAAGCGATTGAAAATCTGATGCACGACAAAACAGTATTCGTTATCGCCCACAGATTATCAACGATTCGCAATGCAACCAAGATTATAGTTGTGAATGATGGTCAGATAGTAGAATCTGGTTCGCACGATGAATTGCTGAAAATGGAATGCGGTGCATATAAAACATTGTATGAAATGCAGTTCAAAACAAAAGAAGAAAAATAAAAAGGTCGCAAATGCGACCTTTTTATTTTGTGTGTCAGAAAGAATTTTCCGATTGGGGAACAACCCATACAGTTTTTCTCCAACCAATAAACATGATATTCTTTCCGCGAAGTTTTTTACACAGGATGCTTTTCCCGGGTTTTATTTCTTATTTTTTTGCGAAAACATTTTCAGGCGTATTAATATTGCAAACACCAATAATAAAATCTATCAACGCCCAAACTGCAGTAATAAAAACACCGAATATTGTACAGGTTAATAAAAACATCGCCACACCAGAACCTATTTTTCCAGCATAGAAACGATGTGCGCCAAAAACGCCCAAGAACCAGCACAACAAAAGATACACACCTATTGATTTAGAAAAATCGTATTGCACATACCCACATTTTGGGCATGCTTTTGCTTTATCAGAATGTCTTGCGCCACATTCGCGACAATAAATCATAGCCATTATTTTGTTCCTTTTTTTATTGTTACATTTAGAATTATATCACAAAAATATTTACTAATAAAAATAAAAACCTTGTTTATATTTTTTTGATGTTTATAATTAGTAGCGTGCAAAGACACATTAACAAGGAGAAACGATTATGAAATCAAATATGCTATTAACGGGTGCGTCCGCAGTAATTTTATCGATGGCGGCGGCTGGTGCAACGGAATACAGACCATTTATTGGTTTAACGATGGGTGTTCAGGGTATTATTTATGATGATGCTATTGAAGACAGTGCACCATATTATTTACCGAAAGATTTTGTCGCATTTGGCATAGAAGGCGGTACACGTTTTGGGTCTTATAACAAAATTTACAATGGTGGTTTTGTGGTAAACGTTGATACATCAGACACAGAAAAAGTGACTGATAAATTCACGAACGAAGCATACGCCAAGATTAAAACGACATCTTTGACAGCAACATACGATAACTTCATCCGCCTTAGCGGGGACAAGCTTAAACGCATTGACCTGGTTTTGGGTGCAGGCGTTGGCGCGATGAATTATCATCTTGATTCGGAAACAGTCGGTGTAAATGACGAAACAGTATGGTCAACCACACTTGCATTCAAAGCGGGACTTGATTTTGAATTGACCAAGAATTTGACATTGTCTGCAGGGATGCGTTGGTTTGTTCCTACACGCGAACATTATGGCGTAGCATCATCATATATCGCTGGTGGTGCGATAAAATACATGTTCTAGTGTAATGATATATATTTAACATAAAAACGCCCGTAGGGGCGTTTTTGTTATTCAACCCAGATATTTGCACGGGTTGAAGAATTGGTTGAACCCACAGGAATAGTAATTTCGTTTGAACGCGTGACGGTGACAGTTCCGTCTGATGCGGTCACTGATGTGACGATTGCGCCGGTACCCTGGGTGACATTTGATGCGGACAATTTCGCCTGTTTTGCGGTATCGAGTGCATCATATGCGCCCTTAACATAACCGGCGGTTGCGACATTATTACGATTTGCATCGGTAAGTGCCATCGCGGGTGAAATTACTGCTAAAATTGATAAAATACAAAATACTTTTTTCATGATCCAAACAAAATATTTTTTATTATATTAATTTTCTCTGAATGATTGCACATGATGTGCAATCATTCGGTTTTTGGTTTTATTATTTGGTCTGACCAGCTCTAGGATTCGTCGTTGTGTAAGCAACGGTGCCAGCGGTTGTAGTAATCGTGCTATCGGTCAAGGTACCTGTGACTGCCGCCGTTCCTGGCGTTTCATTTGTCCAATCTGTGACGGTGGCAACCGTACCAGTTATAGCATTACTAGCCAGTGAAGAATTAAATGTTGCGGCTTCAATTGTATATACGACACCATCCTGCGTAGCATAGCTGCTAAGATCTGCTGGTTTTACATATGTACCATCGGCAATAGAACCAGAAACAGCGGTAATAATACCATTATTTTCTGTAACCGACAACGCCAAACCATCCGTACCAGCCGTTTGAGTCACTGTCGCATCCAAACCATTGATTGCGCTCGAAATAGCGGTTGATGCTTGTGCTGCAACTTCATCAACATAACCCTTGGTTGTCAAACCTGTACCAGTATATGTTGTTGTGTCTGATGCATTTTGGATACCGTTGGTAAGGCTTACGCCGTTACTGTCAACAGTGATACCACCATTTGTTTTTGGCTTAACAGCAAGGCTTGTTCCACTTTTTTCCAAACCGTTACCTGCGCTTTGTATTGCAGTATCTGCTTTACCACCCTGTGTGGATGTAGCATAATCTGTGGATGCGGTGTATGCCGCAGTACCCAAACCGTGAACGGCAACATCAGTTCCATCAACAGCGATTGTACCATTTGCTGAACCTTCAGCAACAGATTGAACTGCACTAGCTGCCAAAGCACCTTGTGCTGCGGTTGCATAATCTGCAGATGCAGTATATGCTGCGGTACCCAGACCGTGAACTGCGACATCTGTGCCATTAACAGCGACTGTACCGTTTGTAGAACCTTCAGCAACAGATTGAACTGCAGTGTCTGCCTTGCCCAAAGATGTCTGCACACCGGAAGCCAAAGCAGTTTTTGCAACTGTACCCGCTGTCAAATTCGCACCGTTCAGAGCACTATCTGCTTGCAACGCAGTATCTGCTTTTGCACCCTGTGCTGCGGTTGCATACACACCAGATTTAACCTGCAGGGCACCAGATGTAGAATTCTTTTCGATTGTTGTGCCATCTACCTTAACACCAAGTGTTGCGGCATCCCCGGAACCAGTTGTTTCCAAACCGCCGTTGCTTGTTAAATCTACGCTTACTTTGTTGCCAGATTTAGTGATACCAGGACCAGCGCTTGTCACCATATCGGAAATGGCAGATGTGGTTGCAAATTCAGACGCATTATGTGTCACGATATCGCCATATGTTGCAACTGTTGCGGCTGTTGTATCTGCAGTGGTACCTTGTGCGGCGGTTGCATAAGCCGTTGATGCGGTGTATGCTGCGGTACCCAAACCAGCAACGGACACTTCTGTATTATCAACTTTGATTGTACCGTTGGTTGTACCTGTTGTCACAGATTGAACTGCGCTGTCTGCTTTTGTACCTTGTGCTGCGGTTGCATAAGCCGTTGATGCGGTATATGCCGCGGTACCCAGACCGTGAACAGAAACAGCGTTTCCTTTAACTTTAATTGTACCGTCTGTGGTGCCTTCTGTGATATCAGATGCCTGTAATGCGTTTGCACCGGCAGATGCATTTGATCTTATTGTTGCAAGGTCGGAAATTGTATCTTGCTTGGTATCTTGTAATTTATTAACAGCCTTAATCGCAGCATTATATGCACCCTTAACATAACCAGCGGTTGCAACCTTGCCATCATTGGCAGTTTCTGTTGCCAATGCATATTTTGGTGGGTTTGTCGCAGATGCAGCACCAGATGCAGTTGAACCCGGGTCACCCGCAACCGTATCGCCAACGGCGGCGCCTGCCATCATTGGGGCAGCAGTTAAAACCGCAATCAAAGATATTCCAAGTAATTTTTTCATGTTTTCCTTCCCTTTTTTCTTATAAAATCCTTTCACGATTGCATTATAACATTAATCAAAAATTTATTACAAGCGTTTTTTTTGCTTTCGTGTCTTATAAAATGAAAAATGTTTTTGTGTTAAAACATTTTCTATTTTATAAAACTGGATGATTGTGCCGAAACACAATCATCCAATCATGAATTAGCTACCGAAATCAGGCAATTGACTCAACTTCTTTGTAACAGGGGTTGGTGTTACCCAACTTTCAACATAAGTGATTGTTTTGTTTCCCAATGTATCAACCGCAGAATCTACTTCATTAATTGCGCCAACAACGCTGGTTTGGTTTGTTGTGGTCAAATCATCCAAATCGCCAATCGTTGAATTTACTTCGTTGATTGCACCAACAACACTGGTTTGGTTTGTTGTGTTCAAATTGTCCAAATCGCCAACAGTGGCGGATGTTCCGTCATAATCTTCCAGGGCGGCTTCGATTTTTGCATCGATAGAATTTTCGCCATCACCGACCAATTCGCTAATAGTATCAGAATTACCCTTAATTGCGGCATCCAATTCGCCCAAGTTTGCAGCGACACTTTTGCCTGCCAATATATAATTACCATTTGTTGTCACGGCAGTATCATCAATCAACAAATCGATTTTGTCAGCTGTTGTTTTATACGCGCCACCAACATAAGACGTTGTTGCCAAATTAGGTGTTGCCACTGGGTCTGATGCGTTTAATTTCGTCAGAGATACAGAACGTTCACCCGCTGCATTTGCCAATGATGGCATTGCCGTCATTAATGCAACCAAAGATATTCCAAGTATTTTTTTCATTTCTTCCTTCCCTTTTTTCCTTTGAATAAAATAAGAAATATTTTTATATCAAAATATTTTCCATTTTATCCGTTTGGACGGTTGCGCCTAAACGCAACCGCCCGAACGAGAGATTAGTCACGCAAAGAGCTGATTGTAAGATTGGATACGGTATCTGCACCGTTAGCACCATTAGCCCAACCAGTAGCAACCGGGATTTGTGTGTCATCAATTGCTTCAATACCACCCGCAAGATTCACCAAATTACCCGCAACACCCGCGCCCTGGTTCAAAATTGTATGAGCGGTTGCTTGTTCAGCAGAAACTGTTGAATCGGACTTGTCTTGTTTCGCCGCCAAATCATTTGTGTAATCAGACACAGCACTTGCAACACTATTCCAAGATGTTTTTTCTGCCTCTGTTACAAAAGCGTTATTTGCGTCCGTTGCGATATATGCCGGATCCAATTGGTTAGTAGCAGATAATTCATCCTGTTTGCCAGACCATGTTGATTTTTCGTCATCTGTTACGAATCTGTGTGTTGAATCTGTTGCAACAGCAACTTCTGTATTATCAACAGCGATTGTTCCACCAGTAGAACCTGTTGCAACAGATTGAACTGCGCTGTCTGCCTTGCCCAAAGATGTGTTAACATCGGATGACAACTGTGTTGCACCGATACTGCCCGCCTTAACCTGCAAATTGTCGCTGCCGTTTACTTCGATTGTTGCATTATCAACATTTACGCTGAATACACCTGTTTGAGTATTTTTTGACAAACCTGCACCCGCAGATGTTCCAGAAACACTTATTGCGTTTTTGATTGCCGCACCGATTGTATTTTCAGCATAGTTTGTACTTGCACTATATGATGCATTTGCGGCGTTATCTTTGATTGCCTTTAACACAGAGCCTGTGGTTTGATCGTTAGCATTTAATTTTGTAACGGCGGCATTAACATTTGCCAAATCGCTTTCTACTGCATTATACGCACCCTTTACATAAGATTGGGTTGTAAAAGCAGCACCAGATGCTTCAACCTGTCCGGCGATTGACACGGCGCTGCCCAGTTCACCTTCTGCCATTGCCATCATTGGCGATACAGCCAAGACCGCAACCAAAGATATTCCAAGTATTTTTTTCATGTTTCCCTTCCTTTTTTGTTTTGTTTATTTATTAAGATAAAATAAGAAATATTTCGATTTACAAAATATATTTTATTTCATCCATTGAATGGATGGATGGGGTTTTCCCCACCCACCCAAACAAGAGATTTATTCTGGCTCAGAGTAAGAAGCAGCCGTTGCAGTTGTGCTAAATGTAGCAGAATTAACAGTACCATTTGCCAAACTAACATTAGTGTTATCACCCAACGTCAATGTACGATTCGTTGTTGCCACATCCGAACCCCATGTTTCCATAATAGCGAACGAAGCGGTTGTTGGAACAGCAACCGTTCCAGTTACGACAGAGCCACTGTCCAAAGTTGTGCTATATGTTGCAGTTTTGATAGTGTTTTCAACACCGTCTTGTGTTGCGGCATTTGCAGTCGCGGTACCAATAGCACCTGTCACGTAATCCTCTGTTGCAACATCATCACCTTGAATCTTCAAAGTTTTAGCATCGATGTCGTATCCAGTTGCACCGTCATCCAATTTGCCTTCGATGTCTGATTTAGCTGTATTTGCTGCGCCATATGCATCATACGTATTCGCCGCGATAGAACCAGAGATGCCTGTGATAACACCGTCTGCCTGGGTTACACTCAATGCCAAACCATCAGCACCAGCAGTTTGAGATTGTGTTGCATCTAATGCCCCAATAGCAGTTGTCGCTGTTCCCGCCGCATCATATGCATCGGAATTTGTGAATGCCGCAGAACCCAAACCGTGAACATTTATGTTTGTGCCGTCAACTTTGATTTGCCCATTGCCGTCACCTTCTACGACAGACTGAACTGCACTATTTGCAGTTGTTGCAACTTTGTTAACAGCTTTGATTGCCGCATTATATGCACCCTTTACGTATCCAGCGGTTGCAAAATTACTGTCGTTATCATTTGCTTGTGCCAATGCATAACCGGGGGCAGCAGATGCCGCCACAGCGTTATCATCGTGTGCAGGTGTTGTACCAGTAGCAACCGGATCAGCACCAGCCATCAATGGGACAGCTGTCAAAACCGCCACCAATGATATTCCAAGTAGTTTTTTCATGTTTTCCTTCCTTTTGTTTGGTTGTTTTGTTCTTGTTTTGTTTGTTTTTTTCAATCTTTTCCTTCGTCTATAATCTTATCCTAACACAATTCGATTTTTCGATTCAAGTGTTTTTTATTAGCCACCAAAATCAAAATCTGGATCAAATGTGTCCTCTACCGTTATTGCGTCCCAACCATTGCTGGTATAGACGTATTTTTTGCCGTCTTCCACATCTTCCGATGTGATAAAACCGGCGTTATCAATTTCATCTTTGGTGTAAACATCTGCGGCGTTTGCCTTTGCATCTATGTCCGCAGTTGTTAAATAACCCTTGGCTTCTATTTCTTCTTTGGTATAAACATCCGCCGCATTTGCCTTTGCATCTATGTCCGCGTTTGTTAAATAACCCTTGGCTTCTATTTCTTCTTTGGTATAAACCTGGTCTTTGGTGTAAACATCGTCTTTGTCCGCCTTTACCGCGTCAACCGCACGATAAACCGCACGCAGACCATCGTCAACATAACTTTGGCTTGTCAAAACAGCCGAATCGGCCAATGCCGAACCCGTCATTACTAATACAGATATCATTATTCCGAAAAATGCTACTTTTTTCATCCCTCTTTTCCTTTCTGCATTATTCAGTAAAGTCAAAATTTTCATCAAACTCGTCCACGACACTTATCGAATCGTAATTCACACCTTGCTGTGTGGTCGATGGGTATGTCGATGAACCACCACCAATGCCGTCCAACATATCATCAATTTCATCCGCAGTATAATAATCATCACCCAATATGTCCGAAACACTGTCCGCAACCTGGTCCTGCAAAGTTGCCGAATCCAACGATATCGTATTGCCATCCTTTACCAAACCATCACCCGCAGTAATCGTGTCCTGTTTCCCGCTTTCAAGGTTTTGTACGCGGTCAACCAGGTTAACAAAATCACTTGACGAAACGCCGGCGTTCGATGTCGAACCCGTCGATGGTTTTATCGCACCAGTGGACAAACCCGTTGAATGAATGTATTTTCCCAAACTTAAACGCGCCTCTTCACCCGAATCAACAGTATTAACCTTGCTTGGTACCTTGTTAATAGTCAAAGGTGTCCCGCCAACCTGATTTGTCGTTGTATTCAGATTGCGAATCGTTCCCAACCGCTGTGTCGGTACCGATGATGTATTATTGCTAGATTTCACAACCGTTGCATTCGTCCCAACGCGTGCGGTATTCGTTCCCAACATCTTAACGCTGGGTGCCGCAGAAACACTGGACATGCCGAAAACTGACATTACCAAAACACTCGATAAAAACCGTATGTTGGGTTTAATCATGATTCCTTTCCTTATCGCATATGATATCACAAAATGAAATTTTAGCCAAATGGTTTTTTAATGCTTTTTCAACTTTTTTTACAAATCCCAATTTTATAATGCTTTTCCCATAAAAAATGGGGCATCAAATGCCCCAATCATAAATCAACACCCTTTTTACATGCTTTCTTTAAGGGTGCAACCCAATGTTTCCAGACCATTACCAATCACATTACGCAATGCCATCACCATCAACATATGATTGTCTGTCGCAACCTTGTCTGATTCATTTATAAGTTTTACCCCACTGTGTGACGACCAAAGCGAATGAAATGTCGCTGCGACCTCTTCCAAATACTTAGTCAATAAATTCGGCGATTTGTTTTTACCCGCGCTTTCCACCACAGATGGATAATCACCCAACAATTTTATCAAATTGCGTTCCGCATCCGATGTCGATGCAAAATCATACTTTTGGGTCGCTAATTTATCCAAACTGCCCGGGAATAACGAATCGTATTTCTTTAATACTGAACATGCACGCGCGTATGCGTACTGCATATAATAAACCGGGTTGTCTTTCGATTGCTCTTTCGCCTTTTGCAAATCAAATGTCATCTGGGTATCTGCGCTTTTGATAATCATGAATAAACGCAACACATCTGCATCAATTTCGTCCAAGACATCTTCTATCATAACGAAATTGCCCGCACGCTTTGACATTTTGAACGGTTTGCCATCTTTTTCAAGATTCACAATCTGACACAAAACAACATCTAAATCAGCCCTATTATCTGTCACCGCGCCCAATGCAGATTTAATGCGCTTTACATATCCACCATGGTCTGCGCCCCAAACATTGACTTGCTTTACAAAACCACGATTGAATTTGTTCAAATGA
>Ga0310786_10009821_pt1 | contig 12098 bp, 1 predicted proteins | sample AusTroGonzalo_MG_FD_203881 | JGI IMG/M metagenome (GOLD analysis project Ga0310786, IMG submission 203881) | Bovine rumen microbial communities from tropical cattle in Woodstock, Queensland, Australia - Gonzalo_03 (v2) (version 2) | ecosystem: Host-associated > Mammals > Digestive system >...
TGTTATTAATGCAATACAAACAACCGCAGCGGCTAAAATGAGTTCAACGAGCCAGAGCTGAGTTTTCTTTGCAAGGATAACAACACACGCGTCTACCGCAAAATGAAGTGCGAGCGCAAGGAAGTAAAAAGCGGGCTTTTTGTACCTAACCGCACGGTAAACAATATAGGAAAGGCATATCTGCAGAGCAAATGCAAATACGCGCTCAACTCCCGCAAGCAAGAACTGGTTCGCAGGCGTTGTCCAGAGCGCCGATATCTGCTCATAGACCTGCGTTTTCATTGAATCGTCAGTCCCTTTGAGCAGTATATCAAAGGCGTTCATATTTATCATAACGGACATAAAAATATTCGAGATATAAGTAAGCCCGCCGACCAAGAGCGCTTCTGCTCCGCCGTGACCGATACCGAAAACAACGGCGTTTTCCTTTGTAAGGCTCTTTTTCATAAAGAGCTTCATTGAAATAAAACGCCCTGTTTCCTCAAACAGCCCTGCTGCAAGTCCGCCGTAAAACGCATAGAGCCAGATATTCGCGTTCAGCTGCTCACCGAAGATACGAAAAACTATCTGATGAAGAATTGTTTCAAGTATCAGCGCAAAAACAACGAAGGTACCTGCGCCGACGATAATATTAATTGCGTTGCCCTTTGTTTTCTTAATCAGAAAAACCGCTGCAACAACGGGAACAGCAATTGCTAAAACCGCTGCAACAGCCATTGCGGCAATCGACAGTCCCGAAACACTCTGAAGCATAATTTCAACTCCCCTGCTCCAATATAATTACACACATATTTTAGCATAAATTAAAAGGATAAGCAAGCATGCTCATCCTTTTAAGCCTAAGTCCAACGCCCTGGTTTTTTTGTTATTAAGAATAGTTTTTAATAAGATACGCAAAGTCCTTTGCGTTTACTGTGCCGTCGGGGACTACGTCCAGACTTGCGCATGCCTTGTTTATGAAATCGGAGAATTTCAGTGTTATTTCATTATCATCATTATTCTTCAGCGTTGCAAGTCTGCCGTCAAAGGAAACAAGCTGATAATTAGTCAGCGCATCCAGCCTTCCTACAGCGGAAATGATTTCTTCTGCCGCATTGTCGTACTGCTCCTGCGGAACTATTGAAATTGCCAAATCACGGTAGCTGTCCGCAAGCTCATAAAGCGTTTCAAGGCTCTGTTCGGTATAGTCCGCATTTGAAAAGCTGTGCGCTTCTTCAATAGCGGCTTTAAGCGCACTTGCATCGGAGCCAAACTCATCCTTATCGCAGAAGAAGGTTATATTTCTGTATTCAAGACCTCTGTAAAAGGCAGAATTATTATCGTCGCCGATTTTTATGCTTGTTATCTCGGCAAAGGAAATATTTTTAAGGCGGTTGATGAATTCGGTATCCGAGGTGCTTACAATCTCCTGAACGAGCGTGCCGCTCTCATCGGTTATATACGCCTTAAAGCAATCGCCGTCAAATTCTGCAACATAGTGATAATTAACCCCTGTTTCAAGGTTATCTGAGCCCGTGCTGACGGAGGTATTCTTTGACTGCGTTCCTGCAACAACCTCCTTCTGCCACGAATAGCAGAGTCCGTTTGCATCCTGGGCAAAATAGCAGTTGTTATAAATCTCCTGCGCCCACTCGGTGTCGCTTGCGGGCGGGTTTGAAAGAGAGCCCGTATAAACAAAGAGCTTCATAAAGCAATGCTGATTAAGGGTATTATAATAGTTTTCCGAATCATCGGTTTTAAATCTGAAGCCGAAATCAAGCTTCCACTTTGAATAGCCGTTAATCGGAACCGCGCCGCCCGAATATCCCGAAAGGAACATATATCCGTCCGGCAGATAAAGAGCGCCGTCATCGGATTTTGAAGCGCTGCCGTTCTCAGTATACAGCGCTGTGTTCCACTCCATTTTCTTACCCATTCCGTTATAAGTCGCAAGTTCACCCAGACTGCCGTTTGTAACCGCACCAGCTGCCTTTGTGAAATCTGAGGAAGCAATTGCACTCCACTGAATAGCCCTCGCAACATACTCGTAATAAGCCTTGCCGCAGGTTGTGCAGACATATTTTGTATATCCCCTGTGCTGATTTGTCGGTTCAACCGTTTCAACCAACTGATAGGTATGGTTTTCACTCGGCTCGCCGTCAATAAATTCTGCATTACCGCCGTCAAAGCTGAGCTTTGAAACGGTTACGGTATCAATTTCGGGAGCCGTTGAGTTAACGAGATCAGAAAACTGATAGGAATTATCGTTATATAGCTTAACGGTATTTACACCCTCCTGCAGCTCAACCTGAACGCTCAGCGTTCTGAAAGTATCCCAGCTCAGCGTGTTTTTGAAATACGCCGTTTCGGGCTCGGAACCGTTAACGCTTATCTGCATATAGCGCTCAACAAGGTCTATGTTGTACGGGTGAATATAGGTTGAGCCGTCAGCCTTTTGCATTATCGGTGCAGGCTCATCGTTCGAATAGCGGATTGCAAGGTTATACACCCCGCTGCTCGGAGCGTTCAGCATAAAGGTTGCATAGTTATATTCGCCCTTTTCGGTGTCATCGGGGCTCTGACCTATGCCGAGCTCGCTGATAACATATGAGCTGTCTGCATATGCGTTTTCTTTAAGAACGGGATTTGTTCCGTGAAGAGTCATATCAGTGCTGTTGATAACAACGCTGTTATCCTCGGTTGTCTGCGCCTGATATGTAAAGACGAGCTTTGAAGCCTCACCCCGGGCAACAATTGTATTTGCGCCCTTTGAAAGATAAACGGTATTGCCGACGGGAACCTCGTAAACACTGCATTTTGAGTAGGATTTTGCATCGGGGGCATAGTCAACACACTGCTTTTTGAGCGAAACATCACCGTCTGCGGTGACTAAATAATAACCCTCCGCAGGAGCAACAGCGGTTACTCTGTATGCATCCCCCTCTTTAAAGCTCTTCATTTCATTAAGACAGATTTCAAAATTGTTTTCGCCACCGTCAAGCTTTGAAATATCGAGCTTATCAAGCGCTGCAACAAGCTGAAGATTGCCCTTGCTGCCCTCGTCGCCGTTTATATGCTTGTAGGTCAGCGTATGCTCGCCTGCCGTCAGATAAAGTGTTAAATCATTATGATTTTTATACGCCCAGACAACCGTTGATTCAAGGGTGATATCATCGAGTCTTGTTCCGTCAAGCTCAACTCCGTAGGGAAGCGCTTTACCTATTCCCCTGTTCTGACCGTTTGCATCGGGTTCAAGGGTTTTCGGGTTTACATATGGCGCCTGAATTGAATAGAAAAGCGATGCCTTATAGTATCCGTCTTCGGGAACGTTTACAGTGAATTTAACGCCGTCGCCGTTATTGTTAACACTGCCGACATCCATTCTTGAGCTTGTTGCAAAGGTTGACCAGCCGAGCTTATCATACGCCGTTGCGCCACCGAGAAGCTGAGCATCCTCCGCCTCATAGCTTAATACGGGATATTCAAAGCTCTGCGATGAAGCACCTGTAACGCTGCTGTCGGGTTTTGTTAAAACCGCAAAATACGCCTGCATTTCATCGGTATTATCAACCTCAATTTTCAGCGTGTTGTTTTCTGCTTTAAGCGCTCCCTCAAATACAGTTTCGGGCTTATAAGTCGCGCCGAGCTGACCTGAAAAGCTGACTGCATATAGCTTAATATTAACCGCGCCGTTACTGTTCATAAGTGCGGTTGAATTCATATTATCGAGACAAACGGTTTCACTGCCGTTTTTCTCTTCATTACCGCCAAACAGAACATAGGCGGTATTTATTTCGTCGTCATAGGCTGTAAGCCCGTAGAATCTTGTGCTTGCAAAATCGGGTGAAACAAGCGGACACTGCTTGCCTGTCATCTGGGCATACCAGTGATAAACCCACCAGGTTGATGAGGGTGAATTCTGGTCGGCAGCCATTTCGTTGAGCGTATTAGCCATTGCCCAATACGCCATACAGCCACTCATATCCTTATCCTCAAACATTGCAAGCCACTTTACAAGTCCGCCGGGCGCGCCTATATCATAATGTCTTGCATATTCGTTAACAAGCAGCTCGGGCTGATAGCTTCTGCCCGATTTCTGTGCATAAGCGTCCGTATAGTAGGTGCTTTGCATATTCTTTATTTTTTGGTAATTGCTGTAGAAATATACCATTGAGCTGTCGCCGAGCTCGTGCCAGGAAATGACCTCGGGCAGACAATTGTTATCATAGCAATATGCAAGGAAATTATTATAATGCTCCTCGTTAAAGCCCGAATAGTTGGGACCTGCGCAGCGCGCGTTCGGATCAATTGCATGAACAGCGTCATAAATCTTTTTCCAGGCTCTTTCAAGACCTTCAAGATTGCCGCCGTACCATATCTGATCGGGCTCGTTAAACAGAACATAGCTGTATTTTTCGGCAGTGTCATTAAGAACATAATACTTGCCGTCGCTGCCGAGGAAAGCGCCGCTGTCGCCCTGCTGCGCCTCATCGCAAATCATTGCGTAAAGGATGCTTTCAACCGTTTTCTGATACGAATCAAGGTCAATTTCGCCGTTTGTATACGGCGCGTCATACGGCCATTCAAGATAGTAATCCTGAAGATAAATCTGCATATCCCTGACTCCCGATTCAAGCAGAGCGGAGCCCGTTCTTATAGCGTCGCCCGTCGGGTGCTGTTTTCCGCCGTATGCCTTCTGAACCATTGTGTCGGGCTGAAGTCCCGTAAGCAAATCAATTGACGGAACATTTATTTCTGCCTCACCGTAGAGAAAGCCCGTTGAACCTTTGTAGAGGGTTTGCCTCTTACTCATATCAAAGTGGAGTTCTTCCTCATAGCCTCGGTAGAAGGTTATATTTCTGTATTCAAGACCTTTGTAGTAATAACTATCATCGTCATCGCCGATTTTAATACTGTTAATTGTTGCCCAGGTTGAATTGCCAAGCCTTGAAAGAAAGGTTTCATCCGTTGTTTCGGCAATGGACTGAACAGTATTGCCGTTGTCGTCGGTAATATATGCTTTGAATTTATTGCCTGTAAATTCCGCAATATAATGATAATTAACGCCGACCGAAAGATTACCGTTATTTGCGGTAATTGAGGTTGCCTTTGACTGAGTGCCCGCGTTATGACCGTCGTCCTCCCAGGAATAGCAGACGCCGTTTGCATTCTGGCTGAATAAACAGCAATCGCTGTTCTTCTTCGCAGGATTTGACAGGCTGTCGGTATAAACATACATTTTAAGGAAGGAATAATTATCGCCCGTATAGTACGCTGACGCGCTCGAGTTATCATTCTTAAATCTGAAACCGAAATCAAGTTTCCAGGTTGTGCAGTTGCTTATCGGAACACTGCCTCCCGAATAGCCCGAAAGATACATATACCCGTCTGCAATATAAATTGCGCCGTCATCCGATTTTGAAACGATTCTGTTGAGAGAATAGGTTGCAGTCGACCAGGTCATCTTTTTTCCGCCGCTATAGGTTGGCGCCTCGCCAAGAGAGCCGTTTGCAACTGCAGAACACTGCGTAAAATCCGAGGAGGCAATAACCTTCCATTTAGTTGCGGCATCAGCCACGCAAGGGGTTGCCAGAAAGACCGGCAACGCCATAATTACTGATAAAGCTAATGCAATTATTCTTTGAGATTTCTTTTTCATACTAAAACCTTCTAAGATAAATAGGTTGAATTTGTTGCAACCTGGGAATAAACAATATGCTGGTTTTCACCGTCGGTATAAATCATATACGCCACATATTTTGCAACTACCGTAACACCGTGGAGCATTGAAGTGTTAACCGAGATAACGAACTGATTTCCTAAGGTATGATTGCTTGATTTCATTCTTGCAATGCCGTTTGTTCCTGCATTTGCAAGGGTAAAATCACCTTCGGGAATGCTGCCGTTTGTTGTTGCTTTAAAAAGCATACCCGCTTCAACGAGCTCATAATTTCCTTTGGGAAGAGTATAGCTTCCTATCATCGAAATTTTTTCGCCGTTTGTTTCATTAATGATATTTTCCTGAACTCTGACCGAGGCTTTGTTTTCATCGCCTGTTTTTATATAGCCCTTCTGAACGGCATTATTAAACTGCTCCTCGGTATAAGGAATAATATATACGTTCTCGCAAACTCTGAAGCTGTAGCTGTCGCCGAACATAAGAATGTTTTCGGTGTTTTCAATTATGCTTTCAAAGACTTCACTTGTATCGTTCCTGAATTCTTCCCAGATATCCCAGTCATCCTCATAAACTGCAACCCAGGCATAGATTTCAGTTGAAGTGTATCTCTTGCTGAGCGTTAAAGATTCGCCGTTTTGCTCATACCTGCCTTTTCCGGTGCTCTTCTTACTGTATAAGCCGTTTGCACCTGTTCCTACACAGAGCTCAATGAGGTCGTTATACGCAATATTGCTGATTTCGGCAAGGGTTGTTACCGAGCCTCCCATATTACCGATATAAACGGTGTAGCCCTCGCCCGCTTCTCTTACCGTATAGTTAGCGTAAACTATCGTATCCTCTTCAGGTTCAAAGCCCGTTATATAGTCCTCGCTGTCCTCTTCAAGAGTGAAGCCGTCAAAATCATAGTATGCAAGCGCGGGCGCGGCTTTAAGAGCATACTCTGTGCCCTTTGGCGCATAATCAACAGCAAAGGTCTTGCCTGTCATTATGTTAACATAGGTAATCTTAACGGTTTCTGTTTCTGAAGCAGCAGATTTAACGGTCAAAGTAGTATTGCCCTTAACGGTAAGATTAAGCCAAACGGACGTTGTATAGTATTTTGAAGCGGTTTGCGAAACCGTATTTGAATTATAGCTGTAATACCAGTCCGCTTCCTCATTATCGGGCGCGCAAATGCTTATTCTCGCGCTGTAGGGAACACAGACAATACCGTCAGCAGTCTGTATTTCCTCGCCGCCAGAATAATAGAATTTTGCGCAAAGAGGATTACCGTTTTCATCAACGACCTTAACCTCGTAGTTCTTAACGCTAAGTCCGCTGAGGATTGAAGAAACAGCTGAATTGATTTCCTCGGTTGTTGCAAATTTTACGCCCTTAACCGAATAATTGCCAAAAATCAAAACCTCTCTTTCGTTATCCGCGTTATTAATCAGCGCTTTTATTTCATCAACATTTGCATAAGCATCGGGATCCTTTATCTGAGCTTTTGCATATGCCTTTGCAGCTTCAAGAGCGCTGTCGTCAACATCTGTATCCTTTTGTACAGGAAGCAAAGCAAATGCGCTTGTAATAAGCTGTGCTTCCTCCATAATGCTGTCAACAACCTCCTGCTCTGCGTAATAAGAAGCTCTGTCTTCATCGCTCATATTGAGCAAGGGATATTTTTCGCTGTTTTTCAGCTCCTCGCTTAAAGCTTCAAGGGAAGCTGCCGTGTAAAGACCGTCGTCAAGGTATGTGTGTGCAGCATTTATAACGGGGCTGAAATCGGCACGGCAGCCATAGGTTATCAGCTCGTTATAAGCAGTTTCAAGCGCAGAAGCAACAGCGTCGATTTCGCCCTGCTTTTCGGTCGTATAATTGCGGACATTTTCATCGGAGAATTCCCCGCCCTGCGCTATTGCATCGGCAGCGCTGATATATGCCTGCTTAAATGCGTTCCACCTTGTATCGGACCATCTGCCGTCGGTATTGTCGGCTTTGAAAACGGCACCTATTTCCTTATTTGCCTCAACTATGGCGTGAATGCTCTCGTTATTAGCCGCAGGGGAAGCAAGCAGAGTCCGATATGCATTCCATAGATTTGTATACCTCGTCCGGCAGGCTGTTTCAATATCCTCGGGATTCATACTGCCGTATTCCATATCCGCCCTTGCATCTGAAAGCGCCTCGGAAAAAGCGTTCCACGCATTCTTCTGATACGTTTTTTCCTCGTTCTCATACTCCATACAAGCATCAATAAGCCTGATAAGAGGCGCAATATTCATAACATAGGTTTTCTGAGAATAAGCGGTTCTGTCATGGGAATAGCCGTGCCACAAAATTGTATCGGCAGTATATTTCCAGTAATAAACCATACCGATATTTGATTCAAGATTATAAGTTGTCAGCTTCGGAACAGTACTTGCGGAAAGATCCTTGCGCTGTTCGGAAGGAATTCTTATAACAAAGTCGGAATTAATAACCGTATCACCGTGGTGAGCGCTTACTACGCCCGCAATCATATCGTGGGCTTCGCCCTGCGTTGACAGAAGAATCTGGTCGAAAATATATGAGGTGTCGTTAATATCAACGCCGTATAAATCCTTACCGAGTCTTTCTGCGGAGGAATAGCTTACAGTTAAATTCTTAAGGGTATAGGTTGCGCCGTTCTTTGAATACGAAAGTCTTCCGGGGAAATTGTCCGCCTGGTCGGTAATGCTGACATCGTCGAGCTCTCCGAAAATCTTATAGTACTTCGTTCCGGATTTGATTTCACCGACCTTAACATCGTCGGTATCGTAAATATTTACCGTATCCAGATGGCCGTCGTGGGATTTATCGCCCGAATGCCATATAAACTTGGCGCCGCCAAGGTCAACATTAAACGCCTGATACTGCGTTCTGAAAATAACAACGTTATTGTTTCTGACAAAATTGAGCGTCCATCTTGAATCGCCTTTATCGCCCACCGATTTAATCATCGTTGAATCGTTTTCGGTAAAGCTGCCGAAGGTGCCGTTTGTTATCTTATCAAAAGCAGGTCTTAAAAGATTAATAGCATTGATAATCGCTCTTACCTTTTCCTTATACTCGGATATCTTGCTTTCAATACAATTCTTGTTTGCATTATTAACCGTTGTAACAAAGCTGTTCGCCGAATCAACGGCAGCCGCAAGAATTACGTGGTTACCGTAATCCTTTGAAGAATAGTTTTCGGAAAGCCGGGTTGCAGAGAGCATTGAATTATTATCCGCAGTCAGAACCGCAGCATTTCTGTCTATTTCAAGCGTATAGATTGCGTTTTTAAGATTTAAGCAGTGCGCATTTACAAGCGCGGTGTTTTCTTCGTATAAATCAAGCTTGAATTTAGCATTCGGATAGTTTTCCTCGCTGCCCCAGATTGCATTTTTTGCATTCATCGCAAGCATTTGAATATCTGATAAAGCAAAGGAATCGGCGGTAAAGTATTCCTCGTTTGCCACAGCGCTTTCAGCCTCTTCAATCAGCATTTCAAGCTCTGCTGAATCGACCTTATCGTAAACGGTTTCAAGCTGAACTGCGTTTAAATACTGTGCAACCTCGTAAGCATATTCGGAGTTTGCCCGGTCATAATCAGGATTGTTATAGCCCGTTTGCTGAATATTTGCAAATATCTTAACGCCTTCCTCATAGATTGAAACAAATTCGTTCCAGCTTTCCTCTTTATAGCCCTCGGAGCCTGCGCTGAATATACTTTTCTTTAAAGCAAGCGCCTTTCTGAGTGCAGCATAGCCGTCCTTATCACTTGTAACCGCTGCGCTGTTCATAGCCTCACAGGCGGATGCAATATCGCTCGCAGCCTTATTCAGATTCGAAAGCTCCTGATAGTAGTAGCCCGAGGGATTAACCGCGGTTGCCTTATCGTATGCTTCAAGAAGAGTGCGAAGTCCGCCCTGGGTATAGGTGTTTTCGGCAACGGAAAGATAAGCCTCATTCTTTGAACTCTCAATCAGTTCAAGCAGGGGCTTGATATTAACAACATGAATCTGATAGGTCGGGCTGATGATGCAGGGGTCGCTTGCATCGTTACCCGTTACCGCATACCAGTGAACAGTATAGGTTTTAACATATTCGCTCTGCGCAGCATTAAAGCGCAGTGTGTTTGCAAATACTGCCCAGTAATTGGTTGCGCCTAAACCCCAGGCACCGTCATCCCTTGAAAGATAAAGGCGTGTTTCGGGAGAAATTGCACCGGGCTCACCCTTGAACACCGCGCTGTTTTCTCCCCTGTCGTTAACCGCCCAGGTCCAGTCGTGGTTTCTGTGGTGCTTGCCGTTAACGCCGTACCAGAGGGTATCCGATGCGGTTGTTCCCATCTTCCAGTTTGTATCCTGCGAGGAATCCGAATCCGAAACGCAGGGATACATCTGATATACGTATCTGGTGTCATCGCTGTCCCTTTTTGCCATACCCAGTATGGGCATTGCGGGCGTACTTTTGCCGTCCATAAGCAAAACAGTGTTTTGCGGATACCAGAGCTCTATTACAGTTTTCGCATTATATGTTGTCCACTTTGCGCCGTCGCTTTCATAAGGACTTCCCCAATACAGAATATTTGCAACACCGTGGTCGGCATAGGTGCTGTTATCCCAGGTGTCGCCGTCAAAATACGGGGTTACGGTATCGGGGGAATAGTTCCACCTTTCCATAGCGTCGGTCTTGGTCCTCAAATCAGAAGCGTATTCATCAAGGTCGATATCCATATCGCCGTACTTATACGCATCATATGCCTTGTTTGCTTCAACATAGGCGTCGTACGCCTCAGCCATATCAAGATAAACGGTGCCGTTCATCTTGAGCTCATATCTTGATATAGCTTCCTTAAGTCTTCCCGCGGGTGTATCTGCAAGCTCTTCCTCTTCGCCTTCCTCGCCCTCTTCACCGGTATAAAGAGTAATATTTCTGTATTCGATATCCTTAAACCATTCATACCAGTCATCGGAGCCGATTTTAAACGCGGTTATTTTTTTATCGCCCGTGTCCGTTACATTTGAAAGCTTTTCAAGGAATGCAGAATTATTTGTGTTAATAATTTCCTGAACAACGGTTCCGTTATCATTCGTAATATACGCTCTGAAATAATTGCCTCTGTATTCGGCAATATAGTGATAATTAACGCCTACGGTAAGATTAGGCGAACCCGTGCAGATTGACTTATTCTGCGCGTTGTTATTTGTTATTGACGATTCCTCATCCCAGGAATAAACATTTCCGTTTACATCCTGTGAGAACAGACAGTAATTATGCGTTGCATACCCCGGATCCCTGGTATCGCCCGTGTAAACAAAGAGCTTCATAAGGCAGTATTTTCCGCTGTACTGCCAGAAATCGTCGGAAGCATTCGTTTTAAATCTGAAGCCCAAATCTATTTTAAACCTCGAGCTTCCCGAAAGCGGGTTCTTATCCTGAACGAGATACATATATCCGTCGTCAATTGTAACGGCGTCCTCTTCCTGCAGAAATCCGCTTTCATTACCCCAAATATTCCATGTCATAGCCTCGGTTCCCTCATACAGAACGGGGACCTCTTTTGGCGTGTTAAAAGTCATTCCCGCATCCGAGAAATCCGAAGAAGCAACCGCAGTCCACTTTGTAGGCGCAGGAGGCTCTTCACCTGAATAGAAGGTTATATTTCTGTATTCAAGCCCCTTGAAGAAATATGCGTTATCGTCATCACCGATTTTAAAGGCGGTAATATTCTCGGAGTTGATATTATTAAGACGGGAAATAAAGGTTGATTCATCCGTCTGAACAATAACCTGAACAACCTTGCCGCTTTCATCGGTAATATATGCGGTAAAATAATTGCCCGTAAATTCTGCAATATAATGGTAGTTAACGCCTACCTCAAGGTGCGAGTTATTTGCAGTTATTGAGGTTGCCTGTGAGCGCGCGCCTGCGTTATGTCCGTCATCCTCCCAGGAGTAGCAAAGTCCGTTTGCGTTCTGGGCAAGATAGCAGTAAGCCGCATTTTTCTCGGCAGGGTTTGCAAAATTATCGGTATACACATACATTTTAAGGAAGGAATACTCGTCGCTGTTATAGTATTCATCCTCGCCGCTCTCCCCTGTTTTAAACCTGAAGCCGAAATCAATTTTCCACTGCTTGGAGCCCGAAATCGGAACACTTCCACCCGAATAGCCCGATATACGCATATATCCGTCGGGAAGAGAAATGGCATCCTCCGAGACAGAGGGATTGCCCGTCCAGTCATAAAGCTGCCAGGTTATTGTATTACCCTTGCCCTTATATGTCGACGGGGTGAAATTCGTGCTGTTGCTGACACTGCTCACACTCGAAAAATCCGAAGAAGCGATTGCAGTCCATTTAACACCGGCTGCAGCAGAAAAAGGCATTGCCGATAAAACCGAAAATGCCATTATTACAGAAAGCATAATTGAAATTGCTTTTTTCATCGTTT
>Ga0310786_10009822_pt1 | contig 12097 bp, 9 predicted proteins | sample AusTroGonzalo_MG_FD_203881 | JGI IMG/M metagenome (GOLD analysis project Ga0310786, IMG submission 203881) | Bovine rumen microbial communities from tropical cattle in Woodstock, Queensland, Australia - Gonzalo_03 (v2) (version 2) | ecosystem: Host-associated > Mammals > Digestive system >...
TTTGCAAGACATCAACGAAAAATCGTTTCTCTGCAGATTAATCAAGGCAGAGGACAACATCGCGGAGGTCTTTTTTAATGCCAAAAGACCTGTAGAAAAAATCAAATTTAAAAAAATCGCTAAAGTATTGTGGCATAGAAAACAAATGTAAGCCAAATATTCCAGCGATTTGTTAAATCTTCACCAAAAAGTTATTGACGCCTTAAAGTTTTAAAAGACATCTTAATTTTGCTGATCGAGACTTAGGGTTTATTAAAATTTCCTCTTCAGTCGGAGCAATAGGCTTTTTTGTAACTACCTGAAAAAGATGTTTACTCATTCCGCATTCTCTAAAAAAGTTTTTAACAATACGGTCCTCAAGAGAATGAAAACTTACAACGACAATTTTTCCGCCTGAGTTCAGCAATTCCAATGACTGACGCAAAATCGATTTTAATTCATCTAATTCTCTGTTTACAAAAACACGCAAGGCTTGAAAAGTCTTTGTGGCAGGATCGATCTTTCCGGTTCGTTTTACGCATGAACGTATTACATTCGCCAGATCTTCAGCGGTTTTGATTTTTTTGATATTTCTTTTAATAGTTTTTGCGATACGCCTGGAAAATCTTTCTTCGCTGAAGGAATATATTATGTTCGCAAGCTGATCTTCCGGACATCTGAGGATAACATCCATTGCCGTTTCATCGCACAGTCCCATTGACATATTAACTTCACCTTTGGAGTTAAATGAAAATCCGCGAGATTCATCTTCAAGTTGAAAATTCGAAAGTCCCAAATCAAGAACTATTCCATCCAACTTTTCTACATTTTGATGATTTAAAACTTCTTTGATATTACTAAATTTCGAATGCTCAAACGAGAATCTCGAAGGAAACTCAGCCTGAAGCTTTTTCGCGATAGGAACTACAAGGTCATCACGATCGCAGGCTATTACTTTACAATTCGCTTTTTCTAAAATCGCTCTGGAATATCCTCCACCGCCAAAAGTTCCGTCGAAATACACTTCATTTTCCGACGGCTCCAAAGCGGTCAAAACTTCATTTAATAAAACAGGAACATGTTCGCTCATTTTCTCACCACAATTACGCTATAGCAACAAACAGAATTCACATTGAATTCTAATCGCGACATTATAATCCGACTCACAAAATATGTACATAATCAATTTTGATGTATGTACAACTACAACACTTTTGACAGAACACTTCAAAAATTTCCGAGATCACTAAAAGATACCTTTGTTTGTCTGTTTGATTTAATTGGTTGCGGGGGAAGGATTTGAACCAACGACCTTCAGGTTATGAGCCTGACGAGCTACCAGACTGCTCTACCCCGCGACAACGGGCATAATATATCACATCAGAATGACTGAAGCAAGAGAATTTGCCCGAAATTATTAATAAACTATAAATCTTGCAAATTTAGATTTGAAAGAGCCTTCGACAAATCCTTCTGATCTTCCTTTTGGCAGTTATCACTTACGGATTTCTCTTTACGTAGCTTTTCCACTTCAATTTTTAAACGTCTCGCGAAATCTATGAGATTTTGTTCCGGGACTTTGTCCGAAAAAGAGATTCTCAAAGTCGTTGAAGGCAATTTCCCTTTGGGATCAATAGCTTCCTTGACATTAGACTCTCCTTGCCCCAAGCAAGAACACCCTGAGGAGAAAGAAAAATCTTGCATGCGATCAATCAGATCTTTCAGAAGAACTCCCTTAATCGAAACAGAGAATACATGAGAAGGTTTTTCTGAATTAATATACACATCCTCGATTTTTTCGATTTCTTTTTTTAGAACATAGAAATTTTTTTCGACGATCTTTGAATTTAATTTATAAATTTCGACCGCTTTTGCAAACGCCGCAATCAACGCCGTTGGTTTCGATCCCGGAAATAATTCATCACCTGATCCGAAAACAATCGGAGCGATTCTTTTGCGATCCCTTATATATAGGGCAGCGATTCCTTTTGGAGATCCGATTTTATATCCGGAAAAAGTCGCTAAATCGAAAACAGAGAAATCTGTCGGATATTTTCCGAAAGCCTGCGAAATATCTGAATGAAATAAAATATCTTTACTAACAGAATTCTTTATGATTTCCGCAATAGCAGAAACATTTTGTCGAGTTCCGATCTCGCTGTTGAAAGATTGAATCGAAACTAAACGAGTCGTCGGTTTGATGCTGTTTTTCAGCTCTTCCAAATCCAGATTTCCGTAACGATCCACTCCGATGTAAGTTACTCTGTACCCTGATTTCTCCAGATATTTAAAAACATTTAATACGCTCTTATGTTCGATTTTCGAAGTTATCAAATGGCATCCGGGATTTTTGTAAGCAACTCCCAAAATCGCGACATTGTTGGACATTGTTGCGGAATTCGTGAACAAAATCTGATCGAAATTACATCCTATTTTTTTTGCGATAGTTTTTGCTGATTCGATCTCGATTTGTTTTAGCTTCTGCGCATGAGGGTTAAATCCCGAAGAATTTCCGTCGAGTTTTGAAATTTCAATAAATTTCTTCAGAGATTCATTGTTGATATGAGCTGATGCCGCATAATCCAAATAAGTTGAATTTTGCGAAGCCTCTTTTGCTACAACAAGTGACGTGATAATCAGTCCAGATAACAACAAATATTTCATCTTATTCTCCATAACTTGTTTAAAATTTTATCTGATTGATGTTTTATTTCAATTCTATCGGAAAGATTTTTCAAAAACTCGCTAAAAAATCGAAATGTAATATGTTAGAGTCTCGAGAGGGGAAGTATTATGGCAAGTTTTTATTTTTATTATGCAGCGATGAACGCGGGCAAAACTACATCTTTGTTACAGACTGATCATAATTATCACGAACGAGGAATGAACACTGTTATTTTTACTCATTCCATAGATACTCGTTATGGAAAAGGTATTGTGCGTTCGCGGATAGGTCTTCAAAAAAATGCAATGGCTTACGATGAAAAATTTGATTTCTTTTGTTACGTAAAAGATGCGAAGGATGTTGCTTGCGTGTTGGTTGATGAAGCGCAATTTCTAACAAAGGAACAAGTGGATCAACTTAGTGATGTTGTCGATTTTTTGGATATTCCTGTGTTGGCTTATGGACTGCGTTCGGATTTTCGCGGAAACAGTTTCGAAGGAAGCCAAAGACTTCTTACGATTGCAGATATTCTGGTGGAGCTCAAGACAGTCTGTTTTTGTGGGAAAAAAGCAACTATGAATATACGAATCGATTCAGAAGGAAACAAAGTTGTTGACGGAGCGCAAATAGATATCGGTGGAAATGAAAAATATGTATCCGTATGCCGAAAACATTTTAAAACAGAGAAGAAGTTCAGCAAATAACTGTTTGTTCGGTTTAAATTTGTGCTATTATTTCGCTGATGTAGAGCAAGTGTAATGAAAAAAGTTGTTTGTGCGATTTTAATTTTATGTATGATTCAAGGGCGAATAAATGCGGCGCAGTTTGTTAGTCTGAAGTCGTCGAAGATTAATATGCGCGTCGGTCCCGGAGATGAATTTCCTATTAGTTGGGTATTTCTCAGAGCAGGACTTCCTATGATGCTGATCGCAGAATTTCAACAGTGGAGAAAAGTAAGATATCTCGATAATACCGAAGGTTGGATGCATAAAAATATGATTTCCGGAAGAAATACGGCGGTTGTTGTAAAAGACAACTCCTTTCTTTATAAAAAAAATTCGGAATCTTGTCCGATCGCAAAGCTTGAAAAAAACGTGATAGTTAGGGTTTTGGAAAAACGAGACAACTGGATCAAAGTTGATATCAATAAGGTAAAAGGCTGGATTCCAAGAGAGAGTCTCTGGGGAATCGATGACGATATCTTAGGTTAATTTTCAAAAAACATGTGAATCATCTTCTATTGGAACCCTTTGTTAACCAGGATGATCTTGGAGCCAGCATTAAAATACTCTGATATACATGGCAAACCATTATATCAGAGTATTTTAATACCGCCTCCAGGCGCTGCCTGGTGCAACCTACTTTTCAAATAATGCCGGTAATTTCTAAGCTTATCCATCAAAAAACGGATATAACGATGATGTGAAATTATTAATCAAAAATCACGAGGAAATGCACAAAGTTCTGATTAAGCATTCTACATTCGTTGTTGTGTAAACAATTTCAAATGAAGTAAAACTTTAACTTTTCCTTAACCTTGGATCTATACAATTATATTAGTTATATCAGAGGAGGAAATCATGAGAAAATTAGCAATAATCGCGTGTTTGTACGCCGGATGTGTTTGCGGCATGCATTGCCCGGAGGAGAGAGATGTTATTCATTCGAAAATAACCATGTCCGATGTTCAAAATACGGTGAGTGAAGACAGATCCATAAGGATAGATGCCAATAATCCGAATTTACTGGAACAGTGGCAAGATATTGCTGACGTTTTATCAGATGTAGGATCGGAAGATAATGTTTTTGAAACAACACAATCAACCTATAAAGAAGGACGTTTTTGGACGATAGTAAGGAAAGTATTTCAGCCAATGCAAATTACTGCCAGCGCTTCCACTATGGTATTAATCAGTGCGTCGGAAATGGTGAAAAGCACGCATCCGTCAGTTTCTACCGGATTGTCATATGGAGCTTTGGGATCGGCGGTAACTTCGGGTGTGCTGTCTCTGTTCATCTCAAAAATGACCAACAAGATCAATCAATTGAACAGAATATACAAAGCTAAATTGGCTGCGGAAAAAATTATCATAAATACTGAAAATACTTAATTTTCAACAACTTTAGGACTTTGTGAAACAAAATTTGAGAAAACCGAGTTTTGTTCGCAAGGTTTGGTATAAATCTCAAAAGATAACTCTTATCAGATTGCCTTGTGATTTTTCTGAATATAAAAAAACCCCAACCGAAGTCGGGGCTTATAGCACTAACTAAAAAAGTTAAATTAGTACTTTACGTTGTACTTAACCAGCGCACGAACGTTCCAACCTTTGTTGGCGCGAACGCCACCATCTTTCCAACCGAAGTTGTAGTCACCTTCCAAAGCAGCAGAGAACTTCTTGCAGAATGCTTTCTCAGCACCTAATCCCAAAACAACTGAAGCTTTGGTCTTTGAACGGCCTGGACCTTCTATCACATTACTGCCTGACTTCACAAAAGTCTTAGCAGACAACTTTGTCCAAGCGCAACCCAACTTCGCGTAAGCTAAGGTGTTGTTCTTGAAAACATAACCAGCTTTCAAATTAAGCTGAGGAACAAATCCTCCAAACTTAATCTCTAACTTGTCCTGAACTCCAGGAAAGAAAAGATCGTCTCCCTCGATATCAACCTTTTTGTTCTTCGTGAAGTCCATGAGGAATTCAGCACCGGCGTATACGTTGTTCTTGAATACTTTTCCTGCACCCAAAACAAAAGAACCAATGAAACGGTTGGCTTTTGGAGTAGTCTTTTCGGTTTTTCCATCCTTCAAGTACTCAGCATCGTCAGTCTTCAAGAAGCTTCCACCGATTCCCAAACCAGCGTAGACACTGCTGAAAACCGACTGATTAGTTCCTGCAACAACTACTTCTTCGGCAACGTCAGCGTTTGCAGCGAAAGCCATCGCGCAAGCAGCTGCACATAATGATACTTTTTTCATGTTTTAACTCCCATAATTAAAAAAAGCGATTTCACTCTATCATTAGATGTTTTTCATTTTCAATTAATTGTAAACTTTTCTGATTTTGTAGTGATATTTTTGCAACAAAATTGTTCCAAACAAAAAAACCCCAACCGAAGCCGGGGCTTATAACATTAACTGAAAAGTTAAATTAATACTTTACGTTGTATTTAACCAACGCGCGAACATTCCAACCTTTGTTGACTCTCTTGTCGCTAGTGAATTCCTTATCTTTCCAACCGAAGTTGTAATCACCTTCCAAAGCGGCAGAGAATTTCTTGCAGAATGCTTTTTCAGCACCTAATCCTAAGACAAAAGAAGCCTTGGTTTTAGAATCATTGCTTTCTTCTTTCCAGTTACCAGCATTCTTCTCAAACTCTTTTGAGGAAAGCTTTGTCCAAGCACAACCTAACTTCGCGTAAGCCAAAACACTGTTCTTGAAGACGTAACCGGCTTTCAAATTAAGCTGAGGGATAAATCCACCAACCTTCCACTCACCCTTTATGTCCTTGGTTCCATCCTTTGCTTCTATTTCTTTTTTCTTGTTTTTTGTGAAGTCCATGAGGAATTCAGCACCGGCATATACGTTGTTGCTGAAGACTTTTCCGCCACCGAGAACGAAAGAACCAATAAAACGGTTTGCTTTTATCTCGAACTTAGCGTCTTCACCATTTGTGTTGGTGTAGTCGAACTCACTGCTCTTCAAGAAGCTACCACCGATTCCCAATCCGGTGTAGATGCTGCTGAAAACAGGCTGCGCAGTTTCCGCAACAACTATTTTTTCGGCAACATCTGCATTCGCCGAAAAGGCTACCGCACAAGCGGCACTTAATAATACTTTTTTCATCTCTTAACTCCTATAATTAAAAAAAGTGATTTTACTTTAACATTGGATGTTTTTTCCTTCCAACCGATTGGAAACTTTTTCAATTTTGAAGTGATATTTTTGCAACAACATTTTGACAGCAAAAATTCCGGTGTTATCTGTTGCAATAAAGTTACATATGGGTGCAATTATCTTAAAAATCCTTTACCACAGAAAACATCCTCGTATAACATGGGGAAAAAATTGTAGGAGTGTTTATGTATAAGAACTTATTGATTTTTTCATTAATTCCTTGTCTTTGCTTCGCTCAGGTCAGTGCTGATTCCGCTGCTGGAGACGATACAAAGTTACTCGGGGAAGTTGTAAAAGAGCAGACAGAGGGTCTTCCTTTGGTAAGTAATCTGTCTATCAGCGGTAAGTTACAATTCGGTGCTGTAGTAGCGAATCAGTATTTGTCGAAAGAAAAAGAAAACGATATTCCATCGGGATTCTTGGATGGCGATATTGATATTAATTACAAAACAGTAGTTGATGGCATCGGTTGGGGTTTCAAAATCGGAACGAAAGCAAGATCAGGTTTGATTAAGAGCGGATCGGCAATTGTTGATACTTCTTTCTTGTTTGTTGATTCAGATAAGCTCGGAGAATTCAGATTTGGTTATTCAAAATCTGCCGGTAGTGCGTTCTCGATATCTTACGCAGATGCGATGACAGGATACAACATTGTTGACAGCGGAAACCTGGCGACTTTCTTTACTCAAACTTCCGGAACAATTATCGGTACGGGATTTGATAAGGATGACGGTAAATCGTTGAAGTTAGTTTGGTTGTCTCCAACGATTAAGGGATGGTCTCTCGGATTGTCTTACGCGCCAAACAGCCGCGACGGTCACTTGTTCAAGGAAAAGAGAAACAAGACTGAAAAAGATTTCAGCAAGACTCAAAACTTCGCAGATGAGTCCGGTTACACGAAAGACAGCTATTCAGCAGGTATTTCTTACGAATACGGAGACCCGAATGCGTTTAACTTAAAGCTTTCTGTCGCCGGTTGGTTAGCGCAGGGAAGAGCTGATGGTTCTGATCCAAAGAACGTAAAAGGTTACAACATTGGTGCGATCTTGGGATACGGAAAGTACAAGTTGGCTTTGAGTTACACGGATAACAGGGATTCTATGCTTCCGAAAGTTTTAACAAATGATAAGAAGTGGAAGGGTCACGTAGTCGGAATGGGACCTGGAGCTGACAACGGAAAGGTTTACACCGCCGGATTGGGATACTTCGGAGAGAAGTGGGAAATGTCCGCAGGATACTTCCACGCTGTAAAGAAGTGGTCTGACACGGAAAGAGCCCAGACTAACATCGCGACAGTGGCGGTACAATACAATGTCGACAAAGTTTGGAGTGCCTTCGTTGAATATAACAACGTAAGAACAAAAACTTGCGATCGTATATACTACTCCGAGCTTAGTGATGAAAATCCTGACGGAGTCGCTTATGGAAATAACCGCGCGAACTTGATTGTCGCCGGAGTAAAGGTTAACATATAGCTATCCTTTCTTTTGCTCGTCGGGGGTTTAGAGGTTTCCCCCGGCGGCTTTTTTTTATCTGTAATCTTTCTTGTTATATATAAAATCCTTTGAAAGTCGTTATAACAGTATGCCGAAAATTATGAAAATCGATTCAAACGCGGAGAGCATACCATGAGATAGCTGTACTCATGATAACAGGTTCCAAGATCAGCTTGACTCCAGGCGCTGCCTGGGCAGGGAACCCCTGCGGGTAGTTTTATTTATTTCGATACCTGTATGCGCGAGAAATCTCAGAAGTCGAAACAATCTGAAAAGTTAATAAATTATTAACTTTTAATTAAACGGGATCCCACGATCCCACCCGAAGGAAAAATATCAGAAAAAAGTTGAAAAACTGTTGATTTAACTTTTTGTTAACTACTTTTGATGAGAGATTATCTACATCAATATAACATCTAAAATTTTCGCTAACTCAGCAGGGAACCCCTGCGGATGATATTGGGGCAGGACATCTGTACAACCGTATACCGAAAATCACAAAAATCGATTCAGATAAGGAGAGCAAACCATTATATCAGAGTGTTTTTAATACTGGCTCCAAGATCGTCTTGGCTCCAGGCGTTGCCTGGGCAGAGAATCCCTGCAGATAGTAATTCATTTCAATAACGGTATGCGAGTTAAAATTTTCGCTAACTCATTGAAATTAATAGTTTTTGAATCTCTTTGTACTATTTTCCCAAAGGGCGGGGGCAGCGGGGCTGGTTGTTATTAAAAGTTAACAAAAGGTTAATTTAAAGAAATTTTAGCTTTTTTGTGATATTTTTCCTTCGGGTGGGGTCGTGGGATCTCATCCAATTAAAAGTTAACAAATTGTTAATATTAACGAAAATTTAACCATTCGTGATACAATCCAAAGCATACTTCCGGGAATGCTCCCTGGACTGCAGTTTCTAACTGCATGCTCTCCGAAACGGCTTTTCCAATTTCTCCGCATACCATAGTCAAGAAGTACTTCAGGAATACTGGATCCAAAAACTTTTTGGAGCATACCGTGAGATAGAAGTACTCATGATACCGCCTGCACGGGCTCCATGCAGGTAGTAATTCATTTCAATAGCGGTATGCGAGTTAAAAATTTTTACTAACTCAGCAAAACAGCTCACCGAAATTTTGGATTTATTTACAATTCTCGATCAGATTACCCTAATTTTTTCAGTTGCACGGCGATTTTGAAGGTTGTGTCAGGGCGCAGGTCTCCGCCGTGCTTATTCTCTCTTTCGCATTGTACGAAAACTTTTGAGCATTCGTTTTCAAATCTCAAGCCGACGTTATATTTCAGTAATTTTAATTTGTCTCTACTCTTTTTGTGTGTTGCATCGATTGAGTCCTTTCTGTTGCCGAAGGTTATTCCGAAATTCATCTGAATTTGCGAATTCATTTTGTATTCGGCGTGAAAATTTACGCCTTTATACCTTTTTTCTGAATTTTCTTCATTTACATAACTACGTTTAATTGTAAACGGGTTGTAAAAACATTGCTTTCCTTTGAAAAACAGCGTTCCCGCGGAAAATTTCTCGTCGCTGTAATCTATTCCGGCCTCTATTTGATCAAATCTGCTGTGCTTTCGAGAATAACTTCCGGACGAAGAGAAACTTAGGTTGGAATTGAAAAAGATGTCCAAAGCTCCGACTAAATTTGATCTTTTATATTTTAGTCCCGAGGATTCAAGACGTTTTTGTGGCTCGGTCAATTCGACGGATTCTCCCAAGGCGAGATGATAAATATTTTGCGCATTATGGTATCCGTTAATATGGAACCCGTAAAAATATCTCTTTCCATAGTCTACGTTATACGGAGAAATCGACTTGTTGTTGGAGAAAACATTTGATTCGTTGATTTCATCAAATGGATTTTCGAATGCGTCGAAGCGTTTTTTGTTTCCGGCGATGCTAATTCCCGCTATCGGAGTGAAAACGAAATCATGCAACGGTGTTTCCACCAATAATGGCCATTTCCATGTTAAATTCAGTTGAGGCATCGATTGAGAATAAGAGTTATAGTCGGATTTTTCGTCCTCTCTAACATTCAACCCCTGCAAAGCCAAAACGGCGTTAACTTCCAATATATGTCCGCCCGGAAGCAGAATTTCTTTGTACCAAGACGGATTGCACACGTATTTTTGAGCAACTCTTCCGTGTTTGAAATACAAATTCATGAAGGCCAGATTGAAATTCAGTGTTCCGCCGAAAATTTGAAAATAATGACTATGTTCAATCATCGGAAATAACATAGGCGCGGCGTCCATATCCTCACTTTGGAACATCGCCCATCTGGCCATTGTATAATTTCTTCCGTTGAATCCTTCCAAATACACTTTTGATTCTAAAGTTCTGTCCGGATCTTCAAAAAATGAAAACTTTTTCAAATAATATCGATCAGACGCCAAATTGATGTCGAACCCTGTTCTCCAATTGTTGTCTATTTCGTATTCGAATTTCGCGAAAATATGTCCACGATATCCTGAACGCTCAATTTTTTCGATTTTTTCGTTAAGTTCTTTTTTATTTAAAGACTTCGTTCCCGTCAAACTGGCGTCGATCGTTAATTTTCCGTGCGGAAATCTCCAACCGTAGTAAATCCAGGGAACATGTCCTATTTTTGATGTGATTATCGGTTTAAATATCAACTCTTGAGAATCAGAAATCGAGATCAGATAAGGAAAAGAAAGACTCAACCCCTGCTGAGATGAGTAAGAAACTTTCGGTACCAAAAATCCGCTTTTTCTTTTGAGGTTTGAACTCACGTGAGATAAATACGGTATATACATAATCGGAGTATCAAAAGCTTCAAGTACAGCACCTTCATAGGCTGTGTAATTTTTCGGATTGAATGTTACAAACTCTGTCTTCAGCTGCCATGTTAAAGCTCCTGATTTTGTACATTCATAACACGGAGTAAATATGACATTTTTCAGCAAATATTCTCCGTTTTTGATAGTACAGCTTTCCGCAGCTAATCGAGTATTGTCCGGAGTGATAATTTTCAGGTTGGAAGTTCGACCCGATTTAAAATCTTTCTCCACAAATAATGAATCTGCGAAATAAGCATTGCCCAACTCGTCTTTGATAATGACATTACCATCCGCTCGAAGAATACCTTTCCTTTCGTCATAAGAAATTTTATCCGCTGAAATAACTTTCTTATTATAAACCGCGATTACGTTTCCTCTGCATGCTACGACGCCGCCTTTATATTCTGTTTCCTTTGAATTTAAAAACGAAATATCCTCAGCGAACCCTTCCGCGAATAAAGAAATACAGCAGAACAGAAACGAAATCTTCTTCATGCTTCTTTCCAAATCAAAACAGAAACGGATAAGCACATCAAGATTAATACTACAGCCCAAGATGATAAAACCACAGAGATTACTCCAGCATAAGCCAACGATTCCAACATACTATTTGCGAATTTCAAAAACAATGCGGAAAAAATTACCTTTATTGCGATATTTGTTTTGGTTTTATATCGGTTGATCGGAAAACAAATTACCGCAGCTATCAGAGCAAACAAAATAAAGGTAGCGCAGTTAGCCAAAAGCTTTTGCAATGCCAGTTCGTAAAGTCGCAGACTGACTTTATCTCTGTTCTGGATTTTATAAACTTTATATAAGGAATAGACGTCCTGCCTATGCGGAGGTAAAGACAATAAATCGATCAGTTCAGAAGAAATATTATCAAAAATCTTTACGGTTTCTAAATTTTGAAACTGATTATTTTTGAGAATAGTAACATTTTTCAAAGTAATTACATTTGAATCGATTTCTCCGGATTTCGCCATCACTCTTTCATTTTTCTTTAAGTTGAACAGATAAAATCCCGATAGTTGATTTTTATCTATGGATTTCACAAAAACTACATACTTGTTCTTTCCGAAATCAATCCAAATATCATTGTTTTTCTCAAAAGATGAGGAAGATTTCTCCTCAATTGCTCTTCTGTACAGATTTTCCGATCTTATTCCGACCGGATGAAAAACGAACAGCCAGCACATTGCTATAAATATTGAAAAACTTATAAAAGGAACCAAAATCTGCTGGGGAG
>Ga0310786_10009823_pt1 | contig 12097 bp, 21 predicted proteins | sample AusTroGonzalo_MG_FD_203881 | JGI IMG/M metagenome (GOLD analysis project Ga0310786, IMG submission 203881) | Bovine rumen microbial communities from tropical cattle in Woodstock, Queensland, Australia - Gonzalo_03 (v2) (version 2) | ecosystem: Host-associated > Mammals > Digestive system >...
ATTCAACTTCTTGCAGATGTCCTTCCACATTACGCCGCTGTCCCTCGATTCGATTACATATCTTACGACTTCCGCCTCTTCAGGAACAATTACCAGTTTCCCGTCTACCGGCTTATACCCATACGGAGGACGCCCCCCGCTATATCCACCAACCTTGGCTTTGTTCCTTCGCCCACCCATGGTCCGTTTCGTTATATTCGCCCTCTCTTGCTCGGCAACAAAAAGTATCAGGGCTTTGTAAACATTCCCAAGGCCAGTATCGTCGTTGACAACTTCCTCAGTGGCACTGATAAGCTCGATGTTCTTGCGTTCAAGCACCATCATGTAATAGAAATACAATTTGATGTCTCTCGCAATTCTATCGCTCTTCGGCACTACAACAGCGGTTACAGGGGGATTCTTCGTTTCGCCATACAGCAAATCATCAAGCGCTGGCCTCGATTCCTTTGCACCGCTTTCACCTTCATCAATATACCATTCGGATATTTGCATGTCATGCGCAGCACAATAATCCATAACAAGCCGCTTCTGTTCAATAATCCCAAATCTGTCTTCCCCTGCCTGACCATCTGTAGATACCCTGCAATATGCAACTACGTTCCTCATTTTTACTCCCTCCTGTTGGCAATAAGTATATATCGTATACGATTACTTGTCAATAGTTTTCGTAATTTTCAGTTATAGCATTTTCTTATAGCACGGCCTTTTTGTGTTTTTTAAATTTTTGGGGAATTCGCTTTTTATTTAGCGGCTCACGTCGTACCCGTTACCCGCGGCGCGTCAGCGCCGCAAAAACCTGTCCGGGCACACCCGTAACCCGGCTATGCACTTGGGGAAGAGTCCCGAACGGAGACAGGACCCCAACAGCAGCAGGACAGCCCGCCGCCACGATCACGGCCACGGACGACGCCATGCAGCGCCGCCAGCAGCCTAGGCAGACGGAGCGGAGGACCGGCCACAGCCCCGGCACCATGCACAGCAGGCGGACCCGCCATGCTGGACAACTCACCGCCATCACCACGGCCAGCGGACCCGGCCCACCGTCAGCGCCGCCACGATCGACAGCAGGACCGAGGACACGACGCCCGGCCACGATCCCGGCCACAGCAGCAGGACCGCCACACGGCCCGCCAGGACACCCACAGCGCCACGACAGCGGATGCACCGACCCGACACCCGACGACAGCACCCACGCCGCCCAGGAGGCCCACAGGACCCGCCACGCGCCGCCCCTACTACTATATACAACCATCAGCAGCGACAGCCCGACAGGAATCCCGACAGCGGCCCACGCTGGACAACTGGACCAGCAGCAGATTGTTATAACCATTGTCTATAACTAAATGCACAGTTATCATATTACGATAAATCAAGATTTACCTATTGACAGTTACGGCAAATACCATTATAATGGTTATCGTAATGAGACACCAACCCCCACCCCACGGACCGCGGCCCCGCCGCCGAGGCGGAGCAGCAGCCCACCGAGACCGAGAACGCGCCCCAGGCGGCCACGCAGGCCGCCGAGGGGACCGACGAAAAGAAGGAGGCCGAGACCATGACCACCGCCGAGCGCGAAGCCCTGGAGCGGATCAACGCCCGCCAGAACGCCGCGAACCTGTTTACCAACATCACCACCGCCGACATCGCCGCCGAGCTGGCAGCCATGGAAGCAGAGCAGGCAGCACCGGCAGCCGATCCCGCCACCGCCACCGAGGCGGCCACCGTCGCCGGGATCATCCGCAGGCAAGGCGGATACCGGGAGCGCGACCTGCTGACCCGCCCGCACGAAATGACCCACGGCGAGACCTGGAACGCCGAGCACAAGGTGGTATACGTCATCGAGACCACCCCCGGCCCGGACGGATACCGCGCAGGATGCGCCGTTGACATCGTTACCCGCTCCATTGTTGGCTAACCTGCAAGCAGCACCGCACACCACGACGCGAAAAAGGAGGAAAACGGAATGTTTATCAACGAAGCAATCACCCGCTACATGGAAGAGACCGCAGAGAAGCGCCGCCGCGCTAAGGAGCTGGAAGAGTTCACCCGCCCCCAGTGGGGAAAGCCCTGCAAGACCCCGTTAAAGGACATCGAAGCCGCCGCCGCCGAGCTCGAACCGCTCAACATCGAACTGAAGATCAGGCACGACAACACCCGCCGCATGATCTACAATGCCACCATCCCCGCCGTGCTGGACATCTTGAAGAAGTGGAACGGCAAGCCATACGGTGAAAAGACGAAGCAGAAAATCTGCGACGAGATGAAAACCCGATTTAATTGTGCGCTGTACCTCTCAAACACCTATGTCGGGAAAATCGACCTGGTACCGCTCAACGGCGAAGGTTATACCAATTACACATTCAAATATGACGAGTTCGACATCTACACCCGATACAAGGACGGCCAGCAAACCCACGTATTGAACGCCAACAGGATCAACGGAGAAATCACGGCAGACGATATTTATTTGAGCAATTGCCCCGCCATAGTGGCAGACCCCGCCGCCCGCGCCGCTGAAATCCTCGCCGCGTTTACCGAGCTGAAGCGCAAGCATGACCAATTTGAGCGGGAAATCACCCAGTTTAACAACCTGCTCCCCATCGGCATCGAGCGCCGCCACATCTCCGGTTTTCGGAACTATCTGTAATTCCCGCCGACGTTGCCCAGGGCCCGGAGCACCGGACCCGCGGCAATGCCGACAGGCAGAGCAACCAGCAGCACGACGACCCACGAAAGGAGCACGAACAATGGGAACCGTGAACTATAAGACCAGCGATATAATCACCCTCGGACTAAGGCCCTACGAACCCCGAGACTTTGAACTGGACCCGGATTTTATGGAGGAAGCCCGCGAACGTTGCGAGGAAAACGGTTGTAGCCTGTTCGACTGGATAGAGGGCACGATCAACGAATACACCGAGGACGACCGGCAGACCGCCGAGCACATCATCAGCCGCTACAGCTTCGAGTTTTTCCAGGTCAGCATCGAACCCGGCTATTATGAAGGCTTTTCCGTCAACATCTCGGACGACCTCCCCGGCGAATACTGGGACGCCGACGAACGCGAGCAGGCATTGACCGACGCCGCCAACCTGGGCGACATGCTGGAAGAGCTTGTAAATGACGCATGTTTGGTTGAATGCTGGCCCGGCTGGTGTACGTCATACCAAGACCCCGCGCACAGTTTGACCGACGTTAGAAAGGCCATCAGAGGCTTGATATACGACATCAACGACACACCCGACCGAGAAGAAGAGGAGGCCGTATAACATGACATTTGAGCAGATTTGCGACTGGATAACCGCCCGTCAGACGATCCCGCAGGAACGCCGCTACAGCGAGCACGGACGGACCGACGAAACCACCGTAACCTATGCCAACGGCGACACCTACCGCCAGACGATCACCTATATCGGCCACAGCGATTTCGACCGGCTCCACACGGAAAGCTACATCAACGGCGAATGTGTAAGAAGCGCAGACCTCAGATATGAAAATTTCGGATGGAAGGAGGCATAACCCCATGGATTGCAACAGTTACAGCTACGCCCCGCACATGCTGGACGAATCCACCCCGCATTATAGGCCCTGCGACCGCGTAACCATCGAGCGCCGGACCGCCAACGGCCGCGAGTATTTCATCATCCTGGACGACACCAACGAAGGCAGCAACAAGGCATACAACCTGCAAACCGCCATCAGGACCGCCGCGAACTGGTTAAAGGAAGGAGTATAAGCCATGAAGAGCAACAACACCCGCAAGCAGTGGTATGAAATCATACTGAAGAACCACCGCGCAATCATCGCCCCCACCGGCAGCCAAGTTACAACAATCGCCCGAATCAAGTCAAAAGGGCTCGCATACATCATCGCCAAGGCCCTAAAGGAATCCACATACACCCCTGAACAGGGTTTTGAAATAATCATCCAGTGACCCCCAGCCGGTTTTTACAGGCCCCCGGCCCGCCCGGGAGCCTGGATAAAGCCGACAGGCCCACACACCACCGACACCCCACGACACCGAGAGGAGGCACCCCCGCATGACCTACACCACCCCAGGCGGATCATATTCCCGCCTATACGCCGACATGGCCCAACAGAAGCACCTACTCATAGCAGGCGCGACCGGCAGCGGCAAAAGCACCGCCCTTGACGGCATTCTCCACGCGATCCTCCACGGCAGCCCCGCCGACGACCGTCTAATCCTCATCGACATCAAAAAAGTCGAACTCATCGACTACCACGAATTACCCCACCTCCACAGCTACGCCGACGACGTACCGAGCGCCCTACAGGCCCTCCAGACCGCAATTGACATCATGTTGGCCCGCTACACGGACATGCAGCGCCGCAGGATAAAAGAGTATGACGGGAGTCACCTATACGTCATCATTGATGAGCTGGCAGACCTCATGACCACCGCCCCCAAGCAGGCCGCGCCGCTAATCCAACGCATAACGCAGCTGGGACGCGGCGCATCCTGTCACCTGATAGCCGCGACGCAATGCCCAATCAGCGCCGTAATACCGACCCCGATCAAAGTCAATTTCCCGGCGAAGCTGGGACTAATGACCGCCACCGCCCAGGACAGCCGAAACATTATCGCCCGCGCAGGCTGTGAAAAGCTCCCATACCCGCCCGACGCCGGAGAAGCATATGGTTACTACCTCCGCGGGCCGAAGCTGGACCTATACCAGCTCCCCCGCATCGACGACGCCGAGCGCCGCCGCATTATCACCCACTGGACCCGGCAAAGCGCTTGACAGCACCACCCCCGCCGAATATAATCAAATCATACGCAATCAAAGGAGGATATACCACCATGAAGCATATCTATTATTCTGCCATCACCGGCCCCGACTACAACAGACAAATGGACTGTGAAATCATGGAAGCGGAATATGGGGAAGAATGGGACGGAAACGTCTACGGATATTTGCAAAATATCATTGATAAGTTCCCCGAAGACACCGAAATACTTGAAGGCCCGCAGCACATCCCCGGCGACGTGCAGCATCACTTCACCGCCGCCCCCGCCAACATCTGCGTAGTATTCTACGACGGCGAAGCCCGTCAAATCTGGTGGAGCGACACCGCCGAATAAGCCACAACCCCCACCACCCGCCGCCAGGCGGGTTTTTTAATGCCCCCGACCCGCCGCCAACAGCCCCCGCCACAGGTCCACCGCCACGGCCCCATGCAGCCGACGCCCAACCGCCGACCGGCAGCGCCGAAGGCAAGCCCCTGCCATACGTGGACCACCCGCAGCCGATCCCACGCCAAAGGCCCCGGAGCACACGCCCCGAGGCCCTTTTTCTGCACCCGTCACCAGTCGCAATCGACACAAGCGACGCCGCCAACCGCACAAAAAAGCCCGTTCTGCGCCTTCTGCGATCCCGCGACAAATCACAAGCGCACAGTTTGCGCCCGTCATAGCGCCGTTTCTGCGCCTTCTGCGTCATTCCCCGTCACCGTCAGCAAACCCCGTTTCGACCGTTTTACCATCCTCCAAATACCGCTTTGCTATATCATCGGCGCTTATATCCTGATCCCTGTTGTCCTGCGCGTTAATGGTAATTTCCTGCTGATCGGACATTTGATAAAAATTTTTCGCCCGGAAGATATAAACCACCTGGGGAATCTTCCCGGAACTCACCAACTCCGCGTCAATCGAGGCTAATATCTGTTTGGCTTTTTTAACCATGTCAGTGCGTTTACTGCTACATCCCTGCCCGTTTTCCCACTGCCACAGCACCTGGCGCACAGTCCCCAACGCGAGCGACAGGTTTTCGACGGTCGGGATCATCTGCTGTTCGTAACAATCCCGGAAATACCCGTTGATACGTTCGGCGCATTCTTCATCTGTCTTGACACATTCCCGATTGAAATACTGAAAAGCGTTCCTGACCGCCTGGGCGATCTCCTCCGGTCTTGCGGTGGTATTTTTTTCGATAGAGGCTGTACCGGTTCCGTTTCTGCCTCTTGGTTTTTTGGCAGGCTGTTCATGCCTTTTCGCGTCAAGGCTGACAACCTTGCCAGTGTTGCTTTTATTTTTCTCTGTAGCCATAAAATCAGTTCAACTCCTTCCTTCTGCGAGATTATATAATAAAACGGATTCTCTTTACTATAAGTATAATAATATACTATACACTTACAAGTATAACCATAGCATAGAAAGTAAAGTAAAGCATATAATACAAAGTATAAGGTAATACCTATCCGCGAGATGAAAAAGTCCTTCGTTCGTAGGTTGAAAGGTTCCGCAGGCTCTTCGTTGATACGTTCGTTCCTTCGTTCATGCCTTCGTTCGTCCGCAGATTCCTTCGTTCCTGGTCAAGGTCCTTCGTTCGTTGACAGCCTTCGTCCGCGAAAAAGTCCTTCGTTCGTCCTCCGGTTGCTTCGTTCGCAATGCTCTTCGTTCGTCCTCAAAGCCCTTCGCAGGCTCTTTCGTTCATCTCCGCTTCTTCCATACACGGATCACCTTGACCCATTCGTCCCTGCGTCCGACCTCGTTCCTGGCCTTTTCCGCCGCTTCGTCTCTATCAACTGCGTACACGGTGACGCTCTCGTTCTTATACGCCGTCCGATACCCTTCTCTGAACACCGCCACATCGACGCCCCATGCCTCTTCGTTCATGCGTTATCTCCATTTGTTCCTTCGTCACCGTCCTGTTCAAACAGTTCCGTTCGTCCTTCCGCCGTCCAAATCCTGCATCTTCCGTCATGGACTGCGTTAATCCAAGTCCGCGGGCAAACATCCTGCGTAAACGTCACCGTAGGCAGCGCATCGACGCTGAAATCCATGGCGATCTTGATACCTCTTGCGTCGTCGTTGACGCCCCTGGCGTAGTTGTCAGCGCATTGAATGATGTGCTCCGCCACGGCCCTGATGCTTTCGGAGATGTTCTTTTCCAACTCTTCCCTGCTCATCTTAATCTTTATCTCTGCCATGTCCGTCTACGTTCCTCCCTTCGTTCCTTCGTACATAAACATACAAGTATAATCAAAACACACAGTATAATATTATTATATATACTACCCCGTAAATTGATTATACTACACCCACCCTCTCACACAACACCCCTCTTTCCCTCACGATCATCCTGACCATCCCGTCCATCCCCTCGATGACCTTCGTCCAGTCGTGTCCTTCGCAGGCAGCATCCGCCCTGTTCTGCCCTTCAGCCTTCCATTCCTCAAATCCGCGCTTCACATCTTCAGCGATCCCGTTCAAAACCCGTTCGTTCAACCCCGTCTTTCCAAACCTGATATTCCGCGCCAGCCGATGAAATTTCACCTCGTCGCCCCTGTAAACGCCTTCGTTCATTACAAACCCGTTCTTCGCCAAGTACTTCGCCATTTCCAAGAAATAGAACGCCCGCGCCACGGTCTTCGGCGTGACCCCGTTCCTGTCGATGCCATTGAGCACCAGCCCCTTCAGCGCCGCGTAAAACGTCCGCCAGACCGCCGCCAGATACCCGCCTTCGTACACCCTGCGCCAGCAGTCGAAATATATCCCTACCCAATCCCCGTCGATCAGTTCAACGTCCACAGAATACAGCAGCTCCACCGCGTTCGGATTCCCGTTCACCAACAGCCCGTGGAGTCTTCTTATGTCCACACCCACAACATGCTCCCCTTCGTTCTTCTTGCACATCTTCCCTTCGTACAGTTCCTCAAACCCCGGACACAGCACCAGTTTGTAGTCCCTGTCGCTGTCCTCCCCATCCAGCCCGTAGTTCTGCGACCCGTACAGCACCTTCGCCAGTTCGATCATATTCCATCAATCCCCTCCGAAAAATTCCTTCTGGCTGAACCACTTGTCCTCGATGATGTTCCCGATCCTGTCCACGATGCCACCCCATCCGGGCAATTCCACGCGCACATACTTTCCCTTTATGTCCTCCCACCGATGGACGCCAACCACGTCCATGATGCGCATGAGCGCCTCCGTGCCCTTCTCATAGCCCTGAAATTCCTTCGCGCCCAGATACCCCTTGCCGATGACACGCCCGCCGTAACTGCACCCACAGCCGTTCATCTTCAGCACCAGATAATAGCACAGCACCCCATGATCCTCCATCGACAAACTCACGTTCTCGATCAGCGCGTTGACAATCTCGCCCTTCGTGCCCATGTTCTCGCTCCCTTCCCATTCGTCTCTTCGTTCGTCTTTGTTCGTTCCTATGTCCTTTGCTCCTAACCTCACGTAATAGTCCACCCTGCTCCACATCCTGCTCCACCCGCCGCTGGCCGTGACGCACTCAATCGGCCTGGTCTTAAACGATGTATCTTCCGGAGTCGAAATCAACTCGCCATTCCTGTACTCGATAAACGGCACTTCAAAACGGCTTTGTCCGGTCTCCATCAGATAAATTCTTCCCCATTCATTCGGATTTTCTTCCAACACGGTTCTAATGAATACCGTCAAATCCCTGCACTCTTTGTCGATGTCCACCTTATAAGAAGCGGTACAATCCCCTGCTTTCGGCCCGTTTTGCGTGAATCTCAGTCTGCTCATAAATTTTTTCCTACCTCACACCACAGGTATAATAAACACACAGTATAGCCTTATTATAATATAATACTATACTTATAACCCTTCGTTCTTACTTTCCTTCGTTCATCTTCCTCCCCCGCCACTCCTCCACGGCCTTCCTGACAACCTCCCTCTCCTCTTCGCTCATCTCCACCTTCTCCACGCCCAGCGCCCTCAGCGTCTCCTCCGCGATCTCCCGTATCTCTTCCCTCGTAAACGCCTTCACCCTGGTCCCTTCGTTCATCGTTTTCGCCTCCTGTTCTCGCCGCTCTCAACGCCCTTGTACCCCTCCATAAGCCCCATAAAGATGTCGCTGACATAATCCTGCTGCTCCTTGGGACTCATGCGCGTGTAGATCATGCTCTTCACCGAGTTCATGGCGTCGTTGATGGCGTTCATCACGTCCACATTGTTCCCCATCGCGGCGATCTCATGGGGAATCAGCCCCAGCCCGGCCATCTGCCGCGCCGCTTCCGAGGCATCGCCGCCGCTTCCGCCCCTTCCCGCAAAGTTCTTCTCGCCCCTGTACGTCATCTCAAATTCTTTCCGCTCCTGCTCGCTGGCCGTAATCCGACTGGCCCAGCGCTGCATATCCCGATACCACGCCTGAGCGTCCCGGTCCACATGCCGCACGTCCCCTGCCAGCTTGTTCGCCAGCTGCTCCGCCTGCTCCACAAACCGGTCAAAGCCCTTCCCGGGTCCAATAACCTTCCCGCTGCTGTCCCGTTCAAGCACGTCCCCGACGCGCCTGTAAGCATTCCAATAGAGCCGCTTGACCTCCTCACGTGCCCCCTGCAAATCGGCCACAGTCCACCGACCGCCCCTGCCGCCGGTCGCGCTCACGGCAGCGGCCCCGGCGGCCCGACTGAACCCAGAACCCGCCTTCGCCATTTACCCAACCTCCTTCGTTTCAGCTCTCAATCTTTAATCAAATATGCGCTAATCTCAGGTATCTTTGTCTTGATGCTGTTGAGAAATCCATCACGTTTCAGCGGGCACAGATCCGCGCTATACTTTTTTTCGTACAAAGCGCACATCGCGTTCCACTTCTGGTTCTGCTCCTTGACAACGGCCACCGCCCCCCTGTCTGTGCTGACATTTCGTGAAGCGATGATTTCCTTCGTTTCGCGCACAAATTCAAGATACAGTTTTGTCAGCGCGTCAGTTTTATCACCGCTCAATGCCTCCCGAAGCACATCTTCTCCGTATTCTCTGAAATAATCTGCCGCCTTCACGCGTTCCCATCCTTCCCATTCAACCCATGCAGCCGCTCCAGATGACTCGCCTCAATCCTCTGTATCCGCCCATCCCCTTCGTACATCTCCGGCACCCGGCCCTTCCAGAACACCTTCACAGGCTTCAACCGCCTCACCATCTCTTCGTACCCCTCGCAAAGCCACCGCTCATGCTCCGCCGTATCGAACATCCCGACGCTCGAAATCGCCACCACGCCGCCCACAGGCTCCCCGTCGAAGGCCCATTCCAACGTCTCAGGACTGCTCCACGTCACCGTCGGCACAACCTTCACCCCGTGCTGCTGCCACCACCACCCGCACCAGTGCTTCCGATAATGGTTCCAAAGCTGGCACGCCTTCGGGAAGTCTGAAAACGGCGAAAAATCCGGCGTACAAACCGCCGCGAACTTCTTGAGCACCCCGTAATACCGCTCCGGCCTCGCCCAAACCCGCTCAAAAAGATGATCTTCAATGAAGAAATGCACCCCGGTCCGCTCCGGCACCGAGCACCCGCCGACCTCGTTGAACGAAATCCACTTCTCCACCCCGGCCACATCGTACTCCGGCCAAAGTTGCGGAATCCCAAACGGCCCCACCCCGTCGATGATCCCCAACTCCTGATTGAGACAACCCCTTCTCTCCCGGTTCCCCGGCAGCCTGCGCACCGCCAAGCCTTCCACCTCCCGCCTACCTTACACTATAAGTATAACCATAACCCAATCCCAATACATGGTAATCTATATTATACTTATAACTCCGCCATCAGAAACCCATTGCAAGATCATCATCTATTTCATAACGTTCCCGCTTCTCCGCGCGTTTAACGGCGTCCTCGATCAGCTTCCCCAAATCATACTCCGGACACATCGCCAGCATCCCCTCCACGGTGGACATCGCGCACACATACATCTTTATCATTTTCGTATAACTACACTTGCACGTTCTCCGTGCCCCACCCGTCGCCCTTATCCTTCCTAACCCAAATCCACCCGCCGAGCAAACGTCAATACGCTTACCACATTCTCCGCAATCACGCCCAATGCATTTCCCGCCTCTGTTCCGCCGTCGGTTCCCGCGTCCATGCCCGCCAGCGTACACCGTAATCACTGTCATGCGGCGCGATGCTCCTGTCGTCAACCGTGATAAAGCACTTGCACCCGCCACAAGACGACCCGCCGATAGCCAGTATCACGTCAGCCTTGTCCACATCCTCCAGCCAAACCGCCATGCCGCGATGGATTTCATCCAAAGCAAGCACCTTCGGCGCCTGCGCATTCAACAATTCGCCTATCAGAACGCCCGCATCATGCGCCAAATAATGCGTACACCATGGCGATTCTTTCTTGTATGGGCAATCCGTCACACCGCATACATTGGGTATACCATCACAAAATCCACAACTGTCAAGGCCGTGAAGCACCTTATCCTGATCCTGCTCCGTCACGCCTATACCCCCGCTTCCTTCCGTCTCTCCGCCGCCATCGCCGCGATCCTTCTCCCCTGCTCCACCCGCGCCTCGCTGGCCGGCTTCACAAACCGCACCCGCTTGCACCCGGTCTGATACTTGGCCGCCGTGACCCTCCCGTCCGCGTCCTTCTCCTCCCACACCTTCACATATTCCGTCGGATAAGCCGCGCACAGCCTGTCCAGCTTCCTCATGCTCACCGGCGACGCGGTATAAATCCGCGCCACCTTCTCCTCCTCATCCCACACAATGCTGGTCTCCTGCTCCATCCGCGTATACGCCACACCCATTCCCCCTTATCTTCCATTTGCCCGAAACAGCCCGGCCACGCAAAACCCCACAAACGCGCTCAAAGGCACGATCCACGCCAGATGCCACGCACAAATCATAACTAAGACTCCCCTTCCCATCTCTTCCGCAACACCCGCGCCAGCCCCTTCGTCGCCCCGTCCACGTCCCCAGCCAGCGCCTGCCCCCGTAGCGTGGAATACTGCTGCCAGGTTATCGTCCCAAACCGCAGCTTATCCCTCAGATCGTTCAGTATCAGCCGTGCTTTCAGATACCGCGAAGCGTCCTCCCGCACGTCCATCACGTCACGGGCTTCCATCTCCGCAATCCGCCGCTTCCGCACATTCTCCGTCATACCCATCCCTCCTTGTCGTCCATCGTCATCCCCCGCACCCGTTCACGTCGCACGAATCCCCAAACTCCCCCAGCATCGCCCGGATCATATTATCCTGGTCGTACAGCAGCTTCACACCGTCCAACACCCTCTGACGCATGTCCTCCACCGCGGCCCGGTCCATGTCCTCCCGAAACTTCCAGTGCTCCATGTCTCGTGCCACACGGTTCAAC
>Ga0310786_10009824_pt1 | contig 12097 bp, 8 predicted proteins | sample AusTroGonzalo_MG_FD_203881 | JGI IMG/M metagenome (GOLD analysis project Ga0310786, IMG submission 203881) | Bovine rumen microbial communities from tropical cattle in Woodstock, Queensland, Australia - Gonzalo_03 (v2) (version 2) | ecosystem: Host-associated > Mammals > Digestive system >...
GCTTACTACATAACCACCATCTGGGTCGAGTTCGTGACGATCGACACCTTTTATATAAATAGGCTGTCCGTTCACCAACAACTGACGGTTTTTGATTTCCACTTTGCGGAATCCTACACGCTGTGGAATCACTTCAACTACTCTATCACCTTGCTTCAGGGTTGCATAGAGCGTATAGAGGTAAGGAGATTCAGCACTCCACTTATTGCAGTCAGCCAGCGCAATCACACACGATGTCTGACGTGCTGCATCCACTGTCTGCTCCTTCACTGTCTTGCCTTCCTTGTCTTTCAGCGTGAACACAATCTGACCTGTAGGGTTTTCCACATCTGCCTTGATGGTCAGCATACCATCACGATAGTCGGGAGTGAGGTCGGGAGTGATGAATATATCATGAATATTTGTCTGTGGACGGGCATAGATATAGCTCTCGCGTGCAATACCACACAGGCGCCAGAAGTCTTGATCCTCCAAATACGAACCGTCGCACCAACGCATAATCTGCATAGCGACGAGGTTCTGTTCGCCAGGCTTCACAAATGAAGTGATATCGAACTCGGCTGCAACTTTTGCATCTTCGCTATAACCTACATATTTGCCGTTCACATACACCATGATGTTACTTGTTGCTGAACCAATATGAATATACACCTTCTGACCGCGCCAGTCAGCTGGAATGCGGAATAAGCGACGATACGAACCTACATGGTTGGCCAAATCCTGTACATAAGGAGGATTGGTACGCCAGTCGTTGCGCCACGCATATTGGTTGTTCACATAGATTGGATCACCGTAGCCGTTTAGTTCCCACATACCAGGAACAGGCATTGTACCCCATTTCGAATCGTCGTAGTCGACTGCATAGAAACCAGCGGGACGTTCATTTGCGTTCCTTACCCAATTGAATTTCCAACTGCCCTCCATCGAAAGGAAGCGGGTAGAACTCTCCTTCTTACCCTGCTGTGCTAATTGTTCACTCTCGTAAGCAAAATAGGTAGCTACGTTGTCCAGACGGTTGTCTGCATTCACTCGTGGATTATTCCAAGGATTCTCAGGTTGCGCCTGAATCATGACTGACACCATAAAGGCCCCAATCGCATACATCAGTTTTTTCATGTTCTTGTTCATATTTAGTTTGTTAGAATTTACAGAAATAGATTAGTTCACTCTTCGAGCATATCTCACCTGCCGTATCGATGATTTCGGCATCAATGAAAGCCACGCTCCTCATCATGTGGTTCACTCGGGCACGGATGGTCAGTTCCTTTTCGCGAGTTGAAATAGGTTTCAGATATTGTATGTTCATCTTCGATGTCACACCCGTAGCCTTCAACTTCGAAGTGACCACCCACCCTGCTACTTCATCCATCAGAAGTGCCTGCACACCTCCGTGCAACGTATCAATCCATCCCTGATGGAACTGGGTAGGACTCCATTTCGAAACCACATCGTCACCATCCTCGTAAAACGACAAATGGAAGCCCAAGGGGTTACTTGGACAGCAGCCGATGCAATTATATCCCTCCTTGTCAAGCCAAGGGTTCTTTATCAAATTCATACCTCTTTCTCAGCTAAGCCACATTTTTAATTTACCCACAAAGGTACAACATCTTTTTGAAACCACAAAACTTTTTCGTAGAAAAGTGCAAAAGTAGTGAGAGAAAACAAAGTTTTGCGGTCATTATTTGCATGACTATTGCAGGAAGGAGAAGACGCCCCCTGTGTGGGGAACTGTGAGGCAGGTGGTCAAACAAATGTGACCTCGTGACTTTATGATATATCACAATGGGCGAAGATGTACCTCGCAAAATTAACTTAATTAAAAGCCAGGAATTCACACTTAGGCAAAGTACGACAAAATAGCGTATTAACAGAAAAAATTGTTACCATTAAGGGAAAAAATTGTTACCATACTATGCCGCAAAACATTCCCCCTAAGGTCACATGAAACGACTTCACAACATCGTTGGAGCGACCTTTGGATTAACTTATGAATTTAGCAAGTAGTTGCCAGAAAGTAATCAATTCACGATTTCACGTCCAAAGGGCGTAAGGGCTATATGTGCTAATTTGAAATGTTGATTACCGAATGGAATACCTATGATTGTGATATAAAACAAAATGCCGAACAGCACATGTGTCAACCATATCAGGATTCCGCCTAAAAAGAACCACAAAATGTTCATTCCCGTACTTAGGCATCCTGTCTTTCCCGATTGTTTTTTCACTTCCGAGCCGAATGGCCATAATGCCAACACCCCCAGTTTGAAACATTGCAAACCAAAAGGTATACCGATAATTGTTATCAGCAATACTATGCCTGCAAGAAAATACTCAATAGCAATTTCTACGCCACCAAAGATAAACCAAATTATATTACCCAAGATCTTCATATACTAATAATTGTTAGGATTCACCTACAAAGGTACAACATCTCTTTGAAACGACAAAACAATTTCAAGAAAAAAGTGAAAAAAGCAATGCCTTTACCTCCGCTTCACCTCCAGATTACCTCCCACTTACCTCGCATTAACCTCTATATCACCTCATATTTTTTGAATAGAAATGAATATGAGGGTAATTTGAGCTTGAGTAGAGGGAAATAGACGATAAACTGGAGATTCCCCAGAGTTACCTGCGAAGAACCATAGAGTTGGTATAGACTTGGTATAGAGTTGATATAGACTTGCTTAATATATTTGGTGTAGCACTTCATCGATGCTACACCAAATTTCTAAAATGGCATGATTTCTATAGTGCAAGACGGAAACCATAGAAGCTGTAGCCGCGTCCTGGGTCGGGATCGCCGCGATCAATCACACGACAGCCTTTCGATGTGCTGAGATAACCGCCTCCTCGTCCCACACGGAACAAACCTCTGTTAGGGCCTGTTGGGTTGTCGGCTGGTGAATTGGCATAATATTCGCTGTCGTACAAGTCCTGACACCACTCCCACACGTTACCGCTCATGTCGTAGATGCCTAGCTCATTTGGTGCTTTCGTTCCCACATCGTGGGTGATACTGTCATTGTTTGCAGTGTACCAGGCCACCTCATCGACATTATTGCTTCCGCTATAGGTATATTCCTTGCTCAGATTGCCTCCCCGAGCAGCAAATTCCCATTCTGCCTCAGTCGGCAAACGGAACTCCTGTCCTGTCAGTTGATTCAGTTTTGTGATGAATGCCTGACAGTCGTACCAGCTCACATTCTCAACTGGTAACTTCTGCCCTCTCATACTACTTGGGTTAAACCCCATCACAGCTTCCCACAGTTCCTGAGTCACCTCTGTCTGGCCAATCACGAAGCTATTGAGCGTTACCTCATGTACAGGTTGCTCGTCTGGGTCACCATTCGGGTCTTCACCACCCATCTGGAAGGTGCCGCCTTCAACTGCAACCATTTCAAACGACACACCTTTCACTTTGTAAGTTCCACCTTCGGGTTTAGGTTCTTCTCCATAGCCGTACACTCCCACGCTTTTCACTTCCTCGGCCTTGAAATACAACTTCGTACCATCAGTCTTAGTCACCACAATTCCTTGTGCTGTTGCAAGCATGCTGTACAAACTGATACATACAGCGACCGCAACTTTAGTTAATAATCTTGTCTTCATATCAATATCTTTTATTTGTTAATTCGGCTATATATCGTCAGGACGTCTTGCGAGTCAACCTTCCCATCGTGATTCACATCATAAATAATCGTGGGACTTCTACGTTTCTGAGTACGCATATACTCATAGATGGCAAGTACATCCTGCGTATCAGCAAAGCCATCAAGGTTCACGTCCTCATCCGTAAAAGCTGCCACATCATCAAGTGTAAACTTCAACACCTGCGCAGCTGGATATTGAATCGTATGTTTCTGCGTTGTAAGTGTAAACAATGAATCACCTAATGTCACTTCCGGCTTTTCGTCAATACCATATCCCACACATCCTCCATCACGCAACCAGATGCGGAACACCCACTTAGGTTCCACCCTCTCAAGCGTAAATCTGTCGAATTCGTCACGAGGCACCTTCAGCGTAACAGATTTCGTACTGAAATGGATGGTATCGTCTGCAAAATAGAACATTGGCTGGGCAGTAGCCAAGAAATCTGCTTTCGAACCATCCTTATACCAAAGCACCAATTGGTAAAGAGGCACAGTTGACTGAGTTGTCTGCGCATCAGCCTTAGGAACGGCAAACAACATCACCAACAAAATGATGCTGACAATCTTGTTTTTTATGTCGTATGTGGTATCAATAATCATCTTCATCGATTTACATTGTTTTCCTTCGTTGCTCAGCGTTGTTTGTTTTTTCAACGCCACAAAGTTACAGAATATTATTGGCATAACCACAGAAATAATGCTTTATATTTATGATGCAAATATGTTTTTTTGTACCAACATACCGTTTTGCAAAGTATGGATTGCAATTAGTCAACCGATTCATTTTTAAGAATAAAATTGTGGAAGAAATCTGTATAGTGTTTTGCATTTCATATCATTTTTTTGTTAATATATTTGGTGGTGTCAGTTTTTTTTTGTTATTTTGCACCAATAAATGGTCACCTAAAAAGGTGAGTGAGAAAATAAGCAATCACAATAGTTAATACAAACATCATGAAACTGAAACTTTTTACTACTATCCTCCTGCTCTGTACTTTCTTCCAGAGCCAGGCTTACAAGAAACAGAGTATTGACATCACCGTCAACGGTCAGAAACGTAATATGGTGGTGTTTACACCTAACTCTCTGCCCGACAACTCACCGCTGTTCATCGTCACTCACGGTATGAACCAAGACCCTGAGTATCAATACGGCTCTGACAAAATGTACGAGATGATTGATACGGCCAAATTCGTCATCGCATATCTCCGCAGCGACGGAAACACATGGGACACAGGCGGTACAAAAGACCAGAACTTCGTGCTGAAGACCATCGACGAGATGGCTGCAATGTTCAGCATCGATACCAACCGCGTATATTGGTCGGGCTTCTCAATGGGTTCAATGCTGATTCACCATTGTATTGCCAACATGCAGGACAAAATCGCCGCATTCGCTCCTACGAGTGGTATCCAATTCAGCGAACAACCTTGGAACAACTGTAAGAAACCTGTTGTACTCCTAGAGTGTATCGCCTACGACGACGATGTATTTGGCTATGAACAATACGGCATCCACGACTATATAGAGAACTATGCGAAGCACGACAAACACCCTACCTACAAGAAGACAGCAAACTACAAGCCTATCAGCAGCAGCTGGTACAATGGCGACCTAGAGCGCTGGACAGGCGGACCTAATGGTGGTGAGGTTGTTCTCTATTCATATCACAATGGTGGCCACTGGCCTATGGACCTGAACCGTCACCTCATTTGGAACTTCTGTAAGCGCTATTCGCTCGATCCCAACATCCCTAATGCCCGTATCATCACACCAACGGTCAACGACACATATACTTATCTCGACACTATTCCCGTCAGCTTCCGCGTCAGCGATAAGGACGGTACAGTAAAACTAGCTCAACTCTATCTCGACGGAACATTACGTCAGGCATACCGCGACCTCGACGTGCGCGATACGCTCCTCACTTACGACTGGATGAACCCAAAAGCAGGCAGCCACACCATCCGCATCGTGGTGACTGACAACGATAATAAAAAGAAAGAGGTGTCACGCACCATCACCGTAGAAAACCCTGTGCCCATCGTTATGACGGAAGCTTGCTACGAGAACAACTCGTTCGACATTCCGCTCACCGTCAACTCGTTCCGCTATGCGTTCGACCTCAAAGTTGAAGCCGAGAACGTGGTCGCATACCTTTCCGGTTCACCAGGCAGAGTCGACCTCAAGGCCGAGGAGACAGGACTGAGCAATGTCATCACACTGAAACCCGTTGAAGGGGCCGAAATCAGTGAAGGCACCTACACGATGTATATCACCAAGGTGAAGGACGAACGTGGTGTGACCGCATCGACCATCAAGTTCACCTATACCTTTGGCGAAAGCGAAACATCATCGGCAGCCATCAAGTACAAGAAGCCGTTCCGCGATGCCTTCCAGAATGCTCAAGCACTTTACGATGCCACAGCTGACGAACGCTACAGCACCGCAGAGAACCTCCGTGAAGCAGTTCATACGACCCTCGAAACATACGCAACATTTGCCTCAACCTCCCCTACCGAGTACGAAGCAGCTACTACTGCTATCACAGAGGTCACAGAGCCGCTCGCTGTTCGCAAGCAGAACCTCGATGACTACTATGCACTCTATGCTCAGGTCGACAGCATCATCGCACTCTATGCCGACAACCCGAATGTGAACACCAACAACTATTATACACGTCTGGTTAAGGCTCGCGAGTACTACGATTCTGAATCACGCATCAAGAACGACACCCAGATTCTCAACTCCATCAAGCAACTTTCCTCCTACTACGAGAAGTTCTTGAAAGCATTGGAGACCATCGATACGGGAATCTATGAGTTAATGCATAATTCACAAATCATAATGCATAATGATGTATACGACCTCAACGGGCAGCATCAGCAAAGGCTAAGGCGAGGAATCAACATCATCAACGGGAAGAAAGTCTTAGTGAGATAACAACAAAAAAAGTGGTGTCGGAAAGGCACCACTTTTTTGTTGTTGTTTTCGTTTGATTATTGGCTTCGCCTAAAATGCTAACGCTCGGCATAGTTCAAGCAAGCTTGACTACGTTCGGCCTGAGCTCACGTCGAAGGCTGCACTCACTTAATCGCATTATTCATCAAATTTCAAAGATTTCAGAATGTGGTCGCATACTTCGCCACCAAGCTGTTTTGCGTATTTCTCGCTGTAAGCAACAGTAACAGAAGCCGACAGGTTGCCCCTGTAGATGCAGCGATGGTACTCACTGATGGTCTCACTAGGAACCGTATAAGAGAACTCTTTCTTCTCAAGGTCAATTACCTTGTCGACAGACTCCTCTGGAATGTTGTTGAACTCATTCTGAATACGCTCATCGGTGTACTCCTCATAACTTTCATACACGCTTGCATCCACACATCCGTAAACTGGGAAATCGTCAGCATCTTCGGGAACAACAGTAAAGAGGCCACCGTTGTCCATCTGAGGGTCGTCTGTGCGGCGCATACCCTGTACGAGGTCAACGCTTGCATTGTACTTCTCAATTTTGAATGTTTCGTAAGCTACTTCAGCTGCTTCAGCTTCACCTTCTGCGCTTGCATTGTTTGTACTTTGGTTTCCACATGATGCCATGAACAGCGTTGCTGCTACTACGGCAAAACTCATCATTACTTTTTTCATTTTCTTTTAATGATTTTAAGTTGTTAATAATTAAGAAATTTATTTATCGGAACGCTATGCGTTGAACGATCTGACCAGGATCACCCACAATGAGGGTAAGGGTGTGACGACGACCCGGCTCGAGTGGATGGGTGACATAGAAGTCCTTGCGGTTTTCAAGCACTTGCAGTTTCCACTCCGGTCCCCACTCCTTGAACAGGTTTTCACACACCATAGGACGGCATCCATCCACACTCACACCGATGCGATTGCTACGATCGGCACTTACGGGCCATAGGGGAACGACCGTAATCTGGATTTCCACCTCCGACTCCCCTGTGGTGAACGGGATATCGATATGGGAAGAACTGAGTGATTGAGGGTCTTGCACGGCATCGAACGGATTGCCCATCTGGATGACAGTCCAGTCCATACCCATCCCACTGAATCGGCGGAATCCTGCCGGCAGCTTCACCTTATTGAGTTCAATCACATTGGGCAGATTGGGATGGAGCTGTGCTTTTGGCAATTGGTAAGCAGTCGTTGGTGTGCTGACCAATTCGGGCATGAGGTGATACTTGGCCGTATAGCCTGGTGGTATTTCTGACATCATTTGGTTCCACTTTCCATCAAGCTGGGTGTTGTAGGTATGAGTTAAGGCATTGATGGCGTCGAATGCCTGACGGGCTTCATCGGCATCAGCCTGACTACCTGTCTCATGATTACGCTGAGCCATGAGGAACTTACGATTCATCTGATAGGCTCCGTTGACGGCATAGCTAAGCATCTCGAAGAAGGCTGGCTGATAGGCCGCAGGTAACTGCTGATGAATCAGCTGACACTGTTCAGCAATACGCTCATAGTCGGCCAGACGCTGCTGGGCAGTTCCGTCAGCAAACGAGAAGTCAGTGTCGTGCAGCCGATTGTTTTCCTGACTGTCCCACTCCATCTCATAGCCCATATATTCAGGCTTACGCTGCCAAGCCAGGCGATAGTAGGTATCGAGAATGGACTGGAACGGTTTCTGATATTTCGCGCCAAACACGCTTGCCAGCCAACGGGCTTGGTATTGATTCACATTATCATAACTGAAGGCAGAGAGGTTCCACGCCATATCGAAGAACTGCTGCATCTCTATTTCCATGGGCTTGATGTCGCCCACATTCAGCAACCAATAACGGTCGGCACCCGAATCGTAAGCCTTGCGCAACTCTTCGTACATCAATGCCGGAGCCATTGTGCTGATCCACAGATGGTCGTGAGGAGCACCCAGATAGCTGAGATGATAATAGACACCCGAACCACCACTTCGCTTACGCTCAGCACCATTGCTAACACGTTTCATATAGCCGTAGTTGTCGTCCGGCCATACGAGCGTAATATCTTCAGGCACCTTCAATCCTGCATCGTAGATGTCGAGAGTCTCTTTGTAAGGAACAAAAATCTGTGGAATACGGGTGACCACCTTCTGTTTGTATTGTTCCAATATCTGACGCTGCGCCGCAAACACCTGTTCCAACGTGCGTGCTCTCACTTTCGGATCGGTCGAACCCTTCATGGCTTCATCATGCAGACCTCGCATACCAGTAGTGTAGATATTGTCGTAAGCGGCAGTTTCACGCAGACGGTTGTGGAATTTCTGCAGAATCACCTCCTTGTTGGTCAGATAGTTCCATTCGCCGTCACGCTCCTTGCTCCATTCACTCTCAGCTGCATTGTTGAACAACATCGGCTCACAGTGGCTAGTGGTAATCATGATGCCCCATTCTGCCGCTACGCGCTGACTCTCAGGATGTGAATAGAAGGCTCCAGTACATGAATGCATGGCAGGAGCCAGCATATTACCTTTCAGACGCAATATCAGCTCGCACACCTTATCGTAGGTTTTCGGTCCGATGTCGTTGAGTTCCTTCTCAAATGTTGTAGCCGACCAAGTTTTCAGACCCCAGTCTTCATCGTTGATGAAAATGCCACGGTATTTGACGGTAGGCGGCTGGCTGACAATGTTCTCTGAATAATTGAGAGGACGGCCCTGAGCTATTTTACGTACAGGAACATCAGCGAACCAATACCAAGGACTGACACCGATTTTCTCGCTGATATGCAACACACCGTATGCCAATCCACGAGGGTCGGAACCGCACACCACTACCTTGTTCTTATCCGTACGGATGCTGTAGCATTCCCAACGGCCATTCAGCTTTTGCGCATCAATCAATGAAGAACGTCCTAACGTACCGAGAACGATGATATTGGACGAAGAACGGAGCACAGGAAAAGAAGCGCTAGTTGAAACGGCAGGACGCTGGTCTGTTACCATCCATATATCGTTTGCCAAAGTATTCGCCATTTTAGCCACCAATGCATCATCGTTGGCATCATAGACAATGGTACATTTGGTCAGGTCGACAGCCAAAGCTGAAGACGTGAACAACAAAAGGATTGTGAATAGAATACAGGTTCGTTTCATCATTCGAATATCAAATGTAAGACAATGCGGGTACAAAGATAGGGAAAATAATTCATAATGCATAATTCACAATGCATAATTATCGTTTTTCGTTAGTTTTTTTCTTTTTTCCATCTTCCTTCTTTTATTTTTTCGTAATTTTGCAACCCAGAATGAAGAGAAGTGACTCACAACAAGATAATCTATAACTAATTCATTATTGTATCACATTTATGAGAAAACAAAGACTTTTTTTGATGATTGCAGTCCTTGCGACATGCATTCCTGTCTTGGCTCAATGGGCTAAGCCAACACCTCCTGCAAGTACGCCACTTGCGGTGGAAACTCAACTGTATCTGTACAACGTGGATGCTGAAAAGTTTTTCACGGGTGCCAACGAATGGGGAACGAGAGCAAGCCTCAGCGCAACGGTAGGACACTGTGTGACCCTCCAAAAGGTATCGGGTGAAGAAAATGCATACCATATTATGAATGCTGCCGACCCCACAGGCACGTTCTTACCTCTTTATATAAAAGGTGTTGACGGCATCTGGGTGGACGAAAGCGGTGAAAACACAGGCGATGACATCTTCGCCTTCATTCCGCAAGGCAGCGACATCTACAAGATCGGATTGTCGGCACAGAATGCAGTATTCAATCCTACAGAATATCCTGACACCTATCTGGGCGGTATACCTGAGATGGAGGACACGCGCCTGTATCTCACCGACCCTGAGACCTACGTGGATGGTGATGGTTACACAGCCAGCGGATTTCAGGTAAAGTGGATGTTTGTCACTCCTGAGAACTATGCCACCTACACAGCCCAAATGGCACAATATGAAGCTGCTGTCGCATTGGGTGAGGTGATTGCTGAAGGCCAGCAGACCGAAGGGCTGAGTGCGAATGCACTGACAGCTGCTCAGACAGTTTACAACAACAAGAATGCTACTGTAGCCGAACTGGAAGAGGCTGCAAAGACCTTGAAGGAAGCCATCAATGCTGCTAACTTCGCTAATGCATCAGTAAATCGTCCGTTCGAGATGCTGGCGATGCTGGGCACCGTGGAACAGACATTCACCAACGGCGACCCGAAGGGATGGACATCAACCACAATCGCACAGAACAAGCAGGCCACCAACGGAAATGCTGCTGCCGATTATAACGCAACTGGCAACCACTACGAAAACTGGCATCCATCAGCTTTCGGAACAGGTCGCATCTATGCCTCATTGACGGACATTCCTAATGGTGTGTACCGACTAAAAGCCTTGGCGTTCGCGAATGAGACAGGCGGTACCTATCTCTATGCCGGCAAGTACAAGAATCTGGTAGAGTCAGTAAACATCAACATCGAAGAGCCTATCGAGGTAATGGCCATCGTGACAGACGGCACACTGGAATTCGGTCTGGCTATCGAAGAGAAAGGGCCGAACTGGGTAGGAATGGATAATGTGGAGCTGTTCTATTTGGGCGACAAGAAAGAGTCGTATGACTACATGGTATCTGAGGTACTGAAAGAGGCTGACGAACTGGATAAACTCCTTAGCGAGGAGGACAGAGAAGCCTTCAGTCAGAATAAGGCATTCTGCGACTACAACGAGGCGTACGAGCAACTGAAGGAGACCCCAAGCACGACACAAGACAATCTGGCCACATACTATGACAATGTCATTACCCGCTTCATTGACGCCTTGGCGGTATTCGTCAACAACGTGAATGCATACGATGATTATTATAAGGTATATACAGAAGCAGAAGATTGGATTTCGACGATGAGTACCGACTCGGATGCAGCCAACCGTCTGGGCGACTACCTCATGGACGATGCAGAACCTGCTGAGGGTGAATACAACGGAAACGGTGGTGCACAGTATGTGCTGAACGAAAGACTACTTGAACTGGATGCCCTCAAGGCTGAGACAGAATACCTCGAGGGATTGTTGCAAGATGCTGTTGCATCGGGTATGAGTGATGGTGACGACTGCACCGAACTGCTGAAGAATCCACGCTTCGCAGAAGCAGGCGGATGGAAATCGGCTGTAGGTCCTGTATGGCCTGTAGGCAAGGAGGACTTCCGTGTGTTCGAGGCTCAGAACATGGTGTGCGATGTCTATCAGGAACTCACCGGTCTGCAAAACGGTCTGTATGAGATGAATCTCCAGGCTGTGTTCCGTCCAGGTGAGACCTATACCGAAGAAAATGCAGAATTGGCAAAAGCATTCGCTTATATCAACTCATACGAGAGCAAGGTGACATCAGCAGATGTGAACTCAGCCGATGAAGCCAGTGATGCCTTTATCGAAGGAACCTACCCACTCACCGTTTACGGACTGGTGACTGACGGAACCATGCGTATCGGTAT
>Ga0310786_10009826_pt1 | contig 12096 bp, 8 predicted proteins | sample AusTroGonzalo_MG_FD_203881 | JGI IMG/M metagenome (GOLD analysis project Ga0310786, IMG submission 203881) | Bovine rumen microbial communities from tropical cattle in Woodstock, Queensland, Australia - Gonzalo_03 (v2) (version 2) | ecosystem: Host-associated > Mammals > Digestive system >...
CCAAGTGACTCATCGGCACCCTTTCCCTGACTATGTATGTATTCCGTGCGGAAAGTCCATTCATCTTTGTCATATTCAGCCGATAGTGCATAGCGATTTTTCCCACCTACATCAGCGCGACTGCCAGTCCAACCAAATGCACCAATCCTGACACCCTCAAAGGGCATGACCCACAGTCCTCCAATGACGTCCTTCCTATTATCCTTTTCCTTTGCGTTGATGCCCTCACCATTGTAAACGCCTACCTGATAGTGTAGCAGATTGCGCCCCGTTGCCATCTTCAGCAAGTCGCCCTGCACCTGCAAGCCAATGTCTCGCCCACCCGATGACTTTTCTCCAGTCCGGTCTCCGAATCCTGCAAGATTATTGACAACCATAGCATAGGAATACCACCCTTGGGTGATAGGGTGAGTAGGATTCTCAAAGGTGAATGCCCGCTTAAACTGACCAACTTTCACTCGGAAGGCTTTGTACTTTGACCATTCCGTATAAAGGTCAACGAGCATAACAGTGGGATTCCCTGGCCCAGGAGCCGATGTTCCCTGTACCTGTACACGCCAGTCGAAGTCCTGAATCTTTCCATCAAGAATCATTCGGAGCAAACGCAAGTTGAAAGCATTCTCCTCATTTCCTTTTTTGTCGTTGGCCTGATACTGCAGCATGCCGTATCCGCTGAACTTAATATTGTCAAACCATTTGTTCGATTGTGCATGAGCAGTTAATGCAAAAGCCATGATGGCAACTGTGATGATTTTCTTCATTGTTTATAAGGTTTTAAGTTGTTTCTTTAGGAGTTGTACACTCATTGACCAGATATACGATGCTCATATAGGGTATTCCCGTATTCGTCTCCAGTCCTATCTCGCAGGTGCGGCTGTTAGAATAGCCCACCTCAATCTGGTTCGCCTCAATCTGTGGACGAAGCTTGCGCAAACCATAGCGGTTTAGTTCGGGGAAGGTAAAACCACGATCGCCCGCAAAGCCACAACAACCAATGCCCTCGGGCAGGAAAACGTTCGTAGAGCATAGCTTTGCAAGCGCTATCATGTCCTTATCGACGCCCATCTCGCGAGTGGAACAGGTCAGGTGCAAAGCGATATGGCGTTCCGTCGGATGGAAGTCGAGCCGGTCAACAAGATATTTCATGATAAACTCGGCAGGTTCATACAATTTCATTTTATGCATCACCTTGCGCATACGATGCAAACAGGGACTTTGTGCACAGAGCACCGGATACTTGCCCTCTTCAGAGGCCTTCCAAAGGGCGGACTCGAGCTCGGCGCTCTTTCGGTCGGCAATGTCGAGCATGCCCTTCGACTCCCATATCTGTCCGCAACACATACGCTCCATACCCTCGGGGAAGATGACCTCGTAGCCAGCCTTGTGCAGGAGTTGGCAGACCTCATCGACCAGCGGCAGCTTAGCAGGTGACTGCTTCGACAAGCCCATTGTCTGGTTGATGCAGCTAGGGAAATAGACCACCTTCAATGGGCTATCGGCTGTTGGCTGTTGGCTATTAACTTTCGGAACACTTTTCTCGATAATAAACTGCGTCAAATCAGATGGTTTAGGCTGTCGTTTCTTTTTGGGCATCGCGGTTGTCCAAAGGGGCATACCCATTTTATTCATCGTACGACAGACGTGGGTCATCAGTTTGGGACCCAGAGTGACATGGCCCAAATGAGCAACATCGAGCACAAAACGCAATCCAGACTTAATGCCTGCCATGTGATTGGCAGCAAACTCACCCACTTTATACCCCATACGGCTATTCAACATATCCATTTGGCGGATTAGGTGCGTCAATTCGCCCGTATTGATCTTCATTGGGCACGAGGTGGCACAAAGACCATCCGTAGCACACGTCTGGTCACCGTAGTACTTATATTGTTTGCGAAGAGTTTTCAACCGTTCGGGATTGGCTCCCGAGGTGACAAGGTGACATATTTCGCGCTGCACAGCTATCCTCATTCGAGAAGACAGCGTCAGACCACACGACATGCAGTTCACCTCGCAGAATCCGCACTCGATGCACTTATTGGCGCGCTTCACCTGTTCGATGGTTTCTTTGGCAGTGGATTGTGCAGGATCCATTAGGAAACGTCCGCCATCGGGTACGTTGTCAAAATCAAAGTCGAGCACGGGTAGCGGCTTCAGACACTTGATGAAGCAGTCGGGATCGTCATTGAAAATAACACCTGGGTTCAACAGGCCATCTGGGTCGAATATCTGTTTCAACTCCTTCATGACTTGATAGGCCTTTTCGCCCCACTCGTACTTCACAAACGGCGCCATGTTTCGGCCTGTGCCATGTTCGGCCTTAAGCGAACCGTCGTAGTCCTCAACCACCAATTTCGCCACGTCACGCATCATCTTGGCATAGCGCGCCACTTCACGTTCATCTGCAAAACTTTGGTTCAGAATAAAGTGATAGTTGCCCTCGAAGGCGTGGCCATAGATACAAGCATCATCATAGCCGTGGTCAGCAATGAGTTTCTGCAACTTCACCGTGGCTTCAGGCAGAGACTCGATGGGGAAGGCAACGTCCTCAATGAGACAGCTGGTACCGATGGGCCGCGTGCCACCCACCGACGGGAAGATACCACTTCGTATGGCCCAATACTTCCCGTAGATGGCAGGATCTTCGGTAAACTCAACGGGCTGGTAGAGCTGAAACCGCATCAAGCACTCGCCGATGGCCTCAATCTTCTCAACAAGCTGTTCGTGTGTCACGGCCTTCGTTTCAGTCAATATTGCCGTCAGGTTGTGATAGTCACCAGGCTCCACACCCTCGATACGGCCAGCGTCCACATCCTCCTTATAGCGCAGGAAAACGGGGTCGTCCACAGCACTGAGCGATTTGTAGTCCAGCATCTCCGCACTTTTCACCATCAGCTGCTCGGCACTCATGGCTAAGTCCTCATTGCCAGCCCTGAGCTGCTTCATGGCCACCACGGCCTCACAGCTCTCACGCATCGTCATGAAATAGACCATTGCCGATGCTTTGTAGGGATAATCCTTCAAAGTCTTCATGGTCACCTCTGAGAGGAAGGCCAGTGTACCCTCCGAACCGACAATCGAGTGGGCTATGATGTCGAATGGGTCGTCGTAAGCCACAAGCGGGCGAAGGTTCAGTCCGGTTACATTCTTTATACTATATTTATTAGATATACGCGAGGTCAACTCTTTGTCAGCACGCACGCGGTCACGCAGGGCCTCAATCTTAGCAAGGAACTCAGGATGAGACTCCCTAAACTTCCGGCGGCTTTCCTCATCGCCCGTATCAAGAATGGTTCCATCGCTCAGGATGATGCGCGCACTCAGAAGCATGCGATCGCTATTGGCATGGACACCGCAGTTCATGCCCGAGGCGTTGTTGACTACAATACCACCCACCATAGCAGAGCCTATGGAGGCAGGGTCAGGAGGGAATACACAGCCATAGGGTTTCAGTATTTCATTAACCTTTGCACCCACTATTCCTGGCTGAAGCTTTATGCTTTCAGTATCAGTCGAAAGCTTATATTGCTCCCAGTGCTTGCCAGCCACAATGAGGACGCTGTCCGTACAACTCTGGCCGCTGAGAGAGGTTCCCGCAGCACGGAAGGTGAAAGGCAGGCCATATTGCTTGCAAATCTTGACAATCTTCGAGATTTCCTCCTCGCCATTACTACGAATAACGGCTTTAGGAACCTGGCGATAGAAGCTGGCGTCCGTTCCCCATCCGAGGGTACGAAGCTCATCGGTATATATACGTTCAGACGGTATAAACTGTCTGAGTTGTGTAAGGAATTCGGTCAGCATAATCAGTATAGTTTTATAGTTGTTTAAAATATCAGGTGCAAATATACACATAAAAAATGAATCACCCAAATAATACTATGTTTTTTTTACGTTCAATAATCAACAGTTATAACAAAAACATGATTGGAAATGCTGGCGTTCATTAGAAGTTGGGAACATTTACGTTTTTTTTACATAAAAATGATGAGAGTTTCACAAAAAATGCGTACTTTTGCGACAATTATTCACTTAAACGACTAAACAAGCATTAATTAACACTAAAAACCTATGGCAGCACTAGTTTCTGTTATTCCTATTGTATTGCTTTTTGTACTGATGATGGGCATGAAAATGTCAGGTTGGAAAAGCGCTTTGATTACCCTTGTTGTAACCATTCTTCTGGCATTGTTTGCCGCTCCGGCCATGAACATTATACCAGAAAAGTATGCCGATGCCTCCATCTATGGCATCACGTTTTGGTCGGTGATTGAGGGATTATTGAAAGCTTGTTTCCCCATTATTCTAATCATCATCTGCGCTATCTTCAGCTACAATATTCTCTGTGAGACGAAAGAGATAGAAACCATCAAGACACAGTTCATTCAGCTAACACCCGACAAAGGACTGCTTGTATTGTTACTGACATGGGGCTTCGGCGGCGTGCTTGAGGGTATGGCAGGTTTTGGCACCGCAGTGGCCATCCCAGCGGCTATTCTCATTGGTTTAGGATTCAAGCCAATGTTCTCTGCTGTCATCTGTCTAGTAGCCAATACTGTAGCTGTGGGATTCGGTGCTGTTGGACTGCCTGCCACGACGCTGGCCAACCAAGTTGCCGACGGCACAGCATCACCTGAGATGCTGAGCGAAGTGGCCACATTCATCATCTTACAACTCTCACTGATGTTTTACATCACGCCGTTCCTTATTCTGATGATGACTGACCGTAAGAAAATACTGAAGAATATCACCATTGCTCTCTTTGTTGGTACATTCTCCATCATCGTACAATTCTGTTGTGCTCATTTCTTAGGACCTGAGACGCCAGCCATCCTAGGCTCTGTTGCTGCCATCATTGCCATGCTTGTATATAACAAACTCTTTATCCGCGACGAGAGTCCTACTGATGAACTTATTGTAGAGAAGAAGACTTTTGGCATAGCAAAGACCCTCCGCGCCTGGAGTGTATATGGACTTATCATTTTCTTTATTCTTATCAGTAGTAAAATTGTCCCCCCGATAAATGACCTGCTGAAATCGACATTAGTGACAAAGTTTGACATGCCTGTCATAGGCAATACCTTCTCATTCGGCTGGCTCAGCAATGCGGGGCTGATGATTTTCCTCGGAGCCATGATAGGTGGGCTCATTCAGGGCCTCAGCATAAAAAAGCTGATGCGCATGCTGGCAAAGACTACTATCAACCTGCAAAAGACAGTACTCACAATCTGCTGCCTCGTTGCCTTGGCCATGCTGATGAACAACACAGGCATGACACTTGCCATCGCAACGGGATTGGTGGCGCTGACTGGCCCCGTCTATCCTTTCTTTGCCCCTCTCATTGGTTCCATCGGTACCTTTGTCACTGGTAGTGCGACCTCAGCCAACATTCTCTTCGGCAAGTTACAGGCAGCCGCAGCCGGACAACTCGGACTCGTCAATGACGGAACATTCTTCGGCGTTACAGGCAATGAAACCAATTGGCTTGCTTCTGCCAACTGTGCCGGATCAGAGGGCGGCAAACTACTTTCACCACAAAGTATCGCCATTGCTACTGCAGCCTGCGACATGGAAGGGCAAGACGGTGATATCATGCGAAAGACCATGCCGTTCGCAATCTTCTGGATCCTTATGAATGGCCTGATGGTATTCTTAGGATTACATATAATATAATCATTTGAAAAATTTGAATATATGAAGATCGGACTATTCATTCCCTGTTATGTAGATGCTGTCTATCCAGAAGTTGGTGTGGCTACTTACAAGCTGTTTCGTCATTTGGGCCTTGACGTGGAATACCCGAAAGGACAGACGTGTTGCGGACAGCCTATGGCCAATGCCGGATTTGAAAGACAGGCCGTACCTCTGGCTGAGAAATTTGAGGAGAAATTCAAAGGGTTCGACTATGTGGTAGCTCCCAGTGTCAGTTGCACGGCGTTCATTAAAATCAATTATCCGCGACTGGTCAGCCATGAGTGCGAGACAGCCAAGCGCTGCATGGACGTAGTAGAGTTTCTTCATGATATCGTGAAGGTGAACCAACCTCTTGGCACATTCCCTCACAAAGTAAGTCTCCATAACTCATGTCACGGCGTGCGTGAACTCGGTCTCTCATCACCCAGCGAACAACACATAGAAAAGTTTAACAAGATTAAAGACTTGCTTGCATTGGTCGATGGCTGTGAGGTGGTGGAACCAGAACGCCCTGATGAGTGTTGTGGTTTCGGCGGTATGTTCTCCATTGAAGAAACCGCTGTTTCAGCACAAATGGGACTTGACAAAATAGAACGTCACATGCAGACCAATGCCGAATACATAACTGGCCCCGACTGCTCATGCCTAATGCATATGGCTGGCGTGGCCAAGAAACAAGGGCTCAATATCAAGTTCAAACACGTCGTCGAAATCTTTGCGGCGGGGCTGTAATCGTAATAACGGTATATCGTAATAACATAATAACGAAAAATATGTCAACACAACATAGTAAAGCAGCGAAAGAGTTCTTGAAGAACCAGACCTACGCCAAGTGGCATGATGCTACCTTCTGGGCCGTCAGGTCGAAGCGTGACAACATGGCATACGGGCTTGACGAGTGGGAACAGTTGCGTGAGAAAGCCAGCGCCATCAAACGCCACACTATCACTCACCTTGACGAGTATCTAGACCAGTTCGCCACCAATGCTGAGAAAAACGGCTGTATCGTGCACTGGGCGAAGGACGCCGAAGAGTTCAATATGATTGTCCTCGACATCCTAACCCAGCATAACGTGAAGAAGATAGTAAAGTCGAAGTCGATGCTCACCGAAGAGTGTGAGATGAACCCCTACTTGGAAAAGCATGGCATTGAGGTAATAGAAACAGACCTCGGGGAGCGCATCATCCAGTTGAAAGGGCAGAAGCCCAGCCACATCGTTATGCCCGCCATCCACTTGAACCATGACGATGTGGGGGAATTGTTCGAGGAAAAACTGGGCAGCGAAAAGGGTAATCACGAACCCACATATCTCACCTACGTGGCGCGCCTAAGCCTACGTAACGAATTCCTAACGGCCGATGCAGGTATGACGGGTGGCAACTTCGGCATCGCCCAGACGGGTGATATCGTAGTGTGCACCAATGAAGGGAACGCCGACATGAGCACCTCCTGTCCGAAGCTCCACATTGCAGCCATCGGCCTGGAAAAGATCATTCCCAACTATGACTGCCTAGCAGTCTTCCAACGAATGCTTTGCCGTGCCGGCACGGGCCAACCGACAACCACTTACACAAGCCACTTCCGCAAGGCTCGCCCTACGGCCCACCCCATGCACATCATACTCGTGGACAACGGCCGAAGTGAGTGGATTGGCAACCCTAAGCACTGGGAATCACTGAAATGTATCCGTTGCGGCTCATGCATGAACACCTGTCCTGTTTATCGCCGCAGCGGTGGCTATTCGTACAGTTACTTCATACCTGGTCCCATTGGCATCAACCTCGGCATGCTGCGCGATGTAAAACAGCATTCGGGCAATGTCTCAGCCTGTACACTCTGCCTGTCGTGCCAAGCCGTCTGCCCTGTGAAAGTGAACCTGGGCGACCAGATCTACCTATGGCGCCAGCAACTAGACGACTTCGGCACAGCCAACAAGCAGAAGAAGATGATGTGTCGCGGCATGAGCATGGTCTATGGCAGCGAGGGCATCTATAACCTCGGCACGTCACTGGCCCATTGGGCGAACATCATCCCCTCGCCGCTCATCAACTGCGGTTTGAACCCTTGGGCCGACGGCCACAAGATGATGACATTCCCAAAGAGACCGTTCCACAAACTGATTAAAGACCTAGAGAAATGAGTAATAAGGAAGATATACTGAAGCGATACCGGGCGAACGTCAGAGAGAAGTACAACATGCCCGACCTAAGTGACATCGCAGCCATACGATATCCCGACCCACTAGTACAGTTCATCAAAATGACAGAGAGCGTGGGCGGCCGTGTTATAGAAATAAAGCCAGGGCAAGATTTCAACATGCTGGTAAAAGAGCTGTATCCCGATGCCAAGGAAATAGCCAGCAACCTGCCGGAAGTGACAATTGCGACGAAAAACCCCGATACCATAGGGCAAGCACGTGACCTTAATGGCACGGATGTGGGCATCATTCGCGGACAGTTCGGCGTAGCAGAAAACGCATGTGTCTGGATTCCGCAGACCATGAAGGAGAAAGCCATCTGCTTCATCTCTGAAAATCTGGTGATACTCCTACCGAAGTCGCAAATTGTGAACAACATGCATGAGGCCTATCAGCGAATTGAGTTCGACAAAGAATACGACGGCTACGGCACTTTCATCAGTGGACCTTCTAAGACGGCAGACATTGCACAAGTGCTCGTCATGGGCGCACAAGCCGCAAGAAGCGCTACAGTACTGCTCCTTCCAGAATAGAATCCGACCATTCCGATACAAATTTCAAAAATGAGGCTAGCCTCAAACGGAAAAGATACCCTTGCAGAACTCTACAAGGGTATCGATTATAATAGTTTGTACTGATAAGTGTCGTAGCAAATGGCTCGCCCACCAAATCCCTCTTTCTGTGCTACCAGTCCATCGTTGAGGATTGATCCATCACCCTCTGTAGAACGCCCGAAGTCAAGATATTGATAATCCGGGAAGTCTTCGTACATAGCCCGCTCGTAGATGGCATCGACTGCCCCTACTTGCTTTCCTAAAGGAGTAGATGAACAATATTGGCCATGAAGCACTTGTGGCGACAGATAAAAGGTGAGTCCAGCAACGACCTCGTTTTTATAATATGCGTTGTATTGTACGATGTGACGCGGGAAACGCGAATGAAGCAGTTCTATCTCCTCCACCGTATGCACTGGCTTTACGCCATGCCTATCAACAAGATTTGTTTCAAGGACAGGCCAGAAAGCACGGAAATTATCTTCCCTACGTACCTCAACGCCCTTATCCTTTGAAAGGCGTAGTCTGCGACGACGATCCTTTCGCCAACGCAAATGCTGCTGCATAAATATGACAGTGCCAATATCGCGTGAGATTATTTCTGCATGACAGATCCAGAACAACGGATAGAGATCTTCCTCTGACGCATGCTGATGATAGACCCAAGGGACAGGTTTATAAACAACCTTTTTGATTCCCATAGCCTGCAGCCAGTCGTTCATCTCGCGAAAAAGCTGAATAACGTCAGCCGCCGTCACATTAACATCCATGACCAACCCGCCATAGGTCAGACCTTGATGAGAATAAAGCGTATCTCCCACAATATTGGCAGGCAGAATACTATGCAAGTGGTTACCCACATAGAAAAGCAACGAATGGTCGATGAATCGATCAGCATGGTAGTCCATATAATCACGATAGAAAAGGAAAGTAGCATTACGCGCCTTCGCCACGTAACGATCCCATACTGCCTTGTCGGCCTTTGTATATCGTTTTATCGTGAACATCCTACATAGTCTAAGAATTCATCGTAGTCATAGATATAGTCATCCTCATCATAATGTTCAGAGGCGAGGACGAGACAGACGGCTCCACTGGAAAAGTCATCAAGGGTACGCCAAGTATTGACATCAATTAACAACCCCTGCCAAGGATGATTCAGCAACACCATCTTCCGCTCATAGCCGTTGTCAAGGGTTACATGGAAACTTCCACTCAAGGCGATGATGAACTGCTTCAACCGCTTGTGGGCATGACCTCCCCTACTCTCGCCACCAGGCACGTCATAGACCCAATAGGCACGCTTGATATCGAAGGGCACCATCGTCTGGGCCTCGGCGAAGGTCAAGTTGCCACGTGGATCTGTAATCTTAGGGAGATCGATGAGTTTAATATCCATTATCTTAACTTCGCGTATGGATCTGTTCCCAAAACAGTCTTGGCAAGACGCTTAGCCTTGTCGCGGAGGGCTTCAACATTGTCACCCACCTCACCATAGCAGAGGACGACACCCATGCGACGTCCCTTGTGAGCCTCGGGCTTACCGAAGATACGGATACGTGTGCGGTCTTCGTTAAGGGCATCGACGAAGTTGTAATCGAGCAGCGAACGGTCAACGGGTGTCGAGGCCTCCTTGGGCGAGAGGATGACAGCCGATGCACCGGCGTGCTCAAGGTGGATGCCAGCGATGGGCAGCCCCATAACGGCACGGAAGTGGAGCTCGAACTCAGAGAGGTTCGTTGTGTGGCCGAGGGTCACCATGCCTGTGTCGTGCGGACGGGGGCTCAATTCTGAGAAGATGACCTCGCCCTGCTTCGTCAGGAAGAACTCCACACCCCAGATGCCAGCACCTGTCAACGCCTTTGTCACCTTGTCGGCCATCACCTGGGCCTGCTTCAAGGCCTCATCGCTGATCTTATAAGGTTGCCACGACTCACGGTAGTCACCACTCTTCTGCACATGACCAATGGGCGGACAGAAAAGCGTTGGCCAGCCATGCTGTTGGGTGACGGTGAGCAAGGTGAACTCGGAATCAAAATCGATGAACTCCTCAATAATGACTTCCTTCACGTCGCCACGCGAACCTTCCATAGCCTCCTTGAAGGCGGTCTCGAGTTCTCCCTCGTTATGAACGTAGCTCTGGCCATGGCCGCTCGATGACATCAAGGGTTTCACCACGCAAGGGAAGCCAATCTCGTCGGCTGCAGCCTTGAACTCCTCGAAGGTCTTAGCGTAGAAATATTTAGCCGTACGGAGGCCGAGTTCCTTGGCGGCAAGGTCGCGAATAGCGCGACGGTTCATCGTATAATTTACGGCACGGGCAGAAGGCACGACCTGAATGCCCTGCTCCTCGAACTTAAAGAGACGCTCGGTGCGGATGGCCTCAATCTCCGGCACGATGATGTCGGGCTTGTGCTTATTCACCACAGCCTCAAGGGCATCGCCATCGAGCATCGAGAACACTTCGCGCTCGTCGGCCACCTGCATAGCAGGGGCGTTGTCATATCTATCGCAGGCAATTACATACTGGCCGGCACGCATGGCGGCAATCACGAACTCTTTTCCCAGTTCACCTGAGCCTAAAAGCAATATTTTCTTCATAATCTATGGGGTTGCCGTCGGCAACATACATTAACGGTTTGCGTACATGTTATCGTAATACTTCTGGTAGTCGCCGCTCGTCACGTTGTCGAGCCACTCCTGGTTGTCAAGATACCATCGGACGGTCTTCTCGATACCCTCCTCGAACTGAAGCGATGGCTCCCACCCAAGCTCCTTCTGCAATTTCGACGAGTCAATGGCATAGCGCAGGTCATGGCCGGCACGATCGGTGACGAAGGTGATGAGATCCATGTCCTCACCTTCCTTACGACCGAGGAGACGATCGACGGTATTGATGAGCACGCGAATAATATCAATGTTCTTCCACTCATTGAAGCCTCCAATATTGTAGGTCTCAGCTATCAGCCCCTGATGGAAGATGAGGTCGATGGCACGGGCATGATCCTCGACGAAAAGCCAGTCGCGCACGTTCTCGCCCTTACCATAGACGGGCAGAGGCTTACGATGGCGGATATTGTTGATGAAGAGCGGAATCAGCTTCTCGGGGAACTGATAAGGGCCGTAATTATTCGAGCAGTTGGTCACGATGACAGGCATGCCGTACGTGTCGTGATAGGCACGGACGAAGTGGTCGCTCGAAGCCTTGGCGGCACTGTACGGAGAATGAGGATTGTACTTTGTCGTCTCGAGGAAGAACTTGTCGCCGTAAGCCAGATGATGCTCCGAGCTCGAGGCAGTGGTAGTGAACGGAGGCTCGATGCCTTCGGGATGCGTCAGTTCAAGGGCTCCATACACCTCGTCGGTGGAGATGTGGTAGAAACGCTTGCCCTCGTAACGCTCGGGTAGGCTCTCCCAATAGAGTTTCGCAGCCTGGAGCAGCGAAAGCGTTCCCATGACGTTCGTCTTGGCGAAGGTGAAGGGATCCTTGATGCTGCGATCGACGTGACTCTCGGCAGCGAGGTGGATGATACCATCGACCTTTTTATCCTGCATCAGCTGGTAGAAAGCGTCGAAGTCGCAGATGTCCATCTTCACGAACTCGTAGTTGGGCTTGTCCTCGATGTCCTTCAGGTTAGCGAGGTTGCCGG
>Ga0310786_10009827_pt1 | contig 12096 bp, 11 predicted proteins | sample AusTroGonzalo_MG_FD_203881 | JGI IMG/M metagenome (GOLD analysis project Ga0310786, IMG submission 203881) | Bovine rumen microbial communities from tropical cattle in Woodstock, Queensland, Australia - Gonzalo_03 (v2) (version 2) | ecosystem: Host-associated > Mammals > Digestive system >...
CATCCCACATATCGCCTTGCTTGGTGATATAGATGCTCATGAGTACGCGCTCCTTTCTCGATCAGATTCGATATCCTCCAGAATGTCCTCAACCATCGTGCGCAAGTGTTGTGTCTGCTCGTTCAGCACGGAGCGCAGCTCGTCAGGATTGGCGCTGCCGTTGATGGTGTACTCGGGCTTGACTTCAATGTGGACGGTGTTACCGCCAGGCTGAGGGCCGGGAATGGCGCTTATTGGGTCCGCATCAAGCGCCCGCCTGTTGGATAGGGCCTCGGTCTCCTCGGCTGTTGCAACCTGCTCTCCACCGTTGAAATAGACAAGCTCGGGTCCATTCTCGCCGACAAGCGCGAATCCGGGCTCTGCGCTCTGCGTGCCGGAGGCATAGGCATTGATACCGTTCGGGCCAGCGCTGATACTGACTTTTAGGGCAGCCTTGGCAGCATTTGCAACCCTTTGGAAAGCCGCTGTTACAGTTGGCGTCAGACTGGACGCAGCGTCGGCAAACGCCTGAACGGTGGCAGTGCCGGCAGCGGCAGCATCGGAGGACATGTTCATCTCGGAAACAGTTGTCTCAAGCTGGCTTTGGAGTTCGCCCATCTTCGTGCTGAAATCTGTCTGCATTTCAGCCACGGTATTGGCGAAATCGGTTTTTCCTTCTTCCACGCCGGCGAATGCCGTGTTCAGTTCGTCGATCTTGGTGGCACCTTCGGAAACGATGGCTTGCAGGTAAGCGGCGCTCTCTTTGCTGCCGTCAGACAGCTTGGCCAGAAGGCCGTCAGACAAGCCCATGTCAGCAGCAGCTTGCAGGTTGGCAGCGTACTGGTCCATGTACTGCTGCTGAGACTGCAAAGAGGCGATCATGTCATCGACGGATTCCTTTGTCAGCTCGGGAGCTTTCTCGAACAGCTTGAATTGGCCGTCCATGGATTCGTAGGCCTTTTCGTATGCCTGTTGATAGGCAGCGCCCAGCTTTTCCATCTCGGCAATGATCGGGCCGATGGCTGCGTTCACCTGTTCGGCTGAGGCTACGGTGCTATCCATACCGTCGCCCATACCATCCGCTGCATCGGCAGCGCCTTCGAGCTCTGCCTTGACCTGGGCCATGATCTGCTGGACGATCTCAGCACCGTTGGAGGTATTCGCAAAGGTTTCTGTCAGGATGCCTTCTACCTGCTCGATCGTCATGCCGCCATCACGGACGCCGCTTACAAGGTTGTCAACAAACGCTTTCTGAACGGCGTTTGCCTCGTCAACGGCGGTTTGGTATTTCTGCACATTGGCAGCCGCTTCGCCTTCTGCCTTGGTCACATTCCCCCATGAAGCATTGGCGTTTTCCATGGCGTCGCTCATTCCGCGGAGACCTGTGAAACTGAAATCATACTTCTCGCCAGTCAGCAGATACAGAAGATCCTCGACTTTCTGGCGCGCCTCATCCAGTCCGCTTGTGTCAGTCGATCCGGTTTTCCAGTTCTCCATGGACAACTTGTAGTATGATTCATACGCACCATTCAGCGCCGCCTGCATACCTGCAAGGCCTTGCTTACTGTACTCACTGTACCGGTTGAAATCCGCAGTGGCGCTATTAAGCAGCACCTGATTACTGGCGGCAGTTCGCGTGGCGTCCGCATATGCTTTGGCCTGCTTTGCGGCGTTATCCGCTACTTGCTGCCGCAGTTCGGCTTGCTTTGCTTTGGCCAAGGCTTCGATCACTTCTACCTGTTCTTCAAATTTCTTTGTTTCACCGGAAGTCGCAGACGCAACACCGCCAGACGCTTCTGCAAGCTGTTCTTTGACAGTTTTGAGAGCTGCTTCCTTCGCAGCCAGGTCATTGGCTGCCCCGGACGTGATCATCAGCTCCGCGCTGACATTGGTGTATGCCGTTTCCAGTTCGCCGACTTTCTTTTCCTGCTCACCGATAGCGCCAGACAGCGCCTCCATTTCGATCTGGATGGCGCTCTTATCGCTTGCGTTGCCGGCATATTTCATCCGGGCCTCAAGTTCCTCATACCGCTGCTTCATGGTGCCCAGGTCATCCTTCGCTGTGGACAAATCAGCTTTGGCCGTGGCAGCTTTCGATTGCAGTTCATCTACGGCCGCCTGCAAATCAGCCAGGTTCGTGAAATTAGCGGTCAGGTTGACGGTGGTATTGGGGACGAATTCATCTGTCCCCACCGTGTTTCCTGCCTGTCCGGTGAGGGATACCGTGCTTGCGTCCAGGAACCCGGCAGCGATCAGCTTGTTTGCAGCCTCGGCCGTCAGCTGCACCTTCGTCCCGTTCAAGAAGCCGGTAGCAGCCAGCTTATAGGCGGCTTGTGCTGTGAGAGAAACGGTGGTGCCGGTCAGGAATCCGTTGGCCTGTAGGTAGGAGGCAATTTCAGGAGTGAGTTGCACCTTGGAGCCTTCCAGGAAGCCCATGGCCGCCAGCTTCTTCGCCGCTTCTGGCGTAAGCTTCACCATCGTACCTGACATGAAGGAATCGCCGGTCAGCGTGTTTTCGGGTTTCGCTGTCAATTCAACATCGGACGAATCAAGATATCCGGCAGCTATAAGCTGATTGGCTTTTTCGGCGGTGAGCAGTACGGATTGATTATCCAGGAACCCGGCAGCAGCCAGTTGGTTTGCAGCCTTACCGGTCAATTCGATCAGCGTGCCGTCCGGGATGTAGTCCATCTTCGACAGTTCATTGGCCTGTTTAGCGGTCAAGTCGAATTCTGTACCATCAACGAAGTCATCCGGGCTGAGCTGCGCTGCAACCTCTGCTGTCAGCTCGATGCCAACGTCAGAAAGGTCCTGAACGTCCTCGATGGATTTCTGCGTGTTGCCGAGCTCCTTTTGCAGGGCCTTATACTGTTCGCACAGGTCAATGATCTCCTGCTGCTCCTTGATCTTCTCATTCAAGGAGTCGAATTCGGCATCCAATTCCTCCATGCTCTGGCGTCCGCCATTGAAAGCGTCCACCAAAAGGGTGACAACGGCAACCAGTCCGGCTATAGCCAGGGTGATGCCCATTATCAGCTTCATGCCAGGAATGGCGGCGGTCAGCAGAACGGACGCAGCGGCGGCGATTTTCGCCACAGCAGCATAAGCCGTCAGGGCGACGATCACCGTACCGATCACAGCGGCAGCAGCGGCAAACGCCCGCACGAGAGCGGGGTTCTTTTCGATGAAGGCGGTGACAGGTTTCAGCATCCCCGTCATCGCGGTGGCCGCAGCAGACACAATGGGCGTGAAAGCATCGCCAATGGCGATCTTGGTGTTGTTGAAGGCGTTGTTCAGCATGGTCAGCTTCGCCTGGGTGGTCTCATACATGACCTGCGCTTTCTGCGTCAGAGCCGTATTGCTGACCCATGCGTTGTTGGCCTGGCTGATCGTCCGGGACAGAAGATCCCCGGCAGACGCCAGGCCCAGGATGGCCTTCGTCTGCCGCACGTTGGTGATGCCCAACTCGTCCAGGATCACGATGGCGCTCTTTCCGTTGCGCTCCGTGTCGTTCAAGCCCTGGATAAAGGCGTTCATGGCACCCACGGCGTCCGTGGCCCATGCCTGCTTGAACTGCTCCGCGCTCATGCCGGCGACGGCGGCAAAGTCTTTCAATCCTTCGCCCGTTTCCGTTGCCTTGTACAGCGTGGAGATCAGCTGCGACATTGAGGTTGCGCCTGCCTGGGCCTCGATGCCTAGGGAGCCCAGGGCGGCGGAAATGGCCATGATATCCGTTGAGGTCATGCCGGCCTGGGAAGCGGACGCGGCCATGCCCTGGCTCATTTGCACGACCTTCGACGCGGTGGTTGCCGTGGAGTCGCCCAGCTCCGCGATCACAGAGCCCAGGCGGTCATACTCTTTGATGCCGGTGATGTTCGAGAACTGCGCAAGCATGGTGGCCGCATCGTTCGCCGTCAGGTCCGTGGTGGTGGCCAACTGCGCCATGACGGTCGTGAACTGCTGCACATCGTCCTGGGCGATTCCCAACTGTCCGGCTGTGGTGGCGATCTCCGTCAATTCGGCTGTGGTGATGGGAATGACCGTGGACAGCTCCTTGAAGTTGGCCCCGAGCTCGGATAGGAAAGCATCGTCACCGCCTACGGTACGCTTCACGGCGGCCATGCTGTTTTCAAAAGCGATCGCTTCCTCGGTGCAAGCCTTCATGGCCTCATATCCGGCTTTCAATGCCTCGGCCAGTCCGAGAGCGGCGATCAATTCCATCATGGAATCGGCGGCGCCGCTCATGGACTGGCTCGTTTCGTCGGTAGCGGCAGCGAGATCTTCCTGCTGGCCTTTTAGGCTGCTGATCTCGGATTCAAGCTCCTTGCTGGCCGTAGCCAGGTTTTGGGTATCAATACCGGCTTCGTTCAGGGCGTTGCCGGTCGCCTGCAACTGCGCCTCCTGTCCGTCGAGCTTTTGCGTGGTACGCTCGATCTGCAGCTCTTTGGCGAGCATCTTGTTTTTCAGCTCAACGGACTCTTCACCGTTTTCCGCCATGGCAGCTTTCAGGTTGGCATACTGTTGCTGTAGCATCTGCAGCCTTGCTTTGGTCTGTTCGATGGCCTTCTGCTGCTTCTGATAAGCGGCAACATCCCCCTGCTGCTTATTGAGGGATTGGATTTGGTTCTGCAAAGCGGCGACGCTGGCCTGTGCGCCTTTGAAAGCGGTGCCGAATTGCCCTTGCAGTTTCGCACCGATGGAAAATGCCATCTGGTACTCTTTGCCCGCCATATCTCATCCCTCCTATCTGCGTCTGGCTTTTTTTCGTTCGCGCTCAATGCGGCTGTTTTCTTCCGATACCAAGTCGTTATGGTCCTCGATCCAGCAGATGAATTGACGGAGGGGCAGCTGCAGCCAGAAGTCAATAGGCGTGTTGCAATTCTTTGACATCACAAGACATTGACGCCTGATCCAGCTGCCCCCGTCGCCTCCTACTGCTCCGAGGACAGCAAAAAATTTCTTGCCTGGTTACGGATTTTGTTGTAATCGGTAATCCGCATCTGCTCCAGGGCGTCGCTTCCGATCTGCTCCTGACAGGCGCGGGCGGCGATCCTGATAAGGTACGGGCCCGAGAAGGTAGGCACCATCAGCATGATGCCCTTGGCCTGGAGCTCCGCTTCGACGTTGAGACTGTCCTTGCCGGTCAGTTTCTCGAAGTCGAAAGTCAGATGATCGTAGATTTTTCCCTGATACTCAAAGGGCTTTTTGAAATGATGAACATAGCCGGTAGACTTGCTGGCTTTGGCTTCGTTCATGGCTTCCTCAAATTCTTCATCCTGATTCACGGGCTGGATATCTTTATCCATATCTTTCTCCTTTCTGTAATAAAAGCGAAGCGGGAGGAAGATCGCTCCTCCTCCCGCTGTTCAGGGTTTCAGGCGGCGCTTACTTGCCGAGCGCCTTGCGGACGTCCTTCATGTAGTCCACGCCGCCGATGTTGCAGATGTAGTTCCAGGGGTCGACCTCCCACAGCTTCTTGCCGTCCTTGTAGCCGGCGTAGTAGTACACGGAATACTCGCCGTTGGCATCGGCAGCAGCGGCGGGTGCCACAGCGCCAGGGGAGAACTTCTTGGGGATCACAGACATAACGTACTTGTCGGCCTGAATCTCCTTGGCAGAAGAAACGGTGTTCCAGTACTGCTCCGCAACGCGCAGGTCGATGTTGTGCTTGACGGGCTTCAACAGGGTGACAGCGGCATCGGTGGCGCTCCGGAACTGAAGCTGGAGGGTCATGGCGTCAACCATGCCGGTCAACACAGCTTCGATGTTGCCGGCGATACCGGCGCCGGTGATGGTCTGGGTCAGGAAAGAGATGTCGGGCAAAGTGGCCTGGGCCACGCCGACAAAGTTCACGGCGTTTTCGTATACCTCAAAATCGATATACGCTTCGGGCTGCTTAGGCATAGCTTATTCCTCCTTACTGAGCGGCCAGGGCATCCTGGACGTAGCTCACATCGTATTCGAGGGTGAAGTCGATCTCCTGCGCGGGAGAAGGCGGCGTGATATAGACGTGCAGCTTCACGATGCCGGCCATGAGATTGGTCACGGGGTTTTCGGCTTCGATCATTTCCACACGCCCGCCCATGATGTAGCCGGAGCCGGTCAGGCCGTTCATCCAGATGTTGGCGCTGTCCACAATGGAATCGACCAGGATGCGGGTCATGGGCTTGTCGATCTGGCCCCAGAAGGTGTTGATCAGGCTGTTGCCAACCCAATCGAACATCCGGGACACGGGGATGAAGTAGTCCTTCACGTCGGTGCTCACGGGATAGCAGCCGGTGTAGTTACCCCACGCCTTGAAGCCGCCCATGAAGTTCAGGCCGGTCACGACGCCGCCAGCGTTGAGCGTGTTCGCCTGGGCGAGCGTCAGCAGCACTTCGGTACCATCCGCCAGGACCAGGGAATCGGCGTGGATGGCATGGTTGGACGGGCTGCAATAGGGAGCGCCCATCTCAGTGTCCACGGATGCGATCAGGCCGGCAAGCTGCGTGGAGAAGTGATACTTCTTGTCACCGAAGCCCAGCATAGGCCAGCAGACGATCATGTTCTCGTCGGTCATGGCCAGAGTGTTCTTCTTGGCTACCACGCCACTGTACACAGTGGCGCCACCGGAATTGCTGGGCACGTCAACCAGCGCCTTCGCACGGAAAAGGCCGTTGATCGCGGCGGCTTTGCTCGCCATGGCAGCGGCCACGGTAGCATTGTCGCTGAACCCGGGAGCCAGCAGCATATCAGGCACGACGCCCAGGAGGGTCATGCACAGCTCCACCTTCTCCATAGCGGTGGCGACCGCAGCAGCGTTGATGGAGCTGATCGTCACCTTGTCATACACGATGTTCAGGGTGGCGGCGCTGTAATAGCTGCCGGTGGAAAGCAGCTCGATGATCATTTCGCCGTTGATAAAGTACACCTTGTAGTCGGTGTCCTTGGTGATGGTAGTGCTGCTGGACTTCACCACCAGGGCGGAATCGTTGATCGCCAGACAGCCCAGGTTGACCTTATGATCGGTCACGGTGAAGTCGGCGGCGGCCTGCGCGGTCTTCATTGTGGTCGGATCGAACAGGTTGAGGAAGATGGCGGGCTGCATGCCATACAGCACGAAATGGCTATACGCGAATTCGCACAGGCCGTAGGTGGCCCAGTCCTCCGCGTAGCCGAATTTGTCAACGTACTCGTCCCAGCTGCTACACAGCTCGGGCACGTTGACGGTCGAAGGGTGGTCGGCGGCCTGGATAGGCGCAATGCCGACGACGAAGGGGATGCCGGACGCGGCTACGACGGGCGCGGAAATGCTCGTCCCGCGTTCGGACACGAATACACCATGGTTGGCCATTGTCTATACCTCCTTGTTTTTCAGCTCGGAAACGAACTTGCGGTATTCCTCGTGCAAGTAGTTTCCTGGGGTTTTTACTTTGAGACGGTCTTGCGGCAGGGTCTCGCCGCTTACGAGAAGGGCCTTTATCCGCGGATACTTCTCAATAGCTGGCGCAAGAAACGCCTCGACTTCTGAGCGCGTACCCTCATACAGGCTGGCGGTCTGTATCACGCCGCGGATAGATGGGCCGATGTACATGAAAAAGCCGGAATCGTTCACCGCCCCCATAAGGTTTTTGTCACCTCCCGTTTTATTGCCGGTATTTTCCAGACGGATATGGACTCACCGGCAAAGAATGGCGCCGTGTCATCGGGATAAGCCAGGAATTCGAGCTTGGCCTGTTTGTCGAGCTCAAAACGGCTGTCGATCACACATTCCTTCAGGAGCTTGGCGCGGAACCGCTCGTACATGTTGAGCAGCATCAAAGCCCCTTCCTGTTCATCCAGGCTATAGCAACAAAAGATAGAGCGCACGACGGCGGTTGCTTCGTCATCGTTGCGCTCTTGCTGTTCGTCGGTTATCTTTACCAACTGATGCAGGATATAAGGCGCTTTTTTCGTGGCCGATTTACTGTCCGGCAGGCGCATTTTGTACACCTGCGGTTCACGGTACTGCTGCTCCTCGCCCTTGGCTTGCACCTTGGTCGGCATGAGTAGGCCCTTTTCGGCTTCCTCAGTGAACACCTTGAGGGCTTCCAGAAACATGACGCTATCCATATCTCTAATCACCATCCATTCAGAATGCGGGTTATCTCGTGCTCGATTCGCTCGTTATATACGCTCGTGATGTGCTTGTCCATGTTCTCAACAACGGTGGCATCCATCATCATGTGGGCAGCTGAGGGGCCATACTTCTTTTCCACGGGGAAACGTCTGGTGGTGATGCGCTCAAACACGCTGATACCGCCGATATTGGCGATAAATGCGTGAGACAGCACACCGCCTCCGCCTTTTTTGACGGAAGCAGAGACGCCGCCATCTTTGGAAAAGCGGGTGTGGAACTCGATCAGGGGGATAACCTGGCCGGCAAATAGAATTTGCACAGAGTCCACACCCATATGTCCGCCGTGTTGTATGGTCTTTGCTCTGACGTGGGCCATGAACTGACCTTTGGAGATCGTGTACTGTTCGGCGGCAAAGCGCCCGGCTTGCGTTTTTCCTGAATCGGCAGCTCTCCGCAAAGCGTTGTACACAGCTTTGTGGATCGCTGAGCCGTTACCAAGACCGGCAAGCAGCTTGTTCACACGTTCCAGATTCATTCCGCCCGTATCGGTTACATGAACTTCACTCATCGTAGGCCTCCAGCTCGAGCCGCACCATGCCGAGGGCGCATCCGGATTGGGCAACATAGTAATGCCGCAGAAAATCGGTCTCGTCGGTGATCCCGATTTTGCTGCCCTTTTCGGGGACTTTGCCGCCCAGCTTTTCTCTGGGGAATTGGCAAATGGCTGTCACCAAATATATCCCCTTGGCGTGGTCCTTTGCGGGAATAACACGGTCTTTGGCCTCGAGCTGCGTGATCGTGCACGGAACTCCTTCGTATGCCTGGCCGTCATAGGTGATGGTGTGAAGATCGGCAAACTCGTCCGTATTGCAGAATACTTTGAGATTGTCGGCAGCTACCATTTCGCGGAAGCTCATTCTTCAACCACATCCTGTACGGTCAGATCAGGCAGATCCTCCGCATCGTTCAGCGCGGCCACCATGTCGGCTTTGGTCATGCCAACCTTGACGGACAGACCACGCTCACGCATGGCAGCGCGGAGCTCGTCAACCCGCATATCGGTGGTGAACACGGGCTCGTCCTCGGGCTCTCCTGCGCCCTCTGCGCCGCCAGCATCGTCGGGGGTGTTACCGCTCGGGGTGTCCTCCTCAGGGGGAACGTAGGCCGTTGCAACGGCCTCTACGTTGACGTATTCGGCTACGCCGCCGTTGACGAGGCGGGCGGCTTCCTTTTCGTCCACGTCGATCGGAAGGTCTGCCCGGGTGACGGGGACAACATAGTTGCTGTACTCTCCGTTCGGAAGGATGGGCCTGTGCCCGTAGGTGCCGTTGATGATATGGATCAACATGGTTTGTCTCCTTTCTGCCTGTTCATCAGGCGACCACGCTGGCAGCGTACACCCAGGGGCTGTAGTTCTTGGGAGCGGCCAGGGGGCGGCTCTCCAGGATCAGCTCACGGGTCTTGCGACGGCGATCCACGAACAGGTCAGGCACACGCTTACCGGTGATGGTGGTGTAGTTGCCCTCTTCGTCGATGTGGGTGATGTGCGCATACATCAGATGGCCGCAACCGGGGGCGGTGACCATGATGCTCTTCGCCGGGAAGTAGTTGGTATAGGTGCCATCCAGCGCCTTGTACTGCTCGTCCACGACGATCACGTTCAGCCGGTATCCGCCGAAATTGACGATGCCGAGCAGGGAAACACCGTCATACTTGGTCAGCTCCTGCACGATGGGAGAGGCGATGATGATACCGCTGTCCCGATTCACGAGCTTCTGGAAGTCGGCGTTGGCCAGCAGCACATCCGCGACAGCCTGGCCGACGATCAGATCGGTGTGGGGCAGACCGCGGCGGGACAGAGAGCGGCACATAGCCCGCACGTCGCTGACGATGGCGCTCCATGCGGTGTTCGTAGCCCACTGGGGGTTCAGCGTGTACAGGCCATCGTTGCCCTGCAGGGCGTCATAGTACTGGACGGTCGCCACGTTGCCGACGGTGTTGGCATCGATCATCTCATTCACGGTGAATCCGTTGTTGATCATGGTGTTGGCACACAGCAGCTCTTCGGTGCGGGTGAAGCGGCGCTCCAGAAGGGCCAGGTCATCCATGACCAGCCGATTGGCACGATCAGCCTCGGTGCTGGTGGACAGGATCGCTTCGCCGAAGCCGCGCTTCCTCAGATCGTCCATCGTCAGAGGACGGCTCTGCTTGATGCAGGTCGGAGCATAGTCGTGGATTTCATAGCCCTGCCGAGCAACAGCGATAGGATCAGCACGTTCCACCATGAACGGCGCCATGCCGTGATCGCCGTCACGGTACTCGCACAGGACCTTATCGGCGGCAAAGATGTCGCCCTCTTCGGTGGGGAAATACCGGTCACGGAAAAACGTGTTGACCGGAGACAGGCCTTCCCATAGGCCCATCATGTAGTAGGTGTTGAGGATATCCAACTTGATAGGCATTTTTCGTTCCTCCTTACTGATCCTGGACGGTGCCAAAGAGGATGCCCTTCATGCGGAGGGTGTCTTTGTCCGCCTCGGTGATGGTGTAGCCAGTGGCGACGATCACGGCGTCGATGTTGAAGTTGCCGGTGACATAGACGGTGACGCTTTCATCACTGGTGGTACCAACTTCGATGTCATCCGTCAGAACACAGTCAGCGTTACCGCCGCCCGTGGTGTACTTGATGGCAATCGACGCAGCGTTGGCGGGAGCACTGGTAAACAGGATCTCGCCGGTCACGGGATTGTAGCTGTAGGCGGTAGTTGCCGTACCGCCTACCTTAACTTCCGTCAGGGCGGAAGAAGGATCACCGCCATCGATGACGGTGAATTTCTTGGTGGAGCCGTCGCCGGTGGCGGAAGCGGTGCCGGTGGCGTCAACATCACTGCCCAGCAGATAGAGCTTGCCATCAGCGCCTTTCGCCATCAGGGAGCCACGCTTATAGGTGGTCTTGGCCGCACCGTGGGCGATCACGCCGCCACGGACCAGGGCGGCAGGTTCGATGCCGGCGAAAAGCCGTTCATAGGTCATTTCGCCTACCTTTTCATGTAGATCACGGGTCATGGGTTACACCTCCTTCTTATTGTCCTGCGCCTTTGCAGCCGCAGCTTTGCCGGCAGCCCTCAGGTCGGCGTTGGACATGGGTCTGTCTTCCTCTTCGGAAGCAGGGGCAGGCTTGACAGCGGCAACGCCGCTTTTCTTGGCGTCATCCTGCATGGCAGTCATAAAGTTGTGCCCTTGGGCCTTGGCGCTCTGCGCAGCACGGTAGGACAGCTCCTGAGCGGTACATGCCGTTTCGCCGTACTTAGCTTCACGAACCAGCTCGTCACCGAACAGGGACGCGATCTCGTCAATCTGCTGGATTCTGGCGCGTTCGTTCAGAACGGCGGTGTTGACGGCTTCCTGGTTCTCGGTCTGACAGGCCGCTCTCGCTTCCGCTTCGATCTGCGCAGCGATTTCCGGGTGTTTGGCCCGGAGTTCTTCGATGGTCATCTCGTTTCCTCCTTCTTCTGGATTCGTGGTATGTGTCTCAACGGTGACGGGCCGCTGCTCAGCTACCGCCTCCGGCTGGACCGTGGGGATCGTGTCCGGGGCAAACATGCCCGGAGCAAGGTGCATTTGCCGCCCACGCACAAACAAAGAGCGCCCGTCGGCGCTTGCGGCAATCGGTATGGATTCTGCATCGTCCAGAAGCTCGTCGACAAAGCCTTTCTCCTTTGCCTCGCGGCCGGTCATGTAGGTTGTGTCGCCCATCATGTGCAGAACCACAGCATTGGAAAGGCCCGTCTTGCGCTGGTAGACCTCGGACTGCATCTTGTCCCAGGCGTCATTTGTCGTGGCCGCCTCACGCATCTCGTCCGCGTTATAGCCGCCGAACAAAAAGGACCATGCCTTATGGATCATGATGAGGCTGGCAGGATACGCCTTGACCGTATCAGCGGCGCACATGATAAGGCTGCCGCCGGACATGGCCACGCCGTCCACGATGCAGGTCAGCTTTGTGCCGTTCAGGGCCA
>Ga0310786_10009829_pt1 | contig 12093 bp, 3 predicted proteins | sample AusTroGonzalo_MG_FD_203881 | JGI IMG/M metagenome (GOLD analysis project Ga0310786, IMG submission 203881) | Bovine rumen microbial communities from tropical cattle in Woodstock, Queensland, Australia - Gonzalo_03 (v2) (version 2) | ecosystem: Host-associated > Mammals > Digestive system >...
CGGACAGACTGTTGCAGAATACACGCCACAGGGTGAGGAAGGCAGCGGCGACCGCGTTTGCTGGAAGAACGACCACAAAAATGTCATGGAATTAATCTATACCGGTGAAGCTACAACGCTGACAATCACAGGTATGCAGTACTGCCCGTTCATTGCAGTCAAGAAGTATGTAGCTCCTGCTGAGTTCCAGGACTTCGAAGCAATTGTCAACAACCAGACAGGTACACTGCTGACAACAGACGAACAAGTACAGGGCACTGCAGTCAGCTTCGGCATCGCTGTTGATACTGAAGGAAAGACAACACGCGTGGCTGCTGACAACGCTTCATCCATCGCGACTATCAGTGGTGTGTACCACAGCGAACATGGACTGACAAACATGAAAGTTGTTACAGCTGTTCCTGGTGCAGTGAAGATTCTCGTAGGTAAATGTACATACGCTACTACTAAGATTACTGTTACCAACAGCGACGGACAGACTGTTGCAGAATACACGCCACAGGGTGAGGAAGGCAGCGGCGACCGCGTTTGCTGGAAGAACGACCACAGCAATGTCATGGAATTGACATATACTGGTGAAGCTACAACCCTTACTATTACTGGTATGAAGTACTGCCCGTTCATCGCGGTCAAGAAGATAATAGAAACTGGGCCTGTCACTCTCGACAACGAGCCTGCGACAGCAACCTTCCCATTCAATCTGGGCACAGAAGGACAGAAGGCAACGTTCTCGAACGCCGACTACTGGCTGAACAGCAAGGTGGTGCTGGGCAGCAATATGGGATATGCAAGTACACGAACACTGGACAATGTGACCTTCAGTAAGATTCAGCCGCAGACAACTGCTGCAGCTGCAGACAAAGAGGACTATGTATTGTTCCGCATTGATCCAAAGCCTGGCTTCACATTTACGCCGACAGCAGTATCGCTGAATGCATACAAGGATGGTACTGACAACGGAAAACTTACCATCAAGTGGGTAAGCGCTGACGGTACAGAAACAGAATTGGCTAAGGACGTTGACATTCAGCGTAACAATGCTACCCCCGCCTTCAGCTCACTGGAATATAATGACCTCAGTGGTGTCACGCCATTAGAAGGCTATTGCGGACTGAAAGTTTATATCGGTGGTAATCTTGCCACAAACAAACAAATTGGTTTGAGTAACATCGTAATCAATGGTACGCTGAACGGAACAGAGAAAGAAGTTCCCGTACTGGCATCGTTCAAGATTAACAATACAGAATATACTGTTGAAGATGTATTCGGCGATGAGTACGAGGCAACTGTCGAACTGTCGAAGAGCGAGACAATGGTAAGCACAGAGAACCCACTGTCAGATGTTACGGCAACCAACGGCGAGATTGGTGAGATTACCTATGCCGGTGATGCCACGGCATGTGTGGTTACTATTCCTGTAAGTGCCGGTGAGACCACACTGAGCTATGTGCTGAATGTCACCCAGAAGCCCGACTTCACACTGACCTACTTCAATATTAATGGTGAGGAGATTGGCACTCAGACTCTGGAGAAGGACGCAACCATCGGTGAGTTTAAATACAACATTGCTGACGTTGCTGCTTCTCAGGAAGGATACAAGGCTCGCGGCTGGTTCAAGCAGAACTACGTTGGTGCCAAGTATAAGACTACTGATGTTGTAACCGGTAACCTGAACCTCTACGCTGTAGAGACTGAGATTGAGGTTTCGAGCGACTTCAAGAAGTATGAATTTGATCTGACTGACAGCAACTTCGACGCGAACGACCACGAGGCATTCAACCCGACTGGTACAGGCTATTGGCACGACAAACAGCATGGCTGGGCATTTGCGAACGGTGACAAGATCGACCTGCTCGTAGGAGCAAAGGCCAACATCTTTATCACTCTTTGTCAATACAGTGCCAACGGCTCAACAATTACGATGGGCGAAACCAGCGTAAGTGCTGTTAGTGAAAGCGACGGTGGCCTTACCACCATTGAATACGAAGGTGAGCCTGGAACAGCGACCCTGAACATTAACTCAACTGGTGCAGTATATATCCACAGCATCAAGATTGTGAACACCACAACGACCAACTACACTGAGGATGGACAGTGGATCATCGTGAAGCCCGGCGATGCCAGCAGCTTCTCCGACGCCATCGATGCAGTCAATGGTAATTCCGGTACTGAGCCGATATTCATCTTCCTGCCGAACGGCACGTATGACCTCGCCCAGAAGACAAAGACACAGATTGGACGCGACAACGTTTCCATTATCGGTGAGTCAATGGAGGGAGTCATCATCAAGAATACTCCCGCAACTGAGGGTATTGATGCTACAGCAACTCTGCTGAACACCAGTTCGAACCTGTATATGCAGGATCTGACCATCGAGTGCGATGCTCCTTGGATTAGCAGTGCTGAGCGTGGCGTTACTTTGCAGGACAAGGGTAATCAGACCATTTTGAAGAACGTCTATCTGAAGGGTAAGCAGGATACGTACTACAGCAACAATCCTAGTGGAACATTCTACTTCGAGGATGGCAAGATTCAGGGTTCTGTAGATTATGTCTGCGGTCATGGTGACGTTTATTTCAACAAGACCTCGTTCTATACTATCAACAAATCGACAGGTGGCATTGGTGGTTGCATCGCTGCACCCAATACGCTCAAGAGCTTCGGCTACATCTTCAACAACTGTACCCTCGATGGTCAAGAAAACGAGGATGGCAAGTATCGTCTTGCCCGTCCATGGGCTGCCAATACGAAGTGCCTATTCGTGAACACAACCATGAAGATTAAGCCGTTTGATGCCGGTTGGGGTGAGTGGAGTCCCAAGAACGCTGTTGCACAGTATGCTGAATACAACAGTGTAGATGCTGATGGTAATGCTATTGACCTGTCAGGCCGTGCTACGACCATCGGCGATCAGCCTAACAATCCTGTTCTTACAGAGGCAGAGGCTGCTGCCCTGGCTGTTGACCAGATATTCGCTGGCGACTGGAAGCCACAGGTAATTGCCCAGCAGGTTGCTGCTCCGAAGGCAGAACTGAAGGATGGTGTCATTTCATGGACACCTGCCAATGATGGTGCTACGGCATACGCTATCTTCAAGGACGGTGAGTTCCTGGGCATCACAACGGGTACTACATGGACTGTTGAGGAAGTAGCAGGTGCACCGCGCCGTGCTGATGAAGAGGCTCAGACCACTGGCTACACCATCCGTGCTGCCAACAGCCGTGGTGGATTCGGTAAGCCTGCAGAGGTTAGCCCTGCCACTGGCATCTCGGCCATTGAGACGGAACTTAGTGGTGACGTGAAGATCTACGACCTGAATGGCCGCCGTGTCTTGACTCCGACCACAGGTGTTTATATCATCAATGGCAAAAAGGTCGTGATTAAGTGAGAATAAAGCAGAGCTTGCTCATGCTTTATCGAGCGTGAGCGAGCTCGAGCTGAAAGCTCAAGGTCGTGATTAAGAAATCTCTCCTTATTATAATAAGGTATAATCCCCCTCCCACTCCACGGGAGGGGGATTTTTGTATTTAACAATAATTGTACGAAAGACACCAACGCAAACGCTTACGTTAGAATTAACAGCAATAATATCTCTTGTTTTAAATTAATTTTACTATCTTTGCACAAACATTTATTATTAATTTTAAAAACTACTAATTTATGTCTGGTAATTTTAAGAGTATCAAAATGGCGCTGATAGCCGCCTTCCTGATGATGGTAGGCAGTATTTCAGCGCAGACTGTCAAAGTGACGGTTACCGACGAAACTGGTGAGCCCGTGATTGGCGCAAGTGTGCTGGAACAGGGAACACAGAACGGCGGTATCACGGACATTGACGGTATTTTCAACATCACGTTGAAAGGTAGCAAGAAGGTTGTGGTTTCATACATCGGTATGAAGACACAGACTATTGATGCCAATGGTAAGACCGCTATCGACGTGGTCCTGAAAGACGACGCCACAGGTCTGGAGGAAGTCGTGGTCATCGGTTACGGCTCCGTACGCCGAAAGGACATCACGGGTTCTGTTGCTACCGTAAACAGTGAGACACTGCAGGCCGTGCCTGTTGCCAACGCTTCGGAGGCATTGACCGGTAAACTGGCTGGTGTACAGGTAACGACGACTGAGGGTTCTCCCGATGCCGAGGTGAAAATCCGCGTGCGTGGTGGTGGTTCTATCACACAGTCGAATGACCCGTTGTACATCGTCGATGGTTTCCCAGTGGAGTCAATCAGCGACATTCCAGCCAACGATATTGAAGATATCACGGTGTTGAAGGATGCTTCTTCTACCGCTATCTACGGTAGCCGTGGTGCTAACGGTGTCATCCTCGTAACGACCAAGAGCGGTCAGGCAGGTAAAGTGAAGGTAAGCTATAACGCTTACTACAGCTGGAAGAAGATTGCCAAGAAGTACGATGTACTCGACGTTTATGACTTCGCCAAGTGGCAGTACGAATACGCCCTGCTGTACAACAACGGTGATGCCAGCAAAATCACACATTATACTGACAAGTTCGGTAATTACCAGGACATGGACCTCTATCGTGGCGTTGAGGGTAACGACTGGCAGGACCTGGCTTACGGACGTACAGGTCACACCTTCAACCACAACCTCAACATCAATGGTGGTTCGGACAACATGAAGTATGCCTTCAGCTATGCTCACATGAACGACAAGGCCATCATGGTTGGTTCAAGCTTCAAGCGTGACAACTTCTCGCTGAAACTGAACACCAAGCCTACCAAGACGACTACACTGGACTTCCAGGCCCGCTATGCCAACACCTATATCTATGGTGGTGGTGCCAACGAGGCTGCCGGTGCGTACGACACCGACCGTCGTCTGCGCTATGCCGTGCTTTACACTCCGATTCCCATGAAGGGTATTGACGGTTCGGACGAACTGGAAGGCTCCAGCTTCTACGATCCCATCACAACTGCTAACGACAACGACCAGAAGAAGCATCGCCGCAACCTGAACCTGGCTGGTGCCTTCGGCTGGGAGGTATATAAGAACCTTAAGCTGAAGACTGAATTCGGTTATGACACATACGATGAATATTCTCAGCGTTTCTGGGGTCTCTCTGCCTACTACATCAAGAACGTACCTACTGGCGACAACCAGGGTAAGCCTGCCATCCGCAACGTGAACATGGAGCGTCACCGTTTCCGCAACACGAATACGGTGAGCTACGACTTCAAGTCTATCTTCGGCAAGGACAGCGACCACTCACTCAACATTCTGGCTGGTCACGAGTATGTTATCACCAAGAGACATGCCGTCACCGACGAGGTGCACGGATTCCCCAACGACTATGATGCAGAGACCGCATGGAAACTGACTTCACAGGGTACCCCCTTCACCGTTGACGACAACTATAGTGCAGACGACAAACTGCTGTCTTGGTTCGGCCGTGCCAACTATAACTTCAAGGACCGCTACCTGCTGAGCGCTACGTTCCGTGCCGACGGTAGCTCGAAGTTCTCCGAGAAGAACCGCTGGGGTTACTTCCCCTCTGTGGCTCTGGCATGGCGTATCACTGGCGAGCCGTTCATGGAGAGCACCAAGAACTGGCTGACCGACTTGAAGCTCCGCTTGAGCTATGGTACTGCCGGTAACAACAACATTCCCGTGGGCCAGCTGGTGCAGGAGTACCAGAACAAGGCTACTACATGGGTTAACGGATTCCCCAACTACTGGGCACCCTCCAAGACAATGGCTAACCCCGACCTGAAGTGGGAGACCACCATCACCCGTAACGTGGGTCTGGACTTCACGCTGTGGAACGGTAAGTTCAACGGTAGCATCGATGCCTACATCAACACGACGAAGGACCTGCTCATCCAGTTCCCCACCAGTGGTACGGGTTATGACGACCAGTATCGCAACCTGGGTAAGACGGAGAACAAGGGTATTGAGTTCACCTTCACCTATCACATCGTAAACAAGGCTGACTGGGGTATCGACTTCTCAGGCAACATCGGTTACAACCACAACAAAATCAAGGAGTTGGGTATGAACGACTTTGCTACTAACACGAACTGGGGTTCTACCGAAATTGGTAACGACTACCGCGTAGCAGTAGGCCACTCTGTAGGTGAAATCATTGGTTTCAAGAACGCCGGACGCTACGAAGTATCTGACTTCACTGGCTACGATGCCACAAAGAAGGAGTGGATTCTGAAGGAAGGCGTGGTCAAAAGCTCTCCCATCATCGGTACCATCCGCCCGGGTTCAATGAAGCTTGTTGATATTGATGGCGACGGCGTTGTCAACGATAATGATATAACAGACATTGGTAACGTCAATCCGAAAGTATATGGCGGTTTTGCACTGAATGCCCATGCCTACGGCTTCGACTTTGCTGCCAGCTTCAACTACAGTCTCGGCAACAAGGTTTATAACGCTAATAAGATTGAATATACTACAGCTTCTTACACGAAGTTCAATCAGTATCGTAATCTGATCACTGACATGGCCGACGGCATTCGTTGGACCTACGTCAACGCAGCCGGTGAGTTTGTTACTGATCCCACAGAACTGGCAGCACTGAACGCTAACACCACCATGTGGAGCCCATACATGCAGCACTTCGTACTGACTGACTGGGCTATCGAGAGTGCAGACTTCCTGCGTCTGAATACACTGACCTTGGGTTATACGCTGCCCACTTCGCTCATTAAGCGTGCCGGCATCACCAACCTGCGATTCTATGTAACAGCTTACAACGTATTCTGTATCACGGGCTACTCTGGTTCTGATCCTGAAGCAGACTGTATCCGTAAGAACAACCTGACTCCTGGTGTTGACTACTCTGGCTATCCCCGCAGCCGTCAGTTCGTTGTTGGTCTGAATTTGAATTTCTAATATAAAGGAGGAACATAAAAAATGAAGAATTATATCAAATTATCAATAGTTGCACTGTCGCTTGCTGGCGTTACCTCTTGCGACATGGATGCTCCGTCAATCTCCTCTCTTGATGAGTCGTCGGTATTCGCCACCTACTCACTGGCTGAGGCAGAAATCATGTCCATCCACGTATCCTTCGGTGAAACGAACTCCTATCGCGGACGTTTCCTGCCCTACTACGGAATTAACACCGACTGTGAATGGATCATCACACCGTCTTATAGTGACCGTCTGGCAGACAAGTTCTCGCTGGCCAACTACGACACCCAGCCCGGAAACGGACAGATGAGTGAAAAAAACAATGCCTACGCTAAGTTCTATGAGGGCATTGAGCGTGCCAACCTGGCCATCAAGGGTCTGCGCCAGTATGGCGACATTGAGAACAAACCGGAAATGGCACAGCTGTTGGGCGAGGCCCTGACCTTGCGCGCCGTTATCTACAACGACCTGATTAAGGCCTGGGGCGACGTTCCCGCTCGCTTCGAGCCGAACACCTCAGAGAACCTGTATCTGCCGCGTACCAACAAGGATGTCATCTACAAGCAGTTGCTGGCTGACCTGAAAGAGGCTGAAGACTACTGCTACTGGCCCAACCAGAATGCTATCACCAAGAGCACAGAGCGTGTGAGCAAGGCTTTCGTAAAAGGTATGCGTGCCCGTATCGCCCTGTATGCCGGTGGTTATGCCCTGCGCGGTGACGGCTTCCGTCGCTCAAATGACCCCGACCTGGCTCCTGAGAAAATGTACCAGATTGCCATGGAGGAGTGTCTCGACATCATCAATGCTGGTTACAACAAACTGGGCAGCTTCAAGGAGAACTTCACCAAGCTGTGTGAGGACAACGTTGCAGCCGGTGGTGAGAGCCTCTGGGAGATTCCCTTCTCTGAAGGACGTGGCCGTGTGCTCTATACCTGGGGTGTGCGCCACCAGACAGAAGACCAATACACCTATCAGCCCCGTGGCGGTGTAAATGGTCCTCTCCCCACCCTGTTCTATGACTATGACGTGGATGATGCCCGTCGTGATATTACCTGTATTCCCTACCGCTGGGGTGCAAAGACGGATAAGATTGAAGACTATACAGCTCCTAACGGAAAGGTCGTTGCACGTGTTCCGCAGGTTATCAGCAACCCCACTGCCATGTACTTTGGTAAGCTCCGTTACGAGTGGATGAATCGTTATGTGGTTTCTACCAACGACGACGGTATCAACTGGCAATACATGCGTCTGGCTGACGTCTATCTGATGGCCGCTGAAGCTGTTAACGCGTTGCAGGGTCCCAATGCTGCATGGCCCTACATGAAGCCCATCCTCGACCGCGCACTGCCCGCTGCCAAGGTGTCTGCACTGCAGGCTAAATATACTGCCAGCAAGGATGCCTTCTTCAACGGTATCGTTGACCAGCGTGCCTTTGAGTTCGCAGGTGAGGTGCTGCGTAAGCCCGACCTCATCCGCTGGGGTATCATCGACCAGAAGATGGCTGAGGCAAAGCAGAAGCTGTTGCGTCTCTCGGAGCGTAGCGGTGAGTATGCTGACCTGCCTGATAAGGTATATACCAAGTTGTACGAGAAAGACATGAAGATTCCAGAGGGAGCACTCATTTTCGACACTCCGAAAGATGGTGAGACTTTGGTTATCTATGGTCTAAACCATGGTGATTCAGATGATATGGGTAAGGACATGAAGGATGCTGGCTTCGAGAGTAAGAGCTGGTTCCTTAGTGATGGTGTTTCACGCATCACTGACGACATTATCAACGGTCTCTACGTGGTTGATAAGCCCAGCATGCACTGTCTGTGGCCTATCTGGACGTACTTCATCGGTACCAGCAATGGTATGCTGAACAATGACGGCAACTACGGTCAATTGTCTGATTAATCAAAAAACAAGAAGAAACAATGAAAAAGTTTAAGATATTCACATTTTGCGTGTTAGGGCTTGCAACAGCAGCCCTGACCGCCTGCAGCGACCAGAGCGATGAGCTTACCAGCATCCTGCTGAACCGTAACCTCTCTCCCATTGACCTGGAAGCGACCAATGTCCAGGAGACAACGGCCAATATTCGTTGGACGGAGTCTGCTAATGCCACCAGCTACAATCTGCAGATCTTTGCTGAAGACAGCCTATCTTACGACATGAGCGGCACTCCTGCCAAGACTATCACCGGCATTACGCCCGAACAGATTCCTGTAACGGTTGAAGGACTGTTCTACGATACCAAGTACACGGTTTATGTTCAGGCTATTACCGATGGTAAAGAAAGCCGCACGTCAAAATGGAACGGTGCATACTTCAAGACCAGCGCCAAGCAGTTCCTGAAGAACCCCAAGCCCAATGACATTGCAGACCGTAGCGTTACACTGTCATGGGAACCTGAGGAAGGATACGATGTATCGACCATCGTTATTGGCAATATCACCCATCAGATTACTGCAGAAGAGAAGGAAGCCGGCAAGGCTACCATCGAAGGTCTGAGCCCTGAGACCACCTACACCGCCTACCTTTACTATAATGGCAAGCAGTGTGGTAACCGCAGCTTCACGACGATTGCTGACCTCGAGGGTGCCATTCTCGTTCATGAGGGCGACGACTTGAAGGACATCATTGAGAATGCTGAGAAAGGTGCAACAATTGCTGTCTATGGCGGAACGTACGAGCTGAATGCCAACGACGAAGGCAAGACTGGTGCTGTGAAGGTCAACAACACCATCTCCATCAAGGGTATCTACCCCACCGACCAGCCCATCATCAAAGGACGCTTTGAGCTGCACGACGGTGCAGGACTGACACTGAAGCAGGTTATCCTTGACGGTTCAAACAACGCTACCACAGACCAGATCTTCAACTACAAGACTGCCGACGCTAGCTACGACGCTCTGCTGGTTGAGAGCTGTGAAATCTGGGGTACAGCTCAGTGTAAGGGTATTCTCTACGGAAACGTAACTGCTACCATTGAGTCCATTACATTCAACAACTGTCTCATTCACGACATTGAGTGTGAGGGTGGTGACTTCTTCGACATTCGTAAGAGCTACGCCAAAACGGTGACCTTCTCGAACAGCACTATTTACAACTGTGCACTGAAGCGTGATTTCATCCGTTACGACGATGCTTCAAGCAGTTATTCTGGTGCAACACCCGTCATCAAGGTTGATCACTGCACCATCAACAATGTGTGCAACGAGACAAGTGGCAAGCGTCTGCTTTATGTCCGCTTCGCAGGCAACAGCATCACTTGGACCAACAACATTGTGTCCAATACGCAGGCTGTCTATACGAACCAGCCGAAGACGAACACACCGACATATGCTAACAACTATTATTTTAACTGCAGCAATGCCGACATCTTCTCTCCAAGCGTAACCGAAGGTGAAGCCAAGACTTATTGGAATGGCGACACAAACGGCAAGAACGGCGCAGACCCGAAGTATAAGAATGCTGCAAACGGAGACTTCACCATCGGCAACGAAGATGTTGCCAAGCTGAAGGTCGGCGATCCCCGCTGGTATAAATAATCCGGTTTCTACTAAACAAACTACTAATTACTTCAAGTGGCCTCGGACATGACGTGTCCGGGGTCACTTTTTTATCAATGAATCAATCCACATAACTGGACAAGGGGAATGTTTCCATAAGGTATGACGATGGATGATCAAGGGCGCCGGAAGAGTGAAAGGGGAAGTCAGAGGGAGACTGACACCTAACATCCACAAAGGTATAACTGAACTACAGAACATGACTATGCAAGGAAAACTTGTCAAAGAAGAATAGTCAAAAAAGAATCGGGTTCCCTAAAGCAGGGAACCCGATTTACACATAAAGTATGGGGGGTTACTTCGCGTAAGCAACAGAGCGTGTTTCGCGAATAACGGTAATCTTCACCTGACCGGGATAGGTCATCTCGGTCTGAATCTTATTGGCAATCTCACCACTGAGTGCCTCGGTCTCGGCATCGTCCATCTTATCGGCACCGACGATGACACGGAGCTCACGACCTGCCTGGATGGCGTAGGTCTTGGTAACGCCAGGATAGCTCATGGCAATGGCCTCGAGGTCGTTCAGACGCTTGATGTATGCCTCCACGATTTCACGACGGGCACCGGGACGGGCACCACTGATGGCATCGCACACCTGAACGATGGGTGCCAACAGGGTCTGCATCTCCATCTCATCGTGGTGAGCACCGATTGCATTGCAGATGTCGGGTTTTTCCTTAAACATCTCTGCAATCTTCGCTCCATAGAGTGCGTGTGGCATCTCGCTGTCCTCATCTGGCACCTTACCAATGTCGTGCAACAGTCCGGCACGCTTTGCCTTCTTGGGATTCAGTCCCAGCTCAGCAGCCATAACGGCACAGAGGTTTGCTGTCTCACGAGCATGCTGCAACAGGTTCTGACCATAAGAAGAACGATACTTCATCTTACCGATGATGCGGATGAGCTCGGGGTGCAGTCCGTGTATGCCGAGGTCAATGGCAGTACGCTTACCTGTCTCTATGACTTCATTCTCCAGCTGTTTCTTCACCTTGGCAACAACCTCCTCGATACGGGCAGGATGGATACGACCATCGGCCACCAGCTGATGGAGTGCAAGACGACAGGTCTCACGACGAATGGGGTCAAAGGCTGAGATGACAATTGCCTCGGGAGTATCATCAACAACGATTTCAACACCACAGGCAGCCTCCAAAGCACGGATGTTACGACCTTCACGACCGATGACACGGCCCTTTACGTCGTCGTTATCAATATGGAACACGGATACGCTGTTCTCAACAGCCGTCTCCGTAGCAACTCGCTGAATGGTCTGAATGACAATCTTCTTGGCCTGAGCATTGGCATTGAGTTTAGCCTCGTCCATAATCTCATTGATATAGCTCTGGGCATCAGTCTTTGCCTCGTCCTTCATGGCCTCAACAAGACGAGCCTTAGCCTCCTCGGCAGAGAGCCCTGAAAGTTCTTCAAGCTTCGCACGCTCCTGCAACTGCATTTTCTCCAGCTCCTCGTGCTTGATGGTGAGCATCTTCTTCTCGTTGTCAATACGTGTCTGCTGGTTATCGAGTTCATTCTTGCGACGTCCTAACTCCTCCTGACGCTGGTTGAGAGACATCTCGCGCTGCTTCAGACGGTTCTCGTTCTGCTGGATATGCTGGTTGCGCTGCTGCACTTCCTTCTCCAGCTC
>Ga0310786_10009832_pt1 | contig 12090 bp, 9 predicted proteins | sample AusTroGonzalo_MG_FD_203881 | JGI IMG/M metagenome (GOLD analysis project Ga0310786, IMG submission 203881) | Bovine rumen microbial communities from tropical cattle in Woodstock, Queensland, Australia - Gonzalo_03 (v2) (version 2) | ecosystem: Host-associated > Mammals > Digestive system >...
GGGCGGCGGAAAGTTCAGCTGATAGGCGCGCGCATTCGCTTTGCAGGCGCATTTGCTCGCTTGCGGCTGATGACAATTTCGCTTCGGCGGCACGGAGTGCGGCTTCTGCTGATGACGCGCGGCGCTCTGCCGCCGCGACGGTTTCTTCGAGAGTCTTCGCGCGTTGTTCTGCTACGGCGACTCGCGCCTCAAGCTCACCGATCTCGGGCACGATTTCTTTTTTCGCGTCTTCGTCGCGTCGGGAACGTCTTGCGGTCGTGTTTTGCGGCGTTTTCTTGTCGCGGGAGAAATATTCAAGCACGTAGGCGTCGTCGCTGGAGAGTGTTGGAGATTCGGGCTTCGGCGGCGGCTCGGGTTTCTTCACGGGAGCGGCTGCGAACATGTTTTTCTTCAGCTCGTCGAGATTGTGCAATGTTCGCTTCATTTTCGTTTCGTTTCCATTCGATGTCGGACGTGGATTTTCACCGACGCGATCAAGTATACCACAAAATCGTTCCAAGCGCATCTGTAACCCTCCAATTTGTTCAGTCCCTTGTTGTGCGCGCCTGTTTGTGGTAAAATACCATCCGTGCATGAGAAGAAGAGAGCCTTTAACATGAAAAGAAGAGAGTTTATACTGTCAGGCGTTTCAGTCGGATTCGCGTTCGGCGTAGGCTGTGTCGGCGCCGGCGTTCCGCGGGCAGCAGACGATAAGCCGCGCCTTGCGCTCATAGGAGCCGGAGTTCAGGGCCGACTTCTGCTTCATCAGATACTGGGGCAGAATCTCATCGTGAAGGGCGTTTGCGATTGCGATGCCGTCCGCAGAGAGGATCGCGCCAGGATCGTTGACGAGTACTACGCGAGCCGAGGCATATCGGCGCCCAAGGCGGTCCGCTGGGCCGATTTCCGCGAGGTGCTTGCCGATCCTGATGTGGACATGGTGTGCGTCGCCACGCCAGATCATTGGCATGCATACATCACGATCGAGGCCATGCGGGCCGGCAAGGACGTCTATTGCGAGAAGCCCCTCACGTATTCCGTGGAGGAGTCCAAGCTGGTGATGGCTGCGCAGAAGAAGTATGATCGAGTCTTGCAGACGGGGGCGATGCAGCGTTCCGGCGTCGAGTTTCGCACTGCATGCGAGATAGTTCGCAACGGCGGCATAGGGAAGGTGAGGTTCGTCGACGCGAACTTCGGCGGACCGGCGCGTCCTCATCGCGACTACGAGAATCCTGCCAACGCGGCCAGCGAGGGCGCGCCGAACCCTGATGTGGATTTCGACATGTGGTGCGGCGGCGCCCCGCTTGTGAAGTATTCGGATCGTCTTGCGCCTAGGGGCGTACATAAGAAATATCCGAGCTTCTGGCGCAACGACGACTATTTCGGTCTTGGAATGTGCGGCGATTGGGGCGCGCACCACCTCGACATAGCACAGTGGGGACTTGGACTTGACGATTCAGGGCCAGTGAAGATCATTCGCTCCAACGAACCTCCGTCGCGCGACCGGTTCTGTGGCGGTCGTCGCCAGAGCGGACTTCAGATGGTTTTCGCCGACGGTTGCGTTCTTCAGCACAATCCGTTCTCGAATTGGGGCACCGTGTTCTACGGGACGGATGGTATCGTCGCCGTGAACCGCGGCAAGTTCGGCGTCTGGCTGGGCAAGGGCGTTTTCCCGGACGCGAAGCTGCGCAGTGCGATCGTGGACGGTTCGTTCGACGGCATGAAGTGCGTCGCGTTCTGGTCTCCGCCCAAGGCGAAGGAAGGCGTCCCCACGCCTCCGATGGCCGCATGTAGCTCCAAGAGCAGTCTCGATGCCTGCAACAAGGCAATCAAAGAGTTCGACCTTAAGAAGGCGAAGACGAAGCTCTACCGCAGCCTGAACCATGTGGCCGATTTCGTGGCGCGCTGCCGCGACCGCGGCGTTACGTGTTCCCCTGCGTCGGTGGGCGGCAGGGCCGCAATACTCTGCCAGCTTTGCAACATCTCATACGTGCATGACGCCGGATTCGAGTGGAATCCCGAGAAGAACGAATTCGCCAACGGCACAGGCGACGCTTCATGGCTCATGCGTCCATCTTATCGCAACAATTGGAAAGTGAAAATCTGAAATGACCCTAGAAGAACTTGAAGCACTGAGAGCAACTTCGTTGGCGGAAATCGCCGCCGCGACCGGCGCGGAGGACGTCGAAAAGCTCCGGGTGAAGTATGTCGGCCGCAATGGCTCCATACCAGCCATAATCAAGGGGATGAAGGACGTTCCCAAGGAGGAGCGTCCTGCGTTCGGCAAGGCAGTTCAGGCATGGAAGGCGGAAGTCGAGAGCGCGCTTGCCTCCAAGGGCGGCGGCGCAGCCGTGTCGGCATCGGCGGGAGACATTGACGCGTCAATGCCTGGCCGCTGGACCGAACCTGGCGTAGAGCATCCGCTTTCGCGCGTGATAGCGGAGTCGGCGCGCATCTTCGGGCGCCTTGGCTTCACGGTCGCCGACGGGCCTGATCTCGAGACGCCGTTCAACAACTTCACGGCGCTCAACACTCCGCCGCATCATCCGTCGCAGGATCGTTCCGACACTTTCTGGCTCGACCCGGAGACGCTCCTCCGCACGCAGACATCTCCTGTGCAGATCCGCACGATGCTTGCCAACAAGCCGCCAGTGCGCGTGATATGCCCTGGCCGCACGTATCGGCGCGACACCACCGATGCCACGCATTCCGCCAACTTCCATCAGATCGAGGGTCTCTACGTTGACGTCAAGCCGGTTTCGCTGGCCGACTTGAAGAGCGTTCTCGCCTATTTCGCAAAGGAGATGATGGGCGACGGCGTTACCGTCCGTTTCCGCCCGCACTTCTTCCCGTTCACCGAGCCTTCTGTGGAGGTGGACTTCACGTGCCACGTCTGCAAGGGCAAAGGCTGCGCGGTGTGCAAGCAGAGCGGCTGGATCGAGGTCGCCGGCGCGGGCATGGTCGATCCGCGGGTTTTCCGTCATGTGGGATGGGATCCGGAAGAAGTGAGCGGATACGCATTCGGCTTCGGCGTTGAGCGCATAGCGATGATCAAGTACGGCATTCCCGACATCCGCTGGCTGTACGAGAATGACGTGCGCTTTCTCTCGCAGATGGCCTGACGCCGGAAGATGTTCGAGGATCGTCCATTCGGGAATTTCCTTTCGCTGCGAGTCGGCGGCGCATCGCACGCGCCGTGCCTTTCGTTCTCGCTTTCGTGTTTCCCCTCTGGATTTCACGTGGACGCTGCCGCGCTTGCGGCATTCATGGCGCGTCGTGCGCCGGGACGCGATAGCCTTTCCACTGCCCGCCGCGAGGCTGATGCGGTGGAGTTCGTCTCCGGCATCGACGAACTTGGGCGCACCACAGGCGACGAGATCGTAGGACGCATTGCGAACACGGACATGCGTCCTGCAGACTACGGCAGCGAGCGCACGATACCTCGGCCGGGCCATGCCGATTTCCCTCAGTGGGTGGAGTTTGGGCGCATTCCCACTGGCGGCGGCGCCAACTCGGGCCGCCTGACGGCAACGCTCTGTGCAGTAGGCGCGATCTGTCTTCAGTATCTGGAAAAAAGAGGCGTAGGCGTCTCTGCGGTCGTAGAATCCATCGGAGGCGGCACGGGCGATTTTGCCGAAGCGATACGCGCCGCGCGCAATGACGGCGATTCCGTGGGCGGGACTATACTGTGCGAAGCTGTCGGCCTGCCGCCAGGTCTAGGCGGCGCGCTTTTCGCAGGAGTGGAGACGGAACTTGCCGGCGCGCTCTTTGCCATTCCCGGCGTGAAGGGCATCGAGTTTGGAAACGGTTTCGCGGCAGCGTCGGCGAGGGGCAGCGAGAACAACGATCCTTTCGCGATGGAGAACGGCGAAGTGCGGACGATCGGCAACAGGCACGGCGGCATTCTCGGCGGGCGTACCAGCGGGATGCCTGTCGCGTTCCGCCTTGCCTTCAAGCCGACGCCGACGATCTTCAAAACGCAGCAAAGCGTCGATCTCGCAAAGATGTCCCCGGCGGATTGCGCGATGAAGGGCCGCCACGATCCTTGCATCGTCCTGAGGGCGCTCCCTGTCGTCGAGGCCGTCACGGCGTTTGTTCTTGCCGACATGCTTCTCGCCGCCGAGTCTCGCGTGCCCAGGATATGCCTTACTCTCACAGGCAAGACGCTTGAAGAGGATGCGGCCCAGTTCGCCGCCGAAAGATATTTCGCCGATGTGGCGGAACTGCGCGTCGATCGTCTTTCCCCGGCGGAGCGCGTGCGCGCCGCCGAGTTCCCGGCGCTTGTGCATGTGCCGGTCATCTTGACGTTCCGCCGCAAATGCGACGGCGGCGAGTTCGATGGTCCCGAGGAAGAGCGCGCCGATTTCTTCCGTTCGATTCTCAAGCCGGGTTGCGGATTCGCATACGTTGACCTTGAGGACGATTTCCGCATTGACGACATCGCCGCCGCCGCCGATTCCGCCGGCGTGAAGATCATACGTTCGCTGCATTCGTTCGACGGTTCGGTGGAGAACGTCCCCATGCGCTGCCGCGAGATGCGCGGCGCGACGGAGGACATCCCCAAAATCGCGTTCATGCCAAAGAGCCTTTCGGACGTTTCGCGTCTCTTTGCCGAGACGGCGGGCTTTACCGACATCCCCCACATAATCTGCGCAATGGGGCCAATGGGCTTTGCGTCCCGCGTTCTGGCATCGCGCACGCACTCTCTGCTTACGTATGCGTCTTCTGGCGCGCTTTCGTCAATTGGTCACGTCTCGCCGCATGATCTCGTCAAGACGTATCGATTCCGTTCCCTCACGCCGACAACGCAGCTGTACGGCGTGACGGGCTTTCCGCTCGTCTTCACCCGCAGCCCCGAGATAAACAACGCAGCGTTCTCCGCCGCCGCCGAGGACTCCGTCATGGTGCCGTTCCCGTCAAGGACCGCGGAAGAGGCCATAGACTTCATGCGCGCAATGGGAATGCGCGGCCTTGCCGTGACGTATCCCCACAAGCAGGCGGTGATGCCGCTTTTGGACGCCATCGACGACAATGCACGCGCCATCGGCGCAGTCAACACGGTCGTGCTTGAGGGTGGACGTCTTGTGGGGCACAACACTGACGCTCCAGGTTTCGCCGCCGCGCTCACCGCGTTTCTCGGCGTGGACGATCTGCATGGCAGAAGGGTGGCCGTTGTGGGAGCAGGCGGCGCGGCTCGTGCCGTGGTGCATGCCCTCAAGACGCTTGGCGCCGATGCGTGCATATTCAACCGCACGCCGGAGAAGGCTAAGGCTCTTGGCGACGAGTTCGGCTTCGCCTCCGCTTCGCTTGGGCCGGAGACGGCGGAGTTGTTTGCGTCGTATGCCGACGTGATTGTGCAGTGCGCCGCCCCCGGTGGCGATCCGGCGCATTTCGATCCGTTGGCCTTCCATGATTTCACAGGCCGGGAATGCGTGTACGATCTCGTCTATGAGCCTGACGTCACGCCCACGCTCGCCCGTGCCGCCGCCGCCGGCTGCCGCGTGGAAAACGGTTTTTCGATGCTGTGCGCACAGGCCCGAGAACAACGCCGGCTGTACCACTTGGGCTACGGAGTCTTACGCATGGTCAACCGTTAATGTCCAACTTGGTGTTTGCGAACTTGCCGCACAACTGAAAAGGCTGTCAGCAAATGAAAGGAGCCATCTGAAAGCCTTGCTTTCGACATGAACTGCGACGGTGGTTGCCACCCATGTTGGCGATGGAATTGCGGGACGGGACGGGTAGCCACTACCCATATTTGGCATGGCCTTATTCTTTTGCGTAGCTTGCAAGTGCCGCCATGCCTTTTGCCGTAAGGCGGTACTTCTGCGTGGGCGAACGCGGCGAATCGGGTTGTGACATTTCAATCAGCCCTTGCTCAAGCGCAGGGTTTAGGTAGCGCATTGTAAACGTTGGTCTGTGTGTGATTCCGAGTAAGTCGCGCAGTTCTGCCGCGCTTTGCCACTCGTGCGGCATGATTGCAACCAATCGCCTTACTTGTACGGTTACTTGTTCGGTTGCAGGTTCTACTTGTACGGTAGGAGGTGCCACTTGGGGTGTTACATAAGGTCTTACTTGGGGCGCGACCGTGCCATTTTCATCATTCTCCGTAACATAGGACTGCTTTTCATCCTTTTCTGCTTGAGCCTCTACTTGGGCTTTTACTTGTACGGTGGGGTCTGCTACTTGTACGGTGTCGACGGGTCTCCCCTCCCTGTCCTTGGTGATGTAGGGGACGGTCATGCGGATGAAGTTGTCGAGGAAGATGAAGTTCTCCCGCCCGTACTTTTGCATGATGTAGCCCATGCCAGAGCCGAGCGATTCAACGAGTTCAAGGTCGATGTCAGGCGAAAGTTCGCGCTTGTACTCTATTCTGTCGGTTTCAGTCATTGGCGTTAATTATACCAAAAGTCCGTGATGAATTGTGCGCGAAAACATCGTAAGGCGATTTCCACCATCGGTCGCAACGACCCGACTCTAAATGGGATATTGCGTTTTCGTACCCAAAAGTGAAGGCGGAAATGGTATAATATACGGCAATTCAAACCACCCTGCTTCGGTGAGGTGGCGCGAAGGGAGCGAGATTGCATGAATGACCTTACAGCACAGCCGATAAGCGATGTCGACAGCATCAGAACGCGAATATTGACGATTCGCGGCGTTCAGGTCATGCTTGACAGGGACCTCGCGGAACTCTACGGAGTTGAAGTCAAACAGTTAAACAGGCAAGTCAAACGCAATATAGAACGCTTCCCCGATGACTTCATGTTTCAACTTTCTCGTGACGAATGTTCAAGGTGCCAAATTGGCACCTTGAACGATGGACGTGGAAGTAATCTCAAATATCGGCCTTATGCCTTTACCGAAAACGGCATAGCAATGTTGAGCGGCGTATTGCGTTCTTCCCGTGCGATAGCCGCGAACATTCAGATTATGCGAGCCTTTGTCGCAATGCGCAAGGCTCTCGCGTCCATTGCGCCGCTTCTCGCCAGAATAGAGGCGACGGACAGGCGGCAAATCGCCGACCAAGCGAAGAATGACGCCAATCAAGCCCGCAACGAAGAGCGGTTCAAGCTGATACTCGATGCGATGCAGGACAAGAAGTTCCCTCCGCAGAAGGTATTCTATGACGGGCAGATATACGATGCTTTCGAGCAAATGAAGAAGTTCGTGCGAATGGCAAGGCAGGAACTGATCATCATCGACCCGTACTTCTCCGATTCTGTCCTGCCGCTTATCGCACAGAAACGGCAAGGTGTGTCGGTTCTTGTTGTGAAGAACTCGCGAAGCCGTCTGCTCCACAACGTAGATGTCGCGCAATTCAACGCGCAATACGGCAATTCGCTTGCCGTCAAGGTGTCGGACAAGTTTCACGACCGATTTCTCATCATCGACAGGACGATGCTCATACACGTCGGTGCTTCGCTCAATCACCTTGGCAGGAAGTGCTTCGCGTTCTCGTCGCTCGACAAGTCCAACATCCCGGACATCCTGGCGAGATTGTAACGCGCCCCTGCCGCAAAAAGCCGTAACCGCGCCGTCCATCTCCATCTTGCGTTTTGCCGCCCACCGCGAAACGTAAAAATGGTATAATACACACCAATTCAAACTACCCATGCCTCGGCATGGGCGGCGCGAAGGAAGGACATAGCCAAGGCGGACATGGTGTCCGCCGAGGAGTTTGCAGGGAACTGCAACAATCGCCTGTTCAGAATGTGAGAAGTTCAACGACAGCAAAACGATTCGATGTGGGGTTCACGCGAAAGCGTGGCCTCTCTTCGGGTGTTTTGCACGGGTCTTTCTCACAACCTTGAACAGGCACACGAGAGAGGCCCTTAAAATGACGAAGAAGAAAACAACGAACGCGAAGAACTCTTCCGTAAGGAAGGGATTGGATGGACTGTACATAGCCATCAGCGAATATGTTGCTACCATTGATGAGATGTTTTCTTCAACAATAGCAACCGAACACACCTATCGAGAGGCATTGACAAAGATGCTTCGTGCGCTACTGCCGGGGATGGACGTCTGGAACGAACCCAAGCAGATTGACTGTGGTGCGCTGGATTGCATCATACTGAAAGACAAACTCCCAGTTGCATTCGTCGAGGCAAAGAAGGTTGGTACCGGCGATCTTGACGGCAAAAAAACAACGGGCAACAAGGAACAGTTCGACCGCTACAAAGCCAATGTTGCAAACATCGCCTTCACGGACTACATCGACTTCCATTTCTACACGAAGGGAGAACTTGTCGCTTCGGTACGCATCGGTGAAATAGAAGGCAACCGTATCCGTCCGCTCCCTGATAATTTCGGCAAGTTTCAATCGTTTGTCGAGCGGCTTGGCGATGCCAAGCCGCAGAAAATCACCTCGCCCACCCAACTCGCACAGCTAATGGCAGCCAAAGCTCGAAATCTTCAACTCGTGGCACATAGGTTTCTCGAAAGCGGCGACGCCAAAGGTTCCATGCTATGGGAACTGATGGAGGGTTTCAAACGTGTTCTCATACCTGGCACCACACCAGAAGAGTTTGCGGACACCTACGCGCAAACGCTGACCTACGGCATGTTTGCCGCCCGTCTCCACGACGATACGCCAGAGGACTTTTCACGCGAGGAAGCGGCACGGCTTATCCCGAAGAGCAATCCATTCCTCCGCAAACTCTTCAACCACATCAATTCGGACATCGACAAGGAAATTGAATGGGCGGTTGACGACATTGTGCGTCTGTTCGCCGCCGCAGATGTCAGAGGCATCATGAAGGACTACGGCAAGTCCAAGAAGCACAACGACCCGATGATACATTTCTACGAGGACTTCCTCAACGCATACGATGCGGGGCTTCGCAAGGACAGAGGTGTGTGGTACACTCCTCTTCCCGTGGTAAAGTTCATCGTCCGGGCTGTCGATGATCTGCTTGCCCAGCGATTCGGCATCAAAGACGGTCTGGCGGACAACAACCGGATTGAGGTCACACCTAATACCGCACAAGGTTTGCAACAGGCAGGGCAAACAGACATTCACCGTGTACAGATTCTCGACCCCGCGACAGGAACGGGAACATTCCTTGCGGAATGCGTAAACCGCATCCATGAACATTTCATTAAGGATGCGGGCATATGGCCTGACTATGTAGCCGAAGACCTCATTCCACGCCTCAACGGATTTGAACTTCTCATGGCTCCGTACACAATGGCGCACATCAAACTCGACCGGGTTTTGTCAAGCACAGGATATGAGCATACGGGCGACAACCGCTTCAACATCTTCCTAACAAACTCGCTTGAAGGAGAAACTGGCCAAAAATCCTTTGACACACTCCTCGGCATGGAAGCGCAGGCGGCAAACGACGTGAAGCGCAGCCATCATGTCATGGTCGTAGTCGGGAATCCTCCGTATGCCGTTTCTTCGATGAACAAGGGGAAATGGATTCAAGACAAGATAAAATCCTACAAGAACGGTCTCAAGGAACGAAAGATAAATCTCGATGACGACTATATCAAGTTCATACGGCTTGGACAGATATACATCGACAGAACAGACGAGGGGATTCTCGCCTACATTTCCAACAATTCCTTCCTCGACGGCATCACACATCGTCAGATGCGCAAGTCGCTGATGAAAACATTCGATGAAATCTACATTCTTAATCTCCACGGAAACGCCCGCAAAAAGGAAACGACACCGAACGGCGGCAAGGATGAAAACGTGTTCAGCATCATGCAGGGAGTGAGCATAAACATCTTCGTAAAGCGGAAACGCAATGATGACGCGCTCCGCGATTGCACCGTTCGCTATGCCGACCTTTGGGGAACAAGGGAACACAAGTACGATAGACTTTCTTCGCTATCGCTCAAATCGATAAAATGGCAGACGATAGACTTACGAGAGCCGTACTGGTTCTTCGTGCCGAAAGACTTTGGAGCGGAAAACAAATACAAGATGGGATTCTCGGTGAAAGACCTATTCCCGCTCTATAATTCAGGAATAAAGACAGATCGGGACTCTTTGTTTATTGATGATGATCCAGTCCAATTGAAAGAACGTATTGCCATTTTGCTTTCTCACAACTTTTCACAGTCATTCCGAGATACTTATCGTGTTGAAGATTCCGGCAGCTATAAAATAACAGAGCGAATACAAAACGCTACGATAAATGGTTCGTTGATTACGCACGAATCATTCCGTCCATTTGACGACAAATGTATCTACTATGATACTAAGCTTATAAGTCGCCCCGCAAATTCAGTAATGAAGCACATGTTGAACGATAACATCTGTCTGACTGTCAGTAGGCAATGTCAAAGTGATTGGCGATACGTATTTTGCTCTGACAAATTAAGCGATGTCAATCTTATTGCCAGCGCAGGCTTGCTCGGTAGCGGTTATGTATTTCCTCTTTACATCTACCAAGACATGATGGGGACAATTGAGAAAGTGCCGAATCTCGATAATGATACATTCGGACGCATTGCAGACGGCTTGAATCGCAAGCCGAAGCCCGAAGAACTTTTCGACTACATCTATGCCGTCCTTCACACGCCTGAATACCGCGAACGGTATAAGGAATTCCTGAAGGTGGATTTCCCGCGCATACCCTATCCGACGAACGCCGCCGTGTTCAAGAAACTTGCGAAGATTGGTGGCGAACTGCGTGAGACACATCTTCTGAAGACAAGCCTATCGTCAACTGGACGTAAACCGATTGCTAACTTCCCCAAGAAAGGCGATATGCTTGTGGACAATGTGCGCTTCGTCAACGGCAAGGTGTACATCAATGATGAGCAATACTTTGACCATGTGCCGGAAGAGGCATGGGACATGTTCATAGGCGGCTACCAGCCCGCACAGAAATGGTTGAAGGACAGAAAAGGTCGCACTCTTTCAAGCAAGGACATCAAGCACTATCAGGCCATCATTCCCGCGCTCATGCGCACCCACGCCCTCATGCAGAAACTCTCCGCGCTATCGAAGGACTGGCTCAAGTAGCAACTACCGAAAGTCGCTTGAGCCAATCATCTGTTTGCGGCGAGAATCAGGTTATGGTATAATATGAACCACTTTGAACCAAAATAGGAGAGCGGATGTATTCTCTTACCATACATAACATGGACGCGTCTGTGTATTCACGGATCTACGCCATCGCCGAACGCGAAGAGCTCAGCCTGAACCAGGTTGTCAAGCGGCTGCTGCACGATGCGCTAGCCGCTCTCGCCCTGCCCAAAAATCGCAAGACCGACTTCGGCGATTTCGCCGGGAAATGGAGCGAATCCGAGACGGCGGCGTTCAACGCAAGAGTTGCCCGTGGCATTGATGCAGAGGATTGGCAATGACAAGGCGCCTTGCGATCGATACAAACGCGTATTCCGCATTGATGAGCGGCCACGGAGGCGTGATAGCAGCCCTTAACGGGGCTGTTGAAGTACTTGTTCCCATTGCCGTACTGGGCGAGTTGCACGATGGATTCCGGGGCGGCACGAAATTTGCCGAGAACCTGAAGATCCTAAAAACGTTTCTCGCACAGCCGACGGTGAAAGTGATGAATGCAACTGTCACAACCGCAGAACGATACGGAGAAATCAAGAGCGCTCTCGTCAAGGCCGGTACGCCTGTTCCGACAAACGACATCTGGATAGCAGCCCAGTCATTGGAGCATAAGGCTGCGATTCTTACCTTCGACCACCATTTTCAGTTCATGGTACAATGTGGCATAAAAGTCATCACCCCGTAGCGCCCATTTCCCATGCAGAAACCTTCCTCACAAATGACAGCCTAAATCACCCGCGAACGGTAGAAACGACCCGATTTTACTGGGGTCTGACGAATTTCGTGCTTGCTTTTCAAACCCGTTTATGGTATAATACAGGCCATCTAAACGAGACATCAGAGAATCATTACGCCGCAAGGCGTTTTGTGCCAACCGAGTCACGAGAACCACCACGGTGGCGGCGACCTGAAAGGGTCGGATGCGCCTCAACTCCGAGTGGAGAAGAGGAAAAAAGGTTCCAACGGAGAAAGACCGTGCGTCTCGTATGGGATGCTCGGTCTTTCGTCGTTCAAAAGGCAGACCATTCGAGATGTTCTCTTCAACCCTCCGGCGAAGCCGGAAA